>Ga0098061_1000060_pt1 | contig 39998 bp, 46 predicted proteins | sample 22_taG_FD_92579 | JGI IMG/M metagenome (GOLD analysis project Ga0098061, IMG submission 92579) | Marine viral communities from the Subarctic Pacific Ocean - 22_ETSP_OMZ_AT15343 metaG | ecosystem: Environmental > Aquatic > Marine > Oceanic | place: Subarctic Pacific Ocean | collected 2015-01-20
CCATATTCCCATTGAGGTCTTACCCTCTCTCCTTCGAGGATGGTCCAGGATAACTCTTTAGTCATTTCAGGCATTTCATCCCTCTTGAATACATCGTGCAAGACTTCATGTCTCACAGGTACATAGAACACGAACGTAATTTCCTGTATATCTTTGAACTTCTGGAAGGCTCCTAATGCATATGCTTTCGCTTGCCAGTTATCTCTAGGCGAATCAATCACAGAGATTCCTGTCTTATAGTCCCCCATGATTGCTTTATCTCCGTATAGGATTAGGCGGTCACAGGTTCCCCATGTACTGGTTCCGTTAAGTTGTACGTGGGTGAGCATCTCATTGTGCTCCACATATTCCTCATCCCCTATAATCTCCTTCATGAAAGCTTCCTCATCTTTACAAATCTGCTCATAGATCTGTAGTTCCTCTTCATCATGAAGTGCTGATGGATCTCTAACTTCTAAAGCCTCGTGTATCCTCGTTCCTTTTTCTGCTGCCGCATTTGTACCTTCTCGTCCCTTGTATCCTGGACAAGAGGCTACATACTTTAGGCTGGATGGTGAGAACTCTGCGTGTCCTCTGCTTCCGTGATCTGGTTGATTATCCATGTAGTGCTTCTAAGTTTTTAAGTTTCTTGTCTATTGATTTCATCACGTTCTCCTCAATGGAGTTTGCTGCTACAAGTATCTTTTGAAGAGCATCCGATTTAGCCCCATTGCGATGTATACGCCCCAATACTTGAAGGTGATTCTTAGCAGAGAATGAAGGACTAATTAAGCTGACCCTTGGGTATTTCCCCTGCGTGTCGTGGAGTGAAAGCCCTGTGCCTCCTGCGGCAATGTTAACGGCCAGTATTCTGGTCTTATCATTTTGAAAATTATCAATAACTAGTTGCCTTTCTGCTACTGTCTGCCCCCCATCGATCCTCCCACAATCAAGCTTGTTGCAGATAGCATCTATAGTGTCTTTAAAGTTCACAAAGATAACTACTGAGTACCCTTGTATTGTGTAATCAATGGCCATGTCCACGAGATCCATTGCCTTATAGCTTTCGGCTAACATTCTAGCTTTAAGTATATTAACAATATCAAAATCAGAATCCTCTACAGTCCCATGCTCAACAAAGTGTTCTACAATATCTGGAGTTACGCCTAAGTCTTCATAAGCTTTTATTATTTTAGAGGGAGCACTAAATTGAATAGGCTCAACAAATACCCTGTTGTCCCTAAAGGAGTCAGGGAAATCTTCTACAGTTAGCTTATGCCCCGTTACCCCATAAATATTATTTTTCACATCCTCTAGTTTTTTCCTGCTCCTAAGAGTCCAATTCTTCCATTGATCCTGAAGGCATCCGTAATTCAACATCCAAGAGTACCAACTACGTTTACCTCCTTCACTTTTATTTAAGCTATGTAATCCTAACATATACCCTATAGCTCTCATCTCAGTAGGATCTTCACAAGAGGTAGCACTCATCCCATGCACAAGATACCCTTGGTTCAGTAGAGATATTAACAACTGAGAATTCTGCGTGTACGGTCCTTTAGCTTTATGAATCTCGTCCATGAATATTAAAGTGTTCTCAGGTATCTCCCACTTCATTATCTTCTTACCTCTTTTAGACATGTAGTCTGTGTTACCAGTTCTTATTTTTTCGTAGTTGAGTACGAATAAAGGTTCAACTCCAAATTCTTCTAGCTCTCTTTCCCAAGATGGGATAACGGATTTAGGGCATATAACAGCGACCCCACTGAATATACGAGGAGGAGCTACCTCCTCAACGTAGGGGCTGGAGAAATGGGGGTTCGGGTGGAAATTTGCGAGTAAGATTTTAGCGATGTAACTAGCAACAACAGTTTTACCTGTGCCTACACTGGAAGTATCTATTGTAGACCTCCCCCTTTTAAGCGCACCAATAAAAAAGTCGGCAGCAATGCTCTGCTTGGGGAATAATGCTTTCATTCAGCCCTTTAAGTAGCACTGATATTTAAGATAGTCGAGGATTATTTTCCTCTAATGTATCTAGCTATTAAAAAAGCATCTACCATACCGTCATGAGGCTTACTGGCTCTCTTGCTTTTTTGCCAGCATTCATCAGGAGCCAAACATTCTGCTTTCCATATAGCCATTTCTTTTGATTTCCCCTTTGGGATATGTCCTAACATTTTCTTCTGCCACTTATGTACGGACACACAGTTGGTTTCCCACTCCCTGCTTTCAGCTAATCCAAGCAGTTTACCAAAGCTTATACCCATTGACCTTACAGCCTGAGAAGATTTTGCATGATGTAAAGGTTCTTCTATAGCAAAAAGGAAAGGACTTTCTAGGGACATTAGCCATTCATATACTTTCCTTGTATCTACTTCTCTGCGTTTATTGCGGTGTTTAGTAGGCATAACTGTCTTGTCAATAACAGATCCTGTGTATACGGAAATAGCGGTCAGCCCCCCATCTAAACCATTGTCTACACCTACAATCATTAAACGTCAGCTACCCTCAGTCGATCCACAGACTGACACGTTAGGATTAAACCATCACCTTCTGACGGTATCATTACATCTACATTCTTAGTTAACAACTGTATATAAAAGACTTCCCTTGCTGTACGTGGTATAACTAGGTAAAAAGTCCCTACCCGTTTTTCGGATATGAATTGGAAATCCTTGTTAGGTAAATCCTTGCGGATAACTACAGTAGGATTGTTAACTCTTAATCGTTCCCGAAACATTTGGTGGGTCATCATTTAAAAAACATGGTGTAGCTTCTCCGTGATTACTAAGTAAATACTCAAACTCATATCTATCTCTAGCTTCCTTTTCAGTTAATTCGTAGTCTTCTATGAGGGTGGTGATTACCATCCTCTTGCTATAACAAGCAATAGGGGGTTGGCCATATCGCTCTATACTTCCTATAAAAGCATTTTGCAGTCCGTCATATAATAATAGGGCGGTATCTCCATCTTCCTGTGTAGACATTATTCTGATTCAGTTGTTGGTTCTTCTACTTCTAGATCGACTTCTTCTACTTCAGCATCAATTACCTGACTCTTCCATTTTTTCTTATTTACCTCTAAGTTCAGCGTAAGGCGACCCCTTGACTCAATAGCCCGTCCTCCATTATTCATTTTATTAATTACCTCTGAAGCTTTTAAAAATGGGTTGAGCCCTGGAGTATCTTTCCCCCTCAACAAATCTGCCCTATATTTATTAATACAAGCCAAGGTGATTTTTTGGGACTCTTCATAGTTTAGGTCAGTAGATTCTAGTATCCTAGCTAACCCTTCTCTGTCAGTTAGAGCCGCTTTAACTTGCTCTAAAACTTGCTCCTGCTTATCTTCTCTACTTTTGTACACCCCTGCCTTTTTCAGCCATTTTGTTACAGCCGTCTTTGATACTTCAAAAGTTGATGCTATATGTTTTAAAGAAGAACCCTCCTGATACATCTCCACAACCTTTTCCTGTATCTGCGTCTTTGCATCGGAGTCTTCCAATTTCTTTGGCCCTGTAAGACCTTCCTCATCCAACCATCTACGTATAGTTGGCTGTGAAACACCCACGGTCCTCCCTATATGGGCTTTAGATTTGCCCTTTTGATAAAGCTCAATAACTGCAGCCCGTTCTAATTCTTTATTTCTTTTAGTCAAACTACATAATATATACTATTATAATAGTTATAATTCAAGTAGCATGCTTACAGAAGTAATAGAATCTTGGGAACCTCAACTTACCGAAGTAGATGGTGGTGTTGTATGGAAGTTTTCTTATGAAGAAGAACTATATCCTGGGGATGAAAGCCTTGTATATCTTCTTATAATTGCATTTAGAGAATGCGTACAACCTGCAATGAAAGAATATTATTTTTGGAGGGTGTGTGATGAGCTTTGGAATAAAGAGGAGATGGTAGATCCATTAATGGTTAGACATCCTTGGGCAGAAGAAATAATTAAAGCTGCTATTGAAAATAAATATGTAGCAGTAGGGGGAGCTGCCTCTAGTGGTAAGTCCCATACAATGGCTGCATGGGGTATTATAAATTGGCTAGCAAAACCTGATGAAACTCTGGTCCTGTTAACCTCGACCACGTTGCGTGAAGCGAGGAAAAGGATCTGGGGTTCAGTAATCAGTTTAATGCATGGGCTCAAGAAGGATAATGCCCCATTCAAGATTCGTGATTCCATTGGTAATGTTGCATATATCAATGATCAAGGAACACTGTTCGAGAGGGCAGGACTATCTTTGATAGCTGCGGAGAAGTCCAAGACTAGGGAAGCAGTAGGTAAGTTCATAGGTATTAAGCAGAAAAATGTTATACTAATAGCCGATGAGTTAAGTGAACTTAGTGAAGCCATATTAAACGCAGGTCTATCTAACTTATCTAAAAACCCTTCCTTCTCTTTGATAGGAATGAGCAACCCGTCCTCCCGTTTTGATGCCTTTGGTGTATGGAGCGAGCCTAAAGATTCGTGGGAGAATATAAATATTGAGCTCGATGATACATGGGAAACTAAATGGGGTGGTAAATATATACGGTTGGATGGTGAAAGATCTCCAAACGTGTTAGCAGGAGAGACTAAATATCCTTGGCTACCCACAGAAGAGAAGCTCCAAGAAGATGCGGAATTGTTGGGGAGGCAGAGCAGGGGGTATATGCGAATGGTACGAGCAATCTTTTTTGATAGTGAAGAGACTGAAACGGTATATACAGAGGCTGAGTTAGTTAAATCTGGAGCTATGGGGAAACCCGAATGGAGTGGGAAGCCTATTAATATTGCTGGGTTTGACCCTGCATTTACTACAGGAGGTGACCGATCTATAATTTATTTTGGTGAAGTAGGCGTGGACAAAACAGGACAGTTTGCCTGTCTTCTAACTGAAGCGGTACAAATTAATGACGATGCCACCAACAAAGCGGTCCCTCGTTCTTATCAGATAGCTCGTTTAGTAAAAGAGCATTGTGATAAGAGGAAGGTGACTCCTTCAAATTTTGCGATTGATGCAACAGGGGCTGGCCAGCCACTAGCTGATGTTCTTGCAACGGAGTTTGGGGAAGACATTCTTCGTGTTTCGTTTGGAGGGAAGGCATCTGATAAAAGGGTTAGCTCTAAGAGCAGGGAAATAGGTTCTGATTTATATTTTAATAGGGTAAGTGAGTTGTGGTTTGTGGGGAAAGAGCTATGCCGAACAAAACAATTGTACGGTATAAATTCTGAATTGGCTAAAGAAATAACAAGTAGGCATTATGATGTAATTAAAAATTCATCTAATTTAAAGATGAAGTTAGAGCCTAAACTGTCTTACAAAGGCAGGTTTGGGCAGTCCCCTGACTTAGCTGATGCCGCATTCTTGTGTTTAGACTTAGCAAGACAACGTCATGGACTGGTTGCAGTTGACCCACCAAAGAAAAATTCGCAAGGAAGTTTCCAAAAACGAAAAAGTCTGAAAGACCTTTCACAAATTTTATCGACGGAGACATTAGTTGACTAATAAATATTACATACACCTGTTAAGCAGTTTATATCAATATGTATTAAACTGCTTAACTACTACTGGAGGTTGTTTGACTTACGGTAATTCAACCTTAAATTTAAGGATTCTTCTTATGCACTCTAATCCAACACTTTCTATATAATGGCATCGAAATCTTTCTGGGATAATATTCAATTTGGGCTGGACCTTGCAGGGGCTGTCCCTCTCGTGGGAAACATAGTTGACTTAGCCAATGCTGGGATATCTGTGGTTAGGGGAGATGCCTTGGGAGCTGGCCTCCGTATGGCTCAAGCAATTCCAGGGGCTGGGTTAGGTGTTACAGCAGGAAAATTAGGAGTTAAGGGTACTAAAAAACTTATTGAAAAAGGGGGGGCTCCTCTTCGTATGGGGGGTGCACCAGCGGGCAAGACAGCAGCAGATTTTTGGCCTCAACTCAAAGGTGGTAGACTCCAAGGGCTTACTAAAAGATATGGTAAAGAATATCTCAAAAGAAGACCTATTCTTAGGACGGTTTCTCTGGCCAAACCAGAACCAGAATTTGCAGAAGGTTTAAAAGGCTCAGACGTTCGCCAATTGGCAGAGGCAGTTGAAGATCGTGAGACAGCTAGGCAGGAAGAAATTGAGAAGATGATTGATGACCAATCACAAACTAGGAAGGGAGCCAAAGAAGCTGCGGAAAAGACGAGACAAGCTGATGTTGATACCCCTCTTATGAAAGAAGGTTGGCAGGATAGGAAGAAAGTCTTAAAAGATCAAATATTTGATTTGGAGGAGAACCTAGGGAAGACACAAAAAGCTAGAAGAGAACAATTAGGCAACAGACTTATTAATGCAATGTCTAGGGCGGGCAATGCGGACCCTGATTATTGGAGTAAGAACCCCGATAAACTTCAAGCTATTATACGTGAAGGAAGTAAACTAGGAGATCATTCATTTACTAAAGACGATGTTAGGGGAGTCCTTAGAAACACTTACAGAAAAGCCGTACATCAAAAGAAGAAAGATTTTGCAGATGCAGAGTTAGCCCAAGCTGATGCCAATAGGGAAGCAAGCATTGATGACTGGAATATCCAAAGGGCTATTGATAGGCAAGACGAAGTGCTTCCTACTGCGGCATTGCGTAGAAGGGGTGACAGGATGAAAGAGGGCATGCCAAAAGGTTATCAAGGACCAAAAGAATTTAAGCCTGAAGGTGAAGATTTTAAACCACTGGAAATGGAGGCTTCTTTGAAGGGAGCTAAAAAAGAATTAGAAGATATGGGGCTTGCAGAAAATGAAGCCTATTCTGATTGGATGGAGGCCGCTGCAAAAAGAGAAGAGGTGGGTAAAGCCGAACGGAAAAAACAAGATGAAGCTTTCGGGGATAAACTAATTGCCGCAGAAGAACAGGCAGAGGCAGCAGCTAAAGATGATCAGAAAGTTTTGCAGGAGCATAGAGATCATATGAAAAAGAAAAGATCATGGGCAACTCAAAAGAGAGAAGATTGGCTTGAACCCGTTGAACAGGGAGTTGCTGATTGGTGGAAGAGTGTTGCTGGAGGAGGAAAGTACAGATAAAATGGCTAGAGCACAAACCCAAAGCCCTTATGATGCTATGGGCAAACAGTTTGATTTTTTAATAGGCGATGCTCAGATGTCTATTGCAGATCCCAATATCGATTTTGGGACTAAGGATATACAAGCTCTAAAGAGCGACATATTTGCGATGTCATTAGGCATGCGGGATGGGGCTCGTTTGCGGGCATCTTATGGGGGAAAATTAGATGCTATGGATTCTGCTATTTCTAAGCAGAGAAGTGCTGATGCTTTAACTGCATCAAGATCTTTGGCAGCAGAAAAACTTAGAGCCGATTTAAAATCTTCTGAAGAAGCAGCTCGTATGGAGAAGGAAGCTCAAGAAAAGTATGGGGAAATTGCTGGTAGGATAACTTCTATCCTAGAATCGAAGGCCCCCGCCCAAGATAAATCTAGTGGTGTTTATGGAGTTTTCTTGTCTAACCCAGAGTTCACTAACACAGCTACTGGAAAGCGGTTAATGGATATGACTACTCACTATCAGTCCACCCAAAAGAATCCTAACTTAGTACAGGCTCAATCTAAAGTTCTTTCCGATGCCATAAGCTCTGGGTCTACAGAAGCGATAGGGAGCACGTTTGATTCTATGGGTATTGTTGATGAAGATCTTAGACAAGGGGCATTGCAAGCCGCTGCTAAAAAGCAAAGGGATGAAGCTCAAGCTAAACAAGAAGCCTCATATAAAGATCAATTAAGAGCCCTTAACTCTCATGCAGACAGTGCTTTAGATGACCCAAGCCATGCAGGTGTGTTGGCGTTTACGGAAACGCTACTGCCTATAGCTAGAAGTTCGGGGCTAACTGAAATCAAAGCCTTTAAAGATTTACAAAATTGGGCGCAGAACCCACCGCCAGCTTCAGAAGATCCTTGGGGGTCTTCCGCTCTAGAATCCCCTATTGCTAATATCAGAAGTATTTTGTTTGAAATGACAAAAGCACAAGGAGGCATACCAGGGGCTAGACAAAGTGGCAGGAGAAACCCTAGCGCACGATCATATGCTTCTTTAGACACATTAGGAATACCATCTAGATAATTAAACCATATAATACTTTGTTGTGGCAACAGACAGCTCTACTTTATCATACACTGCAACACCAGTTGCAACACAGTTAGGATCTTATTTAGCATATCCCGAATGGAAGAAAACTAATAGTACTCCTGGCACTCCCACTCAAGAAGACTTACCCAATTACCTTGATTACTATCGTGTCGAGTCTCTCAAGAGAGGAGAGTTAACACAACAAAAGGAATCCGAAATCCAAGACTACTATGTCAATTGGTACACTGGAGGCAATCCTGTTAGTGATGAGGAATATGGAGCTATTGCTAACATGTCCACAGGATATGCTTTTGGCTCTAACCAAGAAGCGTCTTTAGTATCCCGTGTGTTCCCTCATTTAGATTGGGCAGGTCTGGAAGACAATAAGAAAAACGAATATTTAAATAGGAGTAAGAAAGCCTTACTTCAATCGGGGGAGATTCCTTATGCATCTGTGCTAGAGGGGGACATGGGTGTAGTACACATTGGTAATTATGATAACCAAGGAACCACTACTGATAGACTAACAGCTTCTGGGAACCAAGCTCTCGAAGCTTATCACGCTGGAGCTATAGACCCTAGAGACTTATGGCAAGTATCAGAAGGTTTAGGTGAGTCAGGTATTCCTAACAAAACAAAATTTCAAGCTGATATAGATAAGAGGGATTTAGATACTTTAAAGACCTTACTCCTCAATCCAGAATCAGAGACGGCTCAACAGATAAGTGACGTAATTCAAAACACGATAGATCTTGAGAGCTACCGTAAAGAAGGTAGTTGGTGGAGTCAGTTATGGGCTGACAAGCCAGAAGATATTAACCAGATTATGGTTGATAAGCTACCCCCAGAAATAGCTCAGATCCAGCCTACCCTTATGAGGGAGATTGGTAAGAGAGAAGGGTGGGGGGATGTGCAAATGTCAGGGCTAGATCCAGACAATGCCCATCGGTATTCCAATGAGAGATTGTTTAAACTAATTAAAGAGTTAGCTATTAACCACGCAAATAATCAAGGCGTGTTTAAGTTTGATTCTGATAATAATGAGAACAACATACGCATAACTCCAATGGGTTTACCCATAGCTCACCCTGAGTTAATGAAGAGAGGAGACTTTGATACTATTATTAGTCAGGATAAACGCTTGTCTGACAGACAACGACAGTCTTTAAAAGTTGCCAGAAGCAACTTTATAATTAACTCTCAACTCCCCGCTATGGATAAGATGTGGACACAAGAGCATCTTGATTCTGTGGTCGGTGATCGGTGGACTGCTTACAAAACTGAAAACCCAAATGGGTTGCGTGAGAACCCCGAAACTTTTTATGACAACTTTATAAATAACAAAGATAACTACGACCAGTCTAAGAACTGGTGGGGTGGTGTGGGAGCCTCAATCCCTAACGCTGTTATAAGTATTGGTGCTTCTCTGGGAGCCATGTTAGGAGACGAGACTTCCGCAAAATACTTAGCGGACCACCAGAAGAAAGAAGCTAGTAGGAAACAAACCGCCAGTATATTTGGAGAGAAGTTAGGCTTTGGGTATGACCTTGCTACGACTACATCTCAAGTGGTTTCAGATATCGGAGCAACTTTCTTATTAGGGGGAGCCCTCAGTAAGCTTGGTAAGTTATCAAAGATTGGATCTATTGAAGCTAAAAGTATTGCTGCTAGTAAAACTTCTCAGATACTTAATAGCACCTCTGGCAGTAAAGCTAGACGAGCAACCCGTGCTAGGGTTAGGCAACTAATAGATGAGTCTGGAATAGATAGCACGAAAACTAAGACAGCTTTAAATGCTTACAATGATCTTGTAGCTAGAGAGATGGGCATTAGGTCTTCACTATTCCTTACAGCCGCTAACAGAAGTGCGGGGGCAACGTATGCTACAGTATATAATTCTCTTCCTGATGACATGTCTCATGAGGAGAAGCATGATAAATCTTTAGGCCCAGGATTAGTTGGGGGTACTATTACAGGAGCTATAGTTACTGGATTCTCTGCCCTCAATATGGGAGGTGCAGAAGATATTGTGACCAAGATGGTTACATACCGACAGCTAAAGAACTCTCTTAAAAGTATAGGGGGAGCAGAGTGGATCAATGATAGTACAACTAAAGCACTATTAAAGAAGCCACTTAAAAATAAGATATTAGAATTAGTATCTGCTGAAGGGAAAGGGGTGTTCGGACGCACTATTAGAGGAGCCGTACATGAGGGACTTGAAGAAGGACTTGATGAATTTGTTAACTCTTTTGTAGAGACTAGTGCCACAAATCAATTCCTACCTATGGCCGATAGAATTAACCACTCAATGTATGCCATGAGTCTTGGTGGAGTATTGGGTGGTACTGTTACTCTGGCTGGTAACTATACAGTAGGTCTAGATAAAATTAAATCTTTAGCCCAGAGTAAATCCTTTGACCCACAGAAACAGGCTGAAGATATTGCATTTGAAAATGCCGCCATTGCCCTGCAAGAAAGCGGTCTTGATATTAGTGCCGATGCACTTCGAGCTGCTAGGGATGAGCAAGTTAAAACTGAGGACACAGTCCAAGAAGAAGCTGCCCAAGAATTACAGAGCGAAGATACAGATGTTCAAGAATCACAGGTTCAAGAATCACCACAACCTCCTCCTAATATATTTTCCCCTGACTTCAGTGGTGAGATAGACGCTGCACTAATTGAGAAGTACGTCCAATCTCGGAAGCCGTCTCAGGAAAACCAACAAGAAATTGTATTAGATATTAAAAAGCTTGATGGGGGTAGGCCAATGCGTGTCGGTGTAATAAGGGGAGTTACCCAAGATCCTACAATTGCGTGGCAGATAGATGCCGATGCACTCGCAAATGAGCTTAATGGTATTGATGCTCCAGAGACTAGAAAGGATATTTTAGATAAATACATTGCCCATGAATTGCTTCATGTTTCAGAGACAACCTTCATTAAAGAGAGATGGAAAAAATATAACAAGGAAAACCCTAGTGCACGAACACCTTTCTCTGATTTCTATTTGGCTCATCAAGAGAAGATTTACGACAGCCTTCTTGCTCAAGGCAATGTTCCTTTACGGGAGTCAGTTGCGGATCATTTAAAGATTGAGGATCTAAAGGATGTCTACCTTCCTGGTGAGGAAGCTGATGGAGATGTTCAGATGTCTAAGGACGAGATTGTATCTGAGTTTACAAGACAGTTCCTTGAGGTTTCCCGTGATAAAGGAAGCACTGAAGGTATGGCTGACAGATTCAAAGGTGTATCTCCTGAGTTCCTAGCATTCGTACAAGATGTAGTGGAGCACACTAGAGGTTACGTTGATCCTGAATCATCCGCAGTTCCTAGTGAGAACCAAGGGGTGCATGAAAATGCAACAAAGGAACTTAGGGAACACCTTGATGGGGTTGAAGATTTTTATGTGGATATATTAAGGAGCTCCCTTGAAGGGAAGGTTCTTGATTTTAATGCAGCAGAACCCGCAGACATCGAAGCTTATATGGGGGCAGACTTACAGGGGGAGATAGCAGGGGCGACCAGTGAGCGTTTGGCGGATGCGGAGTGGGAGGGTTGGGCGAAGGCTTATGATAACACTAGATTAACAGGGAAAGATGTTGATGAACAGATGTTGGAGCAAAGAGAAGAGGCTTTGATTGGGATGTTCAAAGCCCACCTGTTAGCGAATGGTAACCTGCAATTAACAGAGGCTTCCGTTGACGCTCTTATTGAATGGTATAAACAAGTAGAGGAGGACTTCGTAGGTAAGGATGCTCCTGAGAAAGTTGAGAGCATACAAACAAAGGGGGTAACAAGATTTAAAACTAATGATAGTGGGGTTAAGGTTCCTACCGAAGTCTATAAAGAAATAAGAAAGGCAATTATAAATGCTGATAGTACGTTGTTAGCAGTTCCGTTAAAGCCTGTTTTAAAAGCATCTTCCTTTCTTGAAGCTTTAACTATATCTCTTAGCCCTGAAAAATTATCAGAAGGAGAGATGCGGACGCTTGTTTACAATACCCCCCCATCAAAAGTTTATAAGCTTCTAAACCATGTAGCTCCTGATATAGGCATACTAGAGAATGCGTCTATGGATGCTAAAGGAGTAGCCTCCAGCATGAACTCACTGATGGCAGCTATAGAAGAGGGAAGCGAGCTAGACTTTAGCTACGATTACCGCACCAAATTTACGCACACACCTATAGTTGTTAATGGTAACGTAGCGAAGGTTAATGTATATGGTTTAGCTACCCTTATACATGAGGCCACTACTGTTAAAGGAGCTAAGAAACTTATTGAAGGGCAGCTACACTTAAAGGAGCTAGAAGCTACACTACTTGAAACAGTTGAAGCCGATGTTATAACAGAAATAGCTAATGAGGTGGGACCACAGATGTTGTCTTTGTTATCCAAGGAATCTAATGACACGTTGAACACTATGTTTCTTGAGAACGAGAAAGGTCGTAAGCGAACTATCTTGGATGACAATGGAGATATTAGACCTGACGCAGCTCAATTTGTTATATCTAATATAATTAAAAAATATTCTTCTGAAGCCTTATCTTCTTCGTATAATCTTAGGAATACTTTTTCATTGTTGAATGCTTTCCCTAGTTTAAAAGCCCTGGCCATTCAATCCTTAGAAGCTACCATAGCTGATGCGGATACAAATATAGCAACGGTTGGCCGACTTAAAAAAGCAAAGCTTCATTTAGAGGCGGGTCAGTTTAAAGATAATCATGCAAAGACATTGTCTTTGCCCGCTGATAGGGACTACCAGTTAAATTTTATAAGAACCGTTGTAGCTACAAGTGCCGACCCTAATGAGGAGGGTGAAATTGATGAAGAAAAATCTGGGTTAGAGCAAAGGTTAGAGGTTCCCATAGGGGATATAGGTTCTTATTCATCTCCCGCAAACCAGAAGACAGGATGGATTAAAAAGTTTTGGCAGCTGTTTTTAGGTAACGTAGATCCTAGATGGAAGAGAGAGCAAGAGAGAAGACTAAGCTTTTTGGAAAGAGTTAAGGCAGAGTCCGAACAATATATAAATGCTATTGATACTGCTGTTAAGAAAATAGGTGGCTGGACCCCAGAGATAACAGCTCTTATGCAGAAAGCTTCGGGCAGGACAGATGGCAATGAAGTGTCAGAAGAGTTTGAAGCTGCTGCGGATCAAGTCCGTATAGATAAAAAAGACAAAGCTAAAAGAGACGAGTCTAATGATGCCCAAGATTTAAAGAAAGTTTTCATCGAAGCGGATGCAGAATTTAATGAAGCGATTGCAGAGGAAAAGATACGGGTAAGTAAAGAGAATAAAAGAATTACTAATGCTGCTATAGCTGAGTTAGCAAACCTTTCTCCTGAGTTAGCTGATCATGTTAGGTCAGCCCGTGCAAAAATAACTGAAGCCTCTCAGTTGATTGCGAAGAAACTTGAGGCCACTGGGCTAAAACAATTTGCTGATATCAAACTACGTTTCGATGCTCAAGAAGGATTCTACTTAACAAGAACATATAAAATATTTAGAGATGCTAAGTATAGTGCAGCAATTAAAGACAAGGATGTGAAGTCTTTGGACAAAATTAATTTAGATGTACTAAGAGTTAAGGCTGGTAAAGAGATGGTAGCAGAGCAGAGACGGAAGATGATATCACAAGCTATCGCTAAACAAGACAAGCTAGCAATAGAAGAAAACAATTTAGAGTGGTTACGTAAATCAGAATTACTAAAGAACGAAGAGGTAGAAAGTAGATTAGAAGAGCGGGGCGAGCAATTATTTAAAGAGATATCGGACCAGGAATTTGCCGATTACTTTATAGATCACATAAAGGACTATGGGGTAGACGAGACAGACATAATTAAAAAGAAAAAGAAGATTCCAAAAGCTATACGTCAAGCAATGGGGGAGGTAGAGCTCCCTGCCTATAACATAGTACAGACACTGACTAATGTGAATCAGTTTGCCAACTCAATATATGAGGGGGAGAACTTACTTAGTCTAGGGAGGGTAGGGGAGAACCAAAAAGATTGGTGGTTCTTTACTACCACTGAATACAATGACATTATAAGTAAGGAAGGCCAGGAGAATGACCCAGAACTTTATGAGATGGTTAGGAATTTTCGGCCTGTCTTTAATAACGAAGGGGAAAGTGTTCTGCCCACAGGGATGCGAGCTTCCTTTAACAAACTAGCCGACCCCGATAAAAGTTATTACATGCCCCCAGATATGCATGCTTACTTTTCATCAAGGGCTGCTAAGAGAGTCTATAACTTGGAAGAAGATACAGCGAGGTTTATGAATTCCTTTATAAGGAAATCAGTAGGATATTCCTTGGGCTTTAAAACTATGGGAAGTACTACTTACTACGTTAGGAACGTGGCAGGTAACCTTACATTCTTTCCACTCTCTCAAGGTATGCTCCCCGTAGGTATAGATAAACTAATGGGGGAAGCAAGGAGAGCCTTTGGTATAGGTAAAGAATCACAAGGGATTAATGAAGTTGTTCTTGAACTGATTGAGCTTGGGGTAGTGGAGCCTGAGTTTACTTCAGCTATGTTAAATGACATACTAGATGGCAGGACAAATTCAGAATCTATTAAGCAACAGAACTTCGCTATCTTTAATGAGCTTCAGAAAGCTAATGGGTTGCCAGAGATTACAGAAGACGAAGACACTACATTGATTAAGACTCTTAGAAAAGCTTTAACTAAGAAGGGGCTTGCAGCCCCCAGAGAAATCGTTCGTAAAGCACAGAGATTATCTTTGGCTACCGATTCTTGGTATAAGATTGGGTACTACTTGCACGAGAAGAAAGAGTTAGAGAAAGCCAGGCAACACGATATTGATAATAATAATACTGGTCCAGATTCTTATGCGTCCCATACGGATGAGCAGATTAAAGCGGAAGCAATTAATATAATTAAGAAGACTGCCCAGTTCTATTCGCAAAGCTCCCCTTTAGTAGACGGGTGGAATCAATCTTCAGCAGGAGTTTTGTTTGCTCCTTATGTTAGGTTCCGTATGGAGGTTCCTCGCATAATGATCAACACATATGCACGAGCATATAAAGAAATAAAGTCAGACAACCCCATCATTAAGAAACGGGGATACGCAAGGTTAGCTGGTATGTCTTCGGTGGGTACTTTGACAGCAGCAGGATCAATAATCAGTGAGCCTATCTTAGTAGCTTTAACTGCTGTCATGGGTCACAGAGCAGCGGATGACTTGGATGATGACATGCGCCAAGCTCTACAGTTAAGTGTCCCTTCTTACTTGAGGGATCATACTTTCTTATACACTAAGAAGGATGGGAAATATTACTCATGGGATCTAACTTATTTAAACCCATATGCTATGTGGCTGGACGCTGTGCCTACGGCTACTAGAATGATGAAGCAGGGGCATGCTCCGCATGAAGCCATGCTATACGCAGGGTCCAGGTTTCTTGGACTACCTTTTGTTGAAGGGCAGATAGCTACGCAGTCGTTCTTCAACACCATGCAGAATAGGGATTCTAAAGGACAGCCTATTTGGTTTGATAATGATGACCCTCATACAAAGTTTATGAAGGGCATACAAAGCTTTGCTTGGGAAGCTTACGGACCACCAACTGCAAAGGTGCTTGGAGGTATAGCCGCCAGTGCAGAGGCTGGTAAGTTTGATATGGGCGATGCGGTTCGTGACTTAACTGTACCACTAAAACCTTACGAGGTAGATCCTACAGTTTCCTTTTCTAATTTTGTTAGGCAACTAAATACAGATAGGCTACAGCTACGTAAAAAAATAAACAGGTTAGTTAGAGACAAGCCTATGGGTAGCTCAGAGATAGAAGCTATTGCGAGAGACAACATACATATTTCTAAAGTTGCTGCTGAGATGTTCAGAAGATATGCTCCTAAATTTGTAGCGATGGAGGGGGGAGTTTCTCCTGAAGTGGTTGCTGAAAGAGGCAAGACTTTATTTCCTAAAGGCAGGTATGATGATCTAGGGAGAGGGCACTTTAGTCCAGAAGAACTTACTCCAGGAATGCTACAGCTTATGGGACAGAACGTAGACTTACGGGGTATGAAGAAGCAGAGGTATGAAGATTACTTTAAACACTTACGTGAACTCATAGAGAAACAAGGAGGTTCTTATTTCCTTAAAGATTAATTTAAAATTTCATTAGCTTCTTCCCATAAAGAGATTGCGAATATACAATCCTTAAAAGATTTTTCTTCTATCAGAAGGGTGTAATCTTTTACATCTAGTTCAGCCCCCATTTTCCAAAAATCTTTTTCAACTTGTCGGGGGTCACTGTGCTCCCAAACAGCCCAAGGTTGTGATGCCTTATAGGTAGCAGGGAGTGAGCCCGATACACGCATGTCTTCTACTCTGTATTGGGATTCTGTATCGTCTTCTAGTAGGACTTCGTATAGTCCTTTTTTTATTTTTCTTATTAACATAATTGTGTGCTTTAAAATTAAAACCCCGCCACCTGTAAACCTATTAACAGATGACGGGGTTATGCTATGTCGGTGTTACTACAGTACCTATCGGTAAAATTATCTCTCGTCTAAATAAACTATCTTCACTATCTTATAGTTAATTAAACAAGCTATCACTTCTGCATCTTCAATTGATTTGATATCTTCGATAAGTCTAGGGTTACTCACTTTCCGTAACAAACTAAACTTACCATCCTTCTGTTCAAAGAGCCATGCATGTTTCTTTTTTCCATACGACATACTTTAAACTAATCTTCTTGATAACTCAATGAAAGCTTTAGATGCAGTACATGGTACAACTCCATTACCTAACAACCTTAATCGATCCACTCGATTGGCAGTTGCGTCCAACCTACGGGTATCCCCATCAGTTGCTCCACCCAATTTGGTGAGAGCCTGTACTGAGTGGACAACCCTAGGCTCTTCCCATTCGTGCTGGTCTTCTTTTGGTCTGGCGGGCCAGGCACTTGCTCGGTTGCATAGTCCAAGCGGGCGTTCGACCTGTCCTTCCCGTCCTTCCGTATAACTGTCGGACCGGATCCTTTGTGGTCGCTCGCTGTCGGGGTCGGCCAGTTTACTTGCTTGTATATTTCCACAGCTCTGGGATCCACCTGTTCCCGAAGATTCGCTGGCCTCTTTCTGCCCTTCCTTGTTGTTTGTGCTTGCCTCCTCAGTGCATCCTCCGATCTTGGTGGCAACCCATCCATCGTGTTTGGTGTAGCCCAGTTCTCCCATGTCTCCACTGCATCCCTCAGCTTGGCTCCGAACCATTGATTGCTTGTATTCCTCCGACTCCTGAAGCCCTTGTCTGTCAGCTCCGTCTCTATCCTGCCACCCTCCGCATCGGAAGTCCTTGCGGTGGGCCATGATAAAGACTCGCTTCCTTTGATGGGGAGCCCCGACTTCAGCCGCTGAGAATACTCCTGCCGTTGCTCGGTAACCCACTTCTTCCAGGCTTTGGAGCACATGCTTGAGAACGGATTCCCCTTCGGCTGTTTTACTGGAGATAATTCCCTCAACATTTTCGAGAAAGACAACTGCTGGTTGGCACTCTTTGATTCCTTCAAGGATGTAGGGGAAGAGGTGTCTTGGGTCTTCAGTTGATTGTTGTTTCCCTGCTCCACTGAATGGCTGGCATGGGAATCCTCCAGACAGGATGTCCACGCATCCACGAAACTTTCTGAATGGGAATTCTTTAAGGTTCGAGAACACAGGTGCTGGATGAACTTCACCCGCTTCCATCTTCGCAACCAAGTTGGCGATAGCGAAGGCTTCGATTTCAACATGAGCGACTTCTCGCACATCTGGGAGAACTCTTCTGAGTCCAAGTCCAATCCCTTCGTATCCACTACAGAGGGACAGGTGTCTGATATATTCTTTGGTATTATCCACATTATTTGCTTTCTATTTTTAAGGTTAGTTACTTATCGTTTTCGAGGATCATGTTGAAGAACCTATCTGCTAGTTCTCCATCCTCTCCTTCGTATATAACTGTGTTGGGCTCTCTCTCTTTAACTCCTACCACTCTCCAGACTTCATCACTTCCGTCATACAAGAGGGCTATGGATTTATAAGAGTAGAACTCAACGGGTCTTTGGTTTAGTACTGTTGACATCTTTTCTTTCTATGTCTTTGGACATCCCCATAAACCTACATATGAAGATGCACACTGTTATATACAGCAAAAGATATATTACCCACATGAGCTTACCTTCTGCTGTATCTTATCAAGATAGGGTTGAAACTTTTCTGGCTTCTCTTCTATCTTTTTCTTAATGGCATACACTGCCCCGTACTTCCTCCCATAATGAGAGGCTGTCTTGTGGGCAGTCTCCCCTTCCTGGGATATGAGATACATCCCTAAAGATGCCCAAGGTGTGACTGTATGGTCACGGCTATGCATCAACTCGGCTTCTCCGAAGCCAGATACTGAAGACACAGCTTTTTTTATTGTCTCTATTCTATTATTGTCTATTATTCTCACAACGATTATATATATTTATATTACTATTTTGTCAATCGACTTTACTTTCAAGCTTATCTTTAAGTGCTTGAAGGACTGCCCTAGCTACATCCACATCTTGAGTGGCTTCTAAGTAATCAGGGTTGTCCGTTATAAACCCAGTTAATAAAATGATTACTTCCCCAAGGGTACTGCTAATCAATTTCTTTGTTGGGTCTGGCTTATCTAATTCCTCTTCTATTTTTAGAAGCAGGGTAGTGACATCCTCGTATGTCTCCCCTTGTTGGGGGAACGCTTTGACAAAGTCATCGAGGATTTGTTTTAGGTTTCTGTTCTTTTCCATATGTTTTGTTTGTTACTCTTCGTATTCGTAAGTCCAATGTTCGGGAAACAGCAACACCTCTAAGGGTATCTCTGTCTCACTACGATGTTTCTTCTTACGAAATACTAAGCTCGGTTTAGTTCCTGCCTTTAAGGAGACGATGTAGTCTTCCATTGGGCCCGTCGGATTCTGGAGTTTTACCTCCCTGTGTACTGTACTGTTTAGTTTAGTTGCCATAATTAATGAAGGCCGATTGCTATCGGCACGTTCGTGAATGATTCCAATCCGCATGCATGTCCCTTCGGTGTGCATGAGTCACATACTCCTGGACAAACAAACACTCGCTTGCCCACTGCATTGCGTACTGCTTTCTTATATTCTCTTGTCTTGTGTCCTGCTTTAGATGCTACCTTGTCAATAGCTACAGCGAGGAAGTCCCCTCTGGTGCATGGTAGCTTTAGCATCCGCTCTCTCTTCTCTTCGTCATACCTGCTTCCACTTGATAGGTTAAGCTTGTAGTTCTCAGGGAAGGGACGGCCTTCGCTATCCCACTGCAAGAAGAGATCCCAACTCTTACTATACCCGTAAGCTTTGATGTCAGGCCGTAACTCTAACATCCTAAACCAGAAGGCTAGCGTCTCCATGTCATGGATATCTCCATCAACGTACAGCCTAACTGTTACATCAGGAGGCAAGAACAACCAATCATGTTCAATGGTACATGGTTCATGGTTCAAGAGCCATAGGTTCTGTGCCTGTCTGAAGAATGCAGCAGGGTAACGCCACGCCTTCAAGCTGTAGCAGAACTCTGCACAATCCCCTGCTCCAGGACAGGATACAATAGGCAGGACAGACCACGCCTTGAAGGATAGCTTCTTGTTGCCGTCGACAAACAAGGAGAACTCTGGTCTACCTGTATCTAAAAAGCGTTGGAACTTGTGAGCATAGTATGCCCATGTTCCAACCTTTGTGATGTCACTTCCCTTTTCGGCAAGGACGTTCTCGTCTAGCCATTGCTCTAATGGCCAGCCTTTCTTCTCAGTCTGCACCATCTGGGCAAACTGCATCTGTTGCTTTCTGTTCATAAGATTATTCTTTCCTTTCTTGTTTTACTACTAGGGTTTCTCTTATTGGATCGAATCCACAATCCAAGAGAGTTTCTACATACTCCATGTCTCTGCCACAATCGACACAGGTTGGTGTTCCATTCTCTGCATACCAGTAAGGTGGTACTTCTGCTATCTCACAGACATAGGACTTAGTTGTATCCGCATACTCTACACACCGCCAACGATGTAGAATGATCTCATCTTTTATTGGTCGCCAGCCCATCTTGTTCCTCCTCTGTTTTGTATATTAGATCCTCAATGATATCGCCAATAGTGAAGCCACTACCTTCGTTATCTTTAGGTTCTTCTAATAGTTTTCTTATTCTTAGGAATTCCCTTATGTCATACAGATCACATAAACGTCCTTCATGTGAGTTGTTATTCATTTGGTTTCCTCCTGGTCTAGTACTACATAGCTGTCACTGTACCCGAAGGCATCATCGTGAGGCTTGTCTCGTGTGAAACGATACTCTTCTCTTAAAGCATCCAGCCTCTTGGCTAGAGCCGTGATTAGCTCCCCGTTAGTTATGTCTTCCCAATCCTTGGGAGATACTAACGTGAACGCTACATCAAACATATGATTCTGGAGTACACCAGACTTATGTTTGTTTACTTCTTCAAGCCATTCATGGTATGGCTCGTTACTTACGTGGTTACTAGGCATTACTTTTTAGTAGTGTGTATAGTTCTTCAGGCTGGTGGCCCAGGACAAAGAGAGCAACCTTTAATAATTGCTCTTCTTCGATGGTAGCTTCGTCTCGTTCCTCGTCTGGCCTTGCATGCAAGTCATCGAGTCGAGTATGTATTAAGTTATAGACATGCTCAAAGGCGTTGTCTATTATCTCTTGGGTTAGGTTTTGCTTTATGTTCATTTGGATTCCTCCTCTTCTATCATGTTCATCAGCCAACTTTCGGGGACTGATTTGTATAACATATAGAGTCCTATCTGACACCATTGGATATGTTGTTTCTTTATGGCTTCATCATAGGAGTTATCAGTCTTCTCACCATCAAGTAACGTGAGTCTCTGCTCAATAACTCCAATGACATATCCCAACGCATCTAGTTCTTTGTGGTTGAGTGATTCATCCAGCGTGTAAGTTTCTTCTGTGATCATTTGTTTCCCCCTATCCAAGCTTCTTTATACTTAGCAATGAACTCAGGCTTCTTAACATTGTTAAGGAACACATACTCAGGTTTCCACCACTTGGTTTTCTTTAGCTCCCCCTCCAACTCACCAGACTTAATACGGCTAGCGGGTATACCTTTCCTAGATATAAACCAAACACTACCCTCTCTCAGATAAAGAAGCTTAGTCCTTTTATCTTTCGTGAAGTCCCTCCACCAGAGTTCTTCCATTAGAAGATCTTCAATTAGACCCTCAATGTCATACTCGTTATTTTTCTCTGCCCATTTGTGGAGTTTATCAACGGCTTCTTTATCAGCATCTGAATAGATAGGACATCCTTGCTCGTCTTTCTTACCCTTCCAGGCAGTTTGTACATGAGTCGGACCTCCATGTCCTGCATTCTCTGCATCTCCTACGTGCTTGCCATTCACGTATACTTTAGCAGTGAAGGCATTAGTCTCATGACTCAATGCTTGGCAATGCTTTATACTTTTTAGTTCTACTTTCATTTTATTTAAGTAAGCCACACCCCAGACTGCATGAGGTGTGGCTTGGTTTTGTTTGTTTCAATTATGCAGCCAAGATCAATGTGTCCCACTGATTACGGGGTTGCTCTACTATCATGCCACCGATACGATCAAGTTCGGCTCGCCTGTCAAAGCTCTCCACTCTCTGCCCTGCAGCAGTGAAGGCAGCTTGCAAGCCATAGGCATGACGTTCTTCATCAACAAATAGCTCTTTAGCTAAGTCGATCTCTTCTTCAGAACATTCGTAGAACTTACCAAACTTCTCGATAATTATATCGGGTTCCTTGGTAAAGGTTCTCTCGAAAGAACTGAGCACTAGCTCTTTGATATATTCTATCTTTTCAGGAGCAACCATCTCAAGGATTCGGCCCTGGATTTTGTCCTCCATGTTAGACTTCTCTAGTGGGTTTGCAAAGGGCATCTTAGGCAATAGCCCTGTGATGCTGGTGTCGAGTCTCTTTCCTGAGTGCTTCATGTAAAACACTTCAAGCTCCTCCATCCCGAAGACCATCCCATTGTCACAGAAGCCATCGCATAAGAAGAACTCTATATAGAAACCAGACTGCCCAACTTCAGAGTTAGTTATCTGGAAGCCTATAAATATATTGCGCTTCCCAATGGTAAGCACTGGCTCTTTAGTTACCCAACGGGCAAAGGTTTTCTCTCCTGTGTTACGTCCTCCTAATTCCTTAAAGGCAGGTAGTCCTTCAAGAACCTGGCGAATAGTTGGAAAGATAAAGTCATCATCCAATCTCTTGTAACTCGGTGAGAGCAATGCTCTTGCTTGAGTGTAACGTGAGGCAGGATTTGATAGTGTCCGAATCATGAAAGATCCTTCGTGCCTGTCAATTTGCTCCCGTACATTCTTGATAAGCAGGTCATGCTGATTGCTTGCATGTAACATCCTGCCATACTGGACTAGTCCATTACCTCCTAGCTCAGTTAGGTATCTCGTAAGGAATAACTTTGAACAGTTAGCCTTGCGATATGATCCCAGCCCAGTGGGTATTCTTACAGTGTATCTATTACCCTCTTCAAGGTAATCGAATTCTGTCCTATTAAGGGGAGCCATGTAGTCCTCTTTAATTCCGTCTCTTAAAACTCTATCGAGTTCGTGATGCTTTGCATTTTCTGCAAGCTCTGTATTTACTGTAGTAGTTGCTACTGTTACCATTGTTTTTTTTGTTCTAGGTTTTGCTTTCACTGGCAAAGAATATGCCAGTTGAAATTGTTTACTTGCTGCCTAATGCCTCCTCTTTAGTCCAAAGAGCAGACTCAAATCCCTCCACTGGCCTTCCAGCATTGTGCCAAGTAACAAGCTGGCAGTCATATGGATTACTCAGGTATCGAGTGATGCGGTATCCTATCGGACAATAGTCCAGATACCAGTCATTCAGGTCGGCCCAGTCAGGGTGAGGCCAAGGTACTTGGCTCGCTTCTTCTACTTTAGTTAGTGCTTTCATGCTGTTGGTTTTCTTTTTGTTCTATGAATAGGACATTTAATAGACTCATACTCGCCAACGTCTACAATATAGAACGGTGAGTAATGAGGTTTGCCATTGTCATGTCGAACAATAGTCCCAGCCGTGAGCTTTCCACGATGGGGTACTATTACTTCCGTGCCTTTAGTTAATACCATTTGATTCCTTTCGGTTATTAGTTTGCTTTCACCTGGTGAATTCCAGATTGAAATTGTTTATAATATATTTACCAGTATTTGTCTAGTAATTTCGTATCTATTCCCCAGATACCCCTTTTTTCCCAGATGTATGCACCATACATCGTTATCCCCTCAATTAATGTGCAAGGCAACCTGCCCATGATTCACAGGTTCATGGATCAAGTTGCCTTGTTATGGTTTAGTTTATTTCAATGTCGATCGGTGGCGGATATATAAATCCAGACCCAGCAGCGGGCACGGGCCTACTAACATAGAAAACCCTGCCATCTTTCTCCGTACACGTTTCTTTCTTGATGATGCCCCGTTCCCAAAGCTCATCAACCAACCTGTGATACAGGTACTCTGATGGAGTACATTCAAAATGATAGTACTCAATCATGTAGTCCACGAATTCATCAGCTAGTCTCTCGTATCCCTCTATCCTTGTCATCATTCATCCTCCTCGTTAGGTTCAAGAAACCATCCATCTGATCTTTCAATGCAAGTCGTGCATCTTATTGCACCAGCACCGAAGCCTCCTTCTCTTTTGAAAAGGCCAGACCTAGGAATGTCTGGATGATCCAATGACTGTCTGCATAGAGTCCAACGGGCATCCTTATGTTCAGCTACGTGGATCATGTTATCACGTTTGGCCGTCTGGTTTCGCTTTCGCCAGGTCACCTCTACGAATTCATAATAACTTGAGGGGCTAGCTTTCTGTATAGTCTCCTCTAGCTGTATGATTAGAGCATCAATATTTTGCTTAAGCTCTACTGTCTTATGTTCCATGCCTTCTTTATACTCCCGTAGGATGTTCTGTAATACATGGATAGCATCCTTATTATTATCTAATAGATCTTCAGCTTGTGACTCCAATCTATAGCGGTCATATAAATGCTTGGTTTCTTTATACTCTTTCATTTTTTCCTCCTTCTTTTTATCTCTTCATTAATTTCCTCAAGGTTGTCATAGTTTTCTGTGACTTGAGGGGTGAAGTTACCAACTACTTCATCGCTATTTAATTCCTCAATAGCTTCATCAAAGGCCCAGGCTTTAACGTCCTCCATTGTAGGGGATGGCCTGTGGCAGTTCTTCCAGAAGCCTCCGATCCAATCATCAACAAACTGGTCGGTCGTTCGAGTGACGTACTGCCCTGCTGTTATTGTCCTCCTATTCCTCTCCTCTTCAATATAACTGGGAAGGTCTAACGCCTCTCTAATCTGGGCAAGTGACCCTTTAAAGTCATCAAGCATTTTCACATCATCGGGGAATATGTTAGCCTCACCTTTGTAGACATCTTCAAGAAGCTCTTGCAGCCTTTCCAGGCCCGCCTCAATATCTCTAATTTGTGATATCATTTTTTACCTCCTCCCAATTGCTTCATTACTTTATGGGCGAGGGTGTGAAGCTTGTCCATATATCCATGGCAAGCATATACATAGCCGTGCCTGTTATTAGCCTCCTCCGCAGTGCGGAGTAACTTCTTAACCTCTTTGATTGAGGTTGCTTTCTTTATCTGGGAGCGGGTCCCTTCGTTTGCTTTCATTGTATTTAATGATGCCCCTTGCGAGGACTTGGTTTGTTATAATAACTCTGGCGCAATGTTTGCCAGAGCATCGGCATCGACTTCGATGCCAAAGGTTTTTAGTTCCTCGCAGATATCTTCTAGACCAGTCCCTGATAGGGCTGCCATCTGAATCTTGAGGTTGTCAATATGCCCATCCTCAATTAGGTGAGCGAGTTGGTGCTTAATGTCCATACTATTTAAACATTAGGCCGTTGTTACAATGCCCCTGATCCAGGGCACGTTGGATTTTGTTGCTATTCTTTTCCTTTGCTAGGGCTCGCTTCAACTTATCTACTTTTAATAGTAGATAGAATGAAGTGACTGCAAACGCAATCATAACAAGCACTGAAACTAACAGTGCAATATCTGATGTATTCATTACTATCCTTTCGTTATTAGACTTCAATGCCAAAAAAGGTCTTCATAAACTCAGCATATTCCTCTGGGCTTGGCTTCCGACTATGGTGTTTCGTCATTGTTATCCTTTCGTTGTTATTAGATCCAACACTTCACAATTAGATATGCTTGTGAACGTGTCCTTAGTTCTGCTCGACTCGACGGGAGTCTCGCCCTTCTCGGACTGCCATGCAGTCCAATCGCTGGAGGTCTTACTATTAATAAGATCCAGCACTTTACGTCTGTGCAATGGCACAGTGCTTTCTTTATACATAAAGCTAAAGGGGACTTTTTAAGTCCTCAATACTTCAATATTCAAGTCAACCCCCTTGGGCAATCTCAAATATCGAAGTGTTGAAGGCTTAACTTCTCGTGAATATGATGATATCCCCACCCTCACCGATATCTAATAGCTCTGATGCTTTCATGGTTTTCCTTTCTTTTAGTTAGTGTCCTAGCTTGGCATTAGCCCCTGCTGCAATCTCTTGCAAAAGTGACAGGTCTATAACCTTTAGCCTAGTAGTTGCTAGTTCTGACTTCGGCACTCGCCTGGAATTGTTAGGCGTGTGACTTGAATGTTTGTGATGGCTCACTATGCTTTGCGTCGAATAAGTTGACGGGTTTTCATAACGTCCAGGTTTTGGTCCAGCTTTCATTTTAGTTTATTTTGTTTTGGTTTGATTTAGTAATCTTTACTCAATACTGCATACGCCCTGCGTTAATTCACACAGAGCGTACACAGGTTTGAATAAATATTATTTGTCCTGCTTTCCGTAAATCTCTTTACGATTTCGTTAGGTCGTACATTGTGCGATATGATCCATAGACAACGATTCATAAGCTCATGAATCATGGTTCATATTTCATGCATATGTTCCCTATCCCAAGTTTACTGTGTATTATGGCCTAGTGATTTCACACCACTAAACTTGTACACTTACCAAGTCATTTTTCTTTTGGCCGGATCCCTCATGGGGATACTCAACGAATGAGTCGCCACTTGCTCGCAGATATCAACAATAAATTCGATCTTATATATGCGCTGCAAAAGCGTAAATATAAAAATCGCACCTATATAGGCGAGTGATTCAAAAGCTAGAAACCTTTATTTTCTATATATCAAAAGAACAAACATAAAACGCAATACAACGAAAAAGGAAACCATACCCAAATAATTGGCCTATGGTCTTCGTTGCGTGCTGTAATTTGATCCCCTCTAGACATCTTCGAAATCCTCTAGAAGTATCATTTGCAATACTGAAAAGAGACAAGCGCAAATCCCTATATCGGCCATTTGCGCTCTCTCTTTTGTTCTTTTCAATTACTTGCATCCTTTCACCCAAAAACCCTACAAGGCGAACCTTGTAGGGTGATGGGTTAATATGGGTTTAAGGATTACTTGAATGCTTTAGCATGAGGATGCTTTCTTGCAAGTTGAGACCAGCGTTTACAGCTAGAAGCAAGAATCAAATCGGCTGTATACTGAATTAATTCGCCTTCGGTCATCTCCACGTTTCCTGCTTTCAGATCAGCATCAAAAGACTCAATATTTTTGGTAGTTTCTTGAGTCTTACCTCCATGCTTTTTCATTAGCCTTGCTTTTGTGCCTCCCTCTTTTCTCCATTCATTTGAGAGATATAGAGCAAGCTCAATATCCATGGTATTAGGGTTATCAATTTGCTGTATTACAGCGTCGACAGTTTTCGATGCTTTCGCATTCGCCTTTGGTGTCTTTGTAGTATTTGACATGATAAGGACATTTTAAGGCCATATTCTATTAATTCAATATAAATATACTATTATTTTATCATTATTCATAATTAGCCTTTTTTTAGTCATTAATAGAAAAGAATCAACAAAGAATGAAATTCTGCAAATCCGAAAACTATTGATTCATGAATAATGAACATTGGTTAATGAATCAGAAAAACAGAAAATCCAAAATGACCACCACCCAGGGGCCTGGAATTTTTGCAGGACCAAACCTATATTTATATATACCATGTAGGAAAAAATTAATGGGTATCTCAACAGATGGTTAGTTTTTGTCTTTTAGACCATCCCTTGGACACTCTTTCTTTCAAGGTTTGCACTGAAAGTTTTTGTTTCAGTTTTGGGGACGTTACTTTCAACATGAACCAAAATGTGAAACTAACCCCTATGTGGAAACTCTTCCTTGACGGTTAAGCGTATTATTGCATATTATATTAAACTGCTTACCTTACTCTAGAGAGTTTATAGGGTAGGGGTCGTTATGGAAACTAAAATTGAAACTATGAAAATTGAAGGGGCGGCTCCTTACGAGATCGCTGAAAATGGGAAAGTTTATCGACGGAGCCCTCAAGGGAAACTCAAGAAGCTGAAGCGTTGGCATCAGTATATTACCATCCGAAAAGACGACGGTGTTTCATGGACCTTTAACACTGAGAAGTTAGCAAGGGACATGTTTCATGGACCGGAGAAAACGTATCGGGCAGAGGACATTTATGACATGTATGATGCGAAAGATATTCCTGGGTGGGATCGGTATGTAATTACTAATTATGGGGCGGTCTATTGTATTGACCCACCGAAGCGGGGACCTAATTCGGGGGGCTGTTACCAGCTTCGTGAGTTTTTAGTAAAGGGTCATTCGTATGTTACCCTTTATAGGGGGCGGAATTTCCGTAGGAACAAACGTGTCCGAACCCTAGTGCGTGATGTGTGGGGGGAGTATTCTGCCTTGCCTGAACTATAAAAAGGCTTAACTTTGTAGTTACATGTCTACTGAACAATATTCTATTGACGCTCTTGAAGGTTTGGGCAGTCTCGACGAAAAGGGAAAACCTGTAGAGGCTCGCATTAAAGATGTTAAGAGTGCCATTGGGATATACGAAGCTTTACTTAAAGCGGATGAGAAGTCATCCGTGAACCGTGCTCGTGTTGACGCAATGTTTGACGGAGCCAGTCCTTATAGCCAAGGGCAGCTTAACCGTAGTGGCCAGGGGTTAAAAACCAACTTGAACTTTGGGGAAGCCCAAAGGTTGCTGGATATTTCTCTGTCTGCGTATGTGGATTTATATTCCTCATTGGAGACATTAGTTGAGGTTAGAGGTACACAGGGTCAGAGATCAGAGATCAAGGTTCAAGAGGACATTGTATCCGAAGAGATCACGCAGATGTTGCGAAGCTGGCCTGAGTTCCACAGCAGTTATTTACGACTATGTACCACATTCGTCAAACACGGCACGGGGGTTGCCTATTTTGACACCCCCGACGACTGGAAATTCAGGGTAGGCAGTTTCGCTGACATACTAATACCGAGGCAAACCCCTGCTAACGAGGGGGCTATTGACGTAGCTGTCGGTCGTAGGCAGTATCATCTCCATGAGCTTTTTAGTTTCATTAAGAATGAGAAAGCTGCCAAGAGAGTTGGGTGGAATGTTGAAGAGGTTAAGCGAGTTATTTTGAAAAACGCCAGAACGGATGGTCGGAATAGCCGTAGTAACACTCATTCTGACTGGGAGTCTATCCAGCAAGAGTTGAAGAACAATGATATTTACGAGAGTTACCAGAACCCTACCGTATCAATTCTCCATTTCTGGGTACGAGAGATGGATGGTTCTGTTTCTCACTACATAAGTGCTCAAGATACGCCTAAAGATTTCCTATATAAGAAAGTTTCACGTTATGAAAAGCCAGAACAGGCTTATGTAATGTTCACTTATGGTGTGGGTTCTAATGGAACTTACCATTCTGTTAGGGGATTAGGGCATCGTATCTTCAATCATATCCAAACAAGCAACAGATTACGTTGTCAGATGATTGATGGTGCAATGTTAGGGTCTGCTGTGATGGTACAGCCAGAGAACCAGAGGGCTTTAGATGAGTTAAATTTCACATATTATGGGGCTTATGCGGTATTATCACCAAATGTGAACATTATACCGAAGGCCGTACCTAATTTAAGTACGGCTGTACAGCCCGCATTAACGGATATTACGAACCAGTTAGCTCAGAACACGGACACTGTAAGCACTTATGGTCCTGAACAGAGTTCACCGTACAGGAATCAGATGCAAGTTGTGGCTGATATGGATGTGCAGACTCGTTTATCTGGTGCTTCATTAAACTTGTTCTATGCATCGTGGTCCCGTTTACTTAGGGAAGTTGTACGTAGAGTAGTTATCAACAAGAAGCGTGACCCACTTACGCAAGAATTTTATGCTCGCTGTGCTGCAAGAGGGATACAGGAATCATTTATCAAGACTTTAGATGTAGACCGCACAAAAGCTGTCCGATCCATTGGTAATGGTTCATATGCCAATAGGTTAGTTGCCTTACGTGAGTTACAGGCTATATCTGGCTCATTCGATGAGGTAGGACGTAAGAACCTTACTCGTGATATCGTGGCTACTCGTGTAGGGCATGATTTAGCGGATAGGTACATTCCACAACAGATGCAGGAAAGACCTACCGTGGATGTTAAGATAGCGTACTTTGAGAACCAAGACTTAATGTCTGGAGCCCAAGTCCCTGTCGTTGCCAATGAATTACACGCTACTCATTTAGAGGTACACCTCCCTGCGTTGGAGCAGCTTATAGAGCAGTTAAACATGGGGGGTGCTGATCCAGTTCAAGCCCTGGCTTCGGTACAGGCATTTTACCAGCACATTTCGCAAACTACCCAGCAACTTGCGGGTGATCCTCAACAAGAAGGATTGGTTGGCCAAGCGAAGCAAGCTTTACAGTATGCTGAAGAGATGATTTACAATACCTCTAAGCAGGTTGAGAAGATGCGGCGGGAGCAAGCGGAGGCGCAGCCACCTCCTGAAGGTGGGGAAGCTATGGACCCTGCATTAGCAGCTAAAGTCCGTGAGAGTGAGATTAAAAATCAGATAATAATGGAGAAGGCCGAGCTTGACATGCGTATAAAACAAGCCAAATTTGAGCAAGACCAAGCTATTACAGATGCTAAGAATGCTCTGGAGATGCGTGGAAAATCTTAAAGTATGCCAAAAAAAACTCCGTTACCTGTATCGTTAGACAGGTGGTTTAAAGATGTTAAAAAAATTGATGAGTTGCGAAAAATCCTGGAGTCTGAGACTTTCCAAGAGGCAGCGGCAACTCTCAAAGAATCAGCAGGACCCTCCTTCGGATCAGTCACCGCAGACGCTGGAACTAACAGCACACGCCACGCATGGTTCGCTGGATATCGTGACGCTTTCAGTGATTTACATAAACTAACAAAGTTAAAAGACACAACTAACTCTACACCAAACTTAGAAGAATGGATGCACATTCAGACACCTCAACAGTAGAAGCTCCTGCGGCAGAACCCGCAGTAGAGTCCTTACCCGAAGAGCCTTTAATGGCCGACACATCTTTTTTAGATGCTATTGACCAAGCTCTTAGTAATAAATCCGCTGGAGAGTACACACCCCCCACGATGGAGGAAAGAGCAGAAGCCACCCCGACCCCCGAAGAACCTAAAGAAGAACCTAAAGAAGAACCTAAAGAGGAGCCTAAAGAGGAACCTAAAGAGGAACCTAAAGAGGAACCTAAAGAAGAGGAACCCCTTGTAGATAAAGACCCTATTGAGAATTTATCTGAGGATGTGGCGGATAAATGGACACCTAAAGCTGCTAATAGGTTTAAAGAATTAAAGTCTGAGTTAAAGACAAGTAGGTCAGAGCTGGATGAGCTTAGACAATTATCCAGAGAGCAGACCTCTCAATTAAAGGAGATGTCAGCTTTAGTAGAGAACCGTGATCTATCTTCTCTGCAAGAACAACTTGCACAGTACGAATCTGAAAGAGCTTTTACAGATCTTGAGAATACCGAGGCGTATAAAACTACCATTACTGAACCTATCAATGAATTAATGGGGGAGGCCGCAGATATTGCGGACCACTATGATGTGAAGGGAGATATCTTGGTGGATATAATGTCCCTTGAAAAAGCGGAGGATCAAGATACTGCATTGGAACAACACTTTCCAGAGATGTCTGCTAGGGACAAAGCAAAGGTGTACCGTCTTATTGAGTCCATTGATCCTATCTTGGAGCAACGGCAAGAGATGATTGAGAATGTTGATATTGCACTTAACGAGGCGCAAGCATTAGAAGAGCAACGGGCTTCTAACGAATTAGCCGAAAAGGTCAAATTTCGTCAGAATATTTCTAGGAATGTGGTACAGCGTGTGAGTGAGAAACTCCCTTTCCTAAATGGCATTGAAGATATAGATATGCCTTCTATACAGGAAAAGGCATCTTCTTTAGATCCTAGTGTAGTACACCCTGTTGATTTTGCTTACGGGGCAGTTGCTGCCGAGCTACTCCCTAAAGTAGTTCGCCAATATTTTTCTTCTCAGAAAGAGGTCGAAGCCTTGATGGAGAAGCTTTCTGAGTATGAGGATGCCGAACCAACAATGTCTGGAGCATCTAATACAGATGGCCAAAATGTATCTCAGGCCAATTCTGATCTAAGTTTTGAGCAAGCTATTGCAGCCGCCCTAGGTTAGTTGCATAGTTTAAAAATCTAGTTTAATTTAGGGCTATCATGGCCACTAAAGAGCAAAGAAGAAGACGAAGAAGGACACCAATTGCTGCGTCAGCAGATCGTTCACAAAAAGAAAGAAATAGATTTTTCGGAGGTAAAGCTTCTGCGCTTTCGGGTTCAAAGAGTACTAGGGGGGTCAGACCTGTCGGCAAAGACATAAGATCGAAGGCTGCAAAAGCCGCAGGGACTGGTAGAAGTTTAGGGAAGGCTACTCTTAGACCTTCAGAAGTAGCCGAGGCTGATGCACTAGATCGAATTTCAGATAACCTTACTGAACAGAATGTTGGGAGCCCAGAACCTCTTCCCGAAGCTCCAGTTGAAAATATTACTGATAGTCTTATATCTCCTGTTGTGCAAAGAGCTATTGATGCAGGGGGAGTTAAGTTAGGTACAACAGATGGAGCCCAAGTTGTTGACACAGGTGTTCCTTTAGAAGACACAGAACTAGTTGTAAAAAGTGTCACGGAACCCCCTAAAGATCCTCTCTCAGATGCCAAGAGTGTTTATGAGGGGTTACAAGATCCTGTTGATGAGATCACAGAGAACTATGTTAATTACAATCAAACACCTGTTACTCCTGGAGCGGATACGCCTGGTCCAGATAGGATAACTCAAGAGTACTTGATGGGGAGAACTCCAAGCACACCAGGCGTTGATGAACCTCTTCCAGAAGGAGATCCATTAACATTAAAATATTTACGGGGTGAAGACATAGCCACTCCTGGGGTGGACGGTGTCCCGTTACCAGACCAACCTCTTTCTCAATCTTACAAAGGCCAAGGTATGGGGGGAGCTACTGCGCTACCACCTATGGAAAAACCAAAAGGAATACTTGCACAACTAATGCAGAAGTATCCTAAAGCTACCGCAGCGTGGCAAGAGGATGCAGAGCGTCGGGCAAATGAAGCGTTTTGGGAAGATCCAACTGCAGCTAAGAGGGAGCAAGAAGAAAGAAAATATTTTCCCGACCCCCATAAGGGATACGAGCCCACTGCTGGTGAACAAAAAGCAGCGAAAAAAGCAGCGAAAAAAGCAGCGAGAAAATCCCAGAAACGCTGGAAAAAAGCGGGGAGGGGTTTGAGACGTATGGGGATTATTGACTAATAACCAAGTGCCTTTTCGTGTATTTTTGGTGTGTCTACTATTGTGGGCAGGGAGCGAGGTATCCAGAACAGATGATCACTGGGGAACTACGCCCCCTTTACCTGAATTAAATATCCACCACTACCCAGCAATGGGGATAGTTGAGATTAGTTTTATATCTGACTCTACGGTAGATAGGCCCGTTTGGTACATTCTTGAGATCAAGCAGGAAGGAGATCCGAATGCTGATTGGTTTAGGCCGTTCAACCCCTTACAAGGGGCTGTTTTTAATCAACGGGTGACTCTTGAACTAAACTATAGGGACGCTGCTGGACAGGTTTTCTCTTGGTTTAATGCTGAAATGGTGCGTATACGGGTAATGTGGGGTGCTTAATAAGATGATGCAAACAGAGCTATTCCCCGAACTTTATTCAATACCAGAGGGGGTAGAAACTCGTCAGTGTAATAAGTGTAACAAAATGCTCCCTATTTCTTGTTTCTCCCCTGAAGCAAACTACTATAGATCAGAGTGTAAGAAATGTCTTGGGGAGCTACGCAGAGTTCGTGAACACTTAAAACAAATAACACCTCCTCCACCACCTGATCACCGATGTCCTCTTTGTGGGGGGAGTGAAGAGGATGTCAAAGGGAAGGGGGGATTGAAGTCAACTGCTTGGGCCTTAGATCATAGCCACCTAACCGACAAGGCGAGAGGGTGGCTTTGTCACCCATGTAACCGTGCGCTTGGTTGTTTTAAAGACGATGCTAATATTTTAAAAAAAGCTTTAATGTACCTTCAGCAGTACTCTTAGTTGCAATTACTTACAGATAGTGTTTATTTTCTGCTATGAAGAAATTCTTTATTATACTTGGAGCATTATCAGTTCTTGCTTGTGGGGTTTCCTGCGAGTCACTTAACACAGGAGCCAGTCTTCCTATCCCGTTTACTAACCCTTCAGCAAGTGTTAGTCTCGATATTCAGGCTACCCCACTCCCACCTAAGTTTTGTATTGGGTTGGATGTAGTTGAGACTCCTTAGTGGACACTAAATTTATTGTATCTCTCTGCGTTGGTCTAGCTGTTCAAGCTGGGGGCATCGTGTGGTGGGCATCTAAATTGCAGTCGCAAGTCCAGCACAACGATTTCCAAATCCAGATGATGGCGAAGGATGTAGAGGAGCATTCCGTTTTTGTATCTGACTGGCCCGCAGGAAAGTGGGGGTCAGGTTCTTTACCTTCCGACGTTAGGCAGGATTTAAAGATTGGTATGCTGGAGGCTGACATGGACAAGGTCCTCTCCAAACTTTACAATGGGCATGCTAAAGACTCCCATTAAATAGCCCCTTGACGGAGGCTAATTTACAAATTATCTTTACTTACGTTACAAGGATTAGGTTGCTCTAGCCATTCAATTTTAGTTCAGATCCTTGAACAACATATCCAAGAATCTTGTGGGTTGCTCTAGCCCCTTTCCAATTAGTTCTAAGTATCAAGATTCATACTGAACTAAGCCACTCCTGGCTAACGGGATTGGTTTGCACCTTAATAAAATTATATGGACCGCCACCCTATACCATAGGGGAGGTCTGTACACACTTAACTTTAAATTATAAAATAAAATGGCCGCAGACTTTGTAGCACCACGTACACACGATACCAATGCAGCAGCAGCAATTGATGTTGTATTGACACAAGAAGCCAATCGAATTGGCGCAGATATACATAAGGCAACTCTCCATACTAGCCCTTGGATTGACCTTATTAAACAAACAACCTTTCCAGAAGGAATGGGTTACCAACTAAGCACCCTTGTCTATGACCGTGCTCTCCCATTGGAGGCAATTGGTAAGACATTAGATGACGACGACACCACAGGTGTTGGAGCCACTTGGTCAGCATTAGGAACAACACACGGAACTTCAGCAAATGGTTACACAGCAGGTCAGCAAGACCAGTTGAATGCCCTTGGTTCTGGTGAAGCTAATGTTAACACAATTGACTTCACGAAGACTCTCAAGTCATATTCTCTTGAGAGAGCTGTTGTTGAATCTCCACGTATTAGTGTTGAGGAACTTCGTTTCGCAGCACATCGTACCGAGCAACTCCGTGCAATTATGGACCTCCTTAAAGAGTCTGTCCGTAACTCATGGGAAGAGCGTTATCGTCATCAGTATGGTAAGCAAGCTGACAATATTGTTTATTGTAAGTCTGCTTCATCTTCTACTCAGACAGGTATTGAAGGCACTGCACTTCTTGATCTTGACGTTGATAACACAACAGAGGGATCTGACGACAACACACTTGAAGTTAATGCCAACATATCTAACAAGATCCTGGACGACATCTACTTTAAGTTGATCCGTGCTGGAGCAGGAGCTAATGCATATGGCCGTGAGAATGGTCGTCCTGTATTCTCTCTTGTATGTTCATCCGAAGCTTCTTATCAGTTAATGACTGAATCTGGTTTCCGTGATGATGTTCGTTATAACAACGCTAGGGTATCTGAGCTTATTGCACCACTTGGTGTTGAGAAAAGCTTCAGAGGCTTCTACCACTTGTGCGATGACCTTGCTCCTCGTTTCAGTGGCATTAGCTCAGAGAAGCTTGTTAATGTTCCTGCTTACAAGCATGACACAACTAACAACAAGGTTACTGTTAACTCAGCTTACGAGACTGCCGATTACGAAGCAGCTTTCGTCCTCGTTGACAATGTAATGGAGTCCTTGATTCCTGCTCCTTTGAGTGGAAGTAATGGACTATCATTTGATCCTGTTAACTACAAGGGTGAGTTCAAGTGGACTAACATCCCAGACGTAACACTTAACCCAGATGGAACAATTGGTTTCTTCAGAGGCATAATGGCTTCTGCATCTAAGCCAATTAAGACCAACTTCGGTTATATCATTCTGTACAAGCGTACTAGTACTACGCCAGCAGCTTAATTATCTAAAGTGGGGTTCCCGTAAAAAGGAACCCCACATAATATTAATTTTAACTATTAAAAATTATGCCAACTTTAGATGATTTATCCACACTAGATGCCAACGTAGGTGTCCAAGCTAACGACTTAATTGCTATTGCTGATTCCTCCGCCTCTGGGCGTGGGGGTTCAAAAGTACGTAAAGTTCCAGCCGCCTTGGTTGGATTGGGGTTTACCCACGCTTGGGTTATTAATTACACCAATGCTGAATTAGCCGCCCAAACCACAGATGATACTGATGAGGAAATCAAGTTAATTGATATCCCTGCTAATTCTGTAGTTACTAAAGCCATGTTTGTAGTAACAGAAGCCTTTGCTGGTCTAACAGCCTGTAATGCTTTTCTGGGCAGAACTGCCGACACAAATGGTTACATCGAATCAACATCTCTTTTAGCTAAGACCGCCAAGGTTAATATAGCTGGAGATGAGGTTGATGCTTTCGGTGAGGTTGATGTTGTAACTGGTTCTAGTCAGGACTTGTTGCTTACATTTGATCCAGCAGGTAACACTGAGGCTTTAGGAACAGACTTAACTGCGGGGCAACTTGTGGTTCTTGTAGCTATGCCTGATATTGATGACTTTAAGGACATTGTTCCTGCTACTTAATCAATAACATACTATTCACAATAATCCCCGATCCTCTTGAAAAAGGAGGGGATCGGGGTTATTTATATACAACCAATTATTTATTATGCCAAAAGTAGGAGAAAAAGAATTCGAGTATGACGAGGAGGGTATGGCAGAAGCAGAAGCAGAAGCCGCAGCCACTGGTCAAGATGTTGAACAAGCTGAACCTGTGCTTCCTGATAAAGAAACTCTTGTAGAGATCTTTGAAGTTGTGACTGGTGAACCATTGGATGAGAACGATGAGGAGCATGTTGCTATGATGCAGCAGATAGTTATTCTACTTTCTCAAGATCCAGAGCTTTCTAAAGCCCTTGCTTCTGGCGAGATGTCGGTATCCGAATTTGCGATAAAACTTTATCGGGATATGGAACAAGGACAACAACCCGAATAGAATAAAGAACAATGGCTCAAACATTATCAGGAGTTCAAGTAAACTCTAAGCTAACAGCTACGATGACCTCTACGGGGACAAACATATTGAATGATATTCGTATGGGTCAGAATTTCACTACTTCCTTATCAACTACTTATGCAGATATTTTTTATTCTGTCAAAATAACAGCTCAAGGAGCTGGAGATGTATTGACATGGAATCTAGATACTCACAGGTTTACAAGTGCTTCTGGAGATTCCCCCGATGTAATAGACCGCACAGGCCATAATTTTGGGGGTTATGGTGGGGATAATGCGGGAACAACTTATGCACCTACTGATGTTGAAGGTAATACTCTAGCAACAGCCGCCAGTTGTGCCGCTATTTTATATGTCACAGATTCTGACAACAATGGCAATGTGACAATTGATTGTTCAAACGAAATTTTCGGTAATGTTATCCTAAAAGGAGGGACGGGAGGTGACACTGCGGATAAGAATAATGGTGATTTTAACAGGTCTGCTTTATTTTTACCTAGGGCAGACCCCTCAAGTGTTACAACTGTCATTACATTTGCGAATGCTGATGATGATATCACGCTGACATTTGTAGGAAAGTCTTAATCAATGCCTGTATCCTCTAATAGGAGACAAAGAATAATTGAATATGCTACTCCTAAAGTAGCTGATTTAGTTGTCGTTGAAGTTGTTGATGCTAGTAAGAACGTAAAGTCTGCGGGTTCTGCTGATAACACAGCATATGGGACAGCTCATCCTGACTCTACAAATTTTCCTAGCCATAAATTAGCCAAGATAAAAAATGCTGATACGGAACAAGGACAACGCCAGTATTGGTACTATGTAGTAGATAGATCGGATCAAGATGATTACAACTGGGAGTATCAAACTGCGGGTTCTTCTGGTACTAGATATGATACTGTTGTTAGAACCTATATAACTCTCCGCAGTTCTTATGATGATTCATCTCCAGAGCTTAATTCGGCCATGCCGATATCTACTAGTGATCCCTTTGCCTCTACCGATGGGTATATTCTTTTCGAGAAGCGGCAAGTTAGAGCTGGGGATGACACACTAGATTCCTTATATGTTATTGACCGAAGGATCTATGTAAAAAAAGTCCCTATTCGACACATCCGTATTGATGATACTTTCCCATATGATATAAACACTAGAACTGCCACGCTAGGAGTTTCTAGAATAGATAGAACACATGGGGCTTATGGTGCTTTAGTAGATAAAGAAACTTTATTTTTTAGAACAGAACAACTTAAAGCCACTACATCCTTTAAAGATGGGACTACTGGCGAGGCTGACACACTTGTAAATGCTGGATCTTCCACAAAGGCGGAGGCTGGCTTTAGATCTCCTGATTTAACCTATGACACAGACTTAAATTTAGATGATGGGACCGGCCAAATAACAAACTTTTGGGGCACAGATGAGTTGGGCATTGAGCGTGAAGGCAAGCAGTTGTCTGCTAATTGGTATGTTCTCTTTGAGAGGCAAGTAGTACCTCCTGTAAATACTACTACTGGGGAAGTTACTTTAGCCAAGTACCGAACTACTGAAACATTTTCTTGGCCAGCGGTTTTAAACCCAATGTCATCAACGGATGATTTACAGAATGGTGTAGTTGGGTATTCATGGAAGCGTAAAAAAGGGGGTAAAGACACAGTAGTGTTTCCAACATATAAAAGAAATAATTATACAGGACCTTCTAAACTCATTAGGGAGATGACTTGGCGTAAGAGAAGGTGGGAAGATGGCGATTTAGACATCGATCAACCGATGCAGCCGTTGCCTATTGATTTCGTGACCCCTTTAATTAGGACCAGTATCAAACCTACATTACACGCTGGGATGACATTAGGCGTTAGGACAGGCAATGACCATCCAGTTTATAATGATGAGTCTGTTACATTTACCTATGGGCAGACTAATTATACCGATTGGCCCGCATATTTAGTAACCTCTGACACTCAAAAACCTTTCAGAGGGGGTTACCTTAGAGAAAAAATAACTGTTTATGCCCCTGAAATTTCAGCCATTACTAACATGGACCCTTATGGGGGTTTTGCTAGTTGGTCAGGAGGGTAATTAGAATGCCAGAAAATGTACCAGATAATCAGAAAACCACCGTTGACGGTGTAGGTTTTGTAGAAAAATGGCCTTGGCCTTTTGGACCACATACCAATACTCCTGTTGATAATGATTATTCTGGGAGAGGAGAGATAGAACTAACCCAGTTACCAGAAGAGGGGAACAAACGCTATCACCCATATGAGTTGGAGTATCATGTAGATGACAATGACAATGTGGAACTTAGATGTTATTACGGAGTTGTTCATTACAGCATTGGAGCAATTCAAACAGAAGCTTTTACGGTTAGTTCAACTACGTATTTTGGCATTAAAAGTCAGAGCCCTATTCCAGGGATAGGAACGTGCACTCCTGCGGGTTTTATAAATCAAGATACTGGGTCTACTGCAAAATTTGCGTCCTTGGCAGGACTTGGGAAAGTAAGCCCAAATGGAACACCTCCCCCTGGAGTTTTCGGTACTGTGTATTTAGTATTTTGGGTAGATGCTCTTAACCATAAAGTTAAAGGGGCTGATATTCAGTTTGTTACCAAGGAGGGAGATCTTGAGAAGGAAGCCCCTATTGGAGAATTAAAAAAAGTAAACGATAACCTTTTTAGGAATCCCAATACAGGAAGATACCATTTAAAAATAGGTTCTTTTAATGACCCACAAGATACCATTGTACCTATAACACAGAGTATAGAGGACCATGTTTATTATGCGGTAACAATTGTAGATAAGTCAGGTGGAACTGATAGTGATTACTCTGACGGCACAATAACTCCAACTGAAAATACTGACCCCGATAGATTTGTTGTAGATGCACAGCAGCCAGACCCTCCTGTAATCCCAGGCATTGACGATCCAGAAGAGAATACTAGCAACAAGACTAAATTAGGACCAGGAGCTGGGGATGGGACGGACGTTGGGGGAACTAGTGATGTTATCAACCCAAGGGAGACTAATGCTGCCAACCCAGATTATATGCAAATGAAGAGGTGGGCATCCAAAGGTGGCGTAGTAGAGTATTACCAACAACAATTTGAATGGAATCTA
>Ga0098061_1000061_pt1 | contig 39622 bp, 23 predicted proteins | sample 22_taG_FD_92579 | JGI IMG/M metagenome (GOLD analysis project Ga0098061, IMG submission 92579) | Marine viral communities from the Subarctic Pacific Ocean - 22_ETSP_OMZ_AT15343 metaG | ecosystem: Environmental > Aquatic > Marine > Oceanic | place: Subarctic Pacific Ocean | collected 2015-01-20
ATCAAGGCGCTGACGCGAATTGAAATGTTGGAAGCATCGCTTGCAACAGCAATCAAAACTCTTGCTTCTCATGCGAAACGCGACTCAGAAATTAAAAACGATGAGCTAGAACCACTTTGTGATTGGCTTAACGCTTTTACCTCAGAAGATAATTCTGAACTACAACAGGTGGATAACCCTTCTGCAGCATCTTCTGATAATATGGACTTTCCTTCTAAAAAGAAGGATGAGTTAGGAAGATTTGAACAACAGATTGTTGATAAATATATCAAGGTTATCGAAACTAACGGGATCGATGCTGCAGAGAACTGGTTTCTCTCACAACGCGGTTATTTGCCACGTGGCTTCCACCCCAACAATTTTAAATCTTAGGAGATTATTATGGTCGTAAAAAGATTTTCAGGGTCATTCAGGACTCGGACAGACATTTTAGACAACATTACACCCAATAATGTTGTTCAGCCTAATGTTTCTGTTCCTACTGGTGAATGGAAGCCGTGTGACTGGCTTCCTGTTGCTTGGCAGGCGGACGCATCCAAGGATTATTTTACTATTTCAAGTGGCAAGGTTCTTTCGTTTACGCGAGAGGGTCGATTGTGCCCAGCTGGACTTAAGAAAAAGGCTGCAGCAGCAACAGCAGCAACTGATCCATTTGTTACTTATACACAAACTGATGTTGATGCTGGAGTTAGAAGTATTGTAACGGGAGCACTATGTACAGTTGGTGCAGTTAGTGTTGAAGCGGCAGCAGTTGGTATTGTTGATCGTGGCTTAGTTATGGAGCATGAAGTTGCACCAGCAGCAACAGATCTATTTGGAGGCAATCCTACTCAAACTCTAGCTGATGCCAAAGGTGTTCTTGACCTATTTATCGGTCCTGCAATTGGAGTTGCTGCTTATGATGTCTATGCATGGGCAGGTGATGCTCCGGGCGAGCTGTATGATTCCAATTACCAAAAGCAGCATCTAATTCAGTTCTTTACTGATGTTCAGATGCAAGTTCCAGCAAGAATTAACGTTACTGCAGTTACTATTGCTAATGTTGGTGGTGTCAATGCTTATGCGGCGGCGACACTTGAGGGAATAACCTTTCCTGATGGCAACGTCACTAACGGTGCCACTCAGTTTGTTGCTGGTAGTTTCCTTGCTGCACAAGCTCGATATACAGGTGTTACTATGACCAATGTTGTTGGTCTTGCCCTTGATTCTGGCGGAATGCAGGTTGCTCAGCATACTGATAGAACCCCAGTTACTAGTAGCAGCACCGCGCTGTTGCGTCATCGCAGTAGTGTAGAATTGCTAACTAAGGCAGGCGACTGGACTCTTGATGCAGAAGTAGGAATGCTTCTGATGTACGAAGCTGGTGGTAATGCTAATACGTTCGGTGCTACTGAAAGTGTTAGTTTCTTCACTTACAATGTAAGTGCAGCTGTAGGGGACAAAATGGTTTTCTGGGATGGCGAATGTTTCGTCGGTGACTATGTTGACTATGATGTGAATAGTAACTTTATTCGTACTGCATCAGCACCAGGTCTTGGTCGTGTTCTACAGAAGATTGTACAACCTAAGGGTTTGCTTGATAGAGTGAGAACTGCTTTTAGTGGTGGTAGCTTTGGGGCTGATGCACAGATGCCCGGTACCGCCACAAAGGGTTTTACAGATCTTATTACCTTAAGTGGACAAGAGACTACAGCTGATACAGTTGTTATTCTCAATCTTAAGATTTAGGAAAGGGAGGTTATTATGAGTAATTCAATGAAATTAGTTGATGGCCAAACTCTGGATCTCCCTGCTGGTAAAGATAACGCAGCTCGTTATCTGGCTGACATGATTGTCAATCAAGGTCAGTTGCCGGATAGTGATGAAAGAGTTAGTTGGAAATCGTTTGCAGAGACAATCTCTGCCAAGAATAGGGACCTTGTAAGGTCTTCGGAAATCACCCCACTGCTTCAGAAGTCCATGGAGATTCTTATCCGTGAACCTGTGGAGCCAACTTTGGTTGTAACTGGATTGTATAATCGAGTACAGGCACAAGGTCTTAATACACAGATTCTTGCTGGTGCAATGGGTGCTGTTTATGCTTCTGATATTCAGGAGCATGGTACCTATCCAGAAGTGAACTTCCAGATCGGCGGGGCAGTGAGTACTGCCTGGATCGGTAAGTCAGGTATTGCTGCTTCATTTACGGATGAAGCACTACGATATTCCACCTGGGATATCATGGCAATCAACCTTCGGCTTATGGGTCAAGCACTTGCTCGACACAAAGAGCAAAAAGCTATTGCCTTCCTGAAGTCACTTGGTACCACTTTGTTTGACAACCAGACTCCCTCACAATCACTTTATGGTGTTTGTACTGGTAGGGATATGGCTCTTGCTGCAAATGGCTCCATGACAATGGATAACCTTATGCGAGCTATGGCTCATATGTCTGAGGAAGGTTTCCCTGGTGATACCCTTCTTATGCATCCATTGTTCTACTACACCTTTATTCAAGATCCTGTGCTTCGCGCAATGATGCTTGCTCATGGTGGTGGTTCATACTTCGGTAGTTGGACTGGCGATCCTGGCCCGCGTGCTCCTTGGGGTAACGGCGCTATGGGTGCTCGGGGTCCGACAGCTGGTCAACAGCTTGTTAATCCTGCTAGTCAGTTTGGTGGTGGTGTCGGCGGTGCTTCGCCATCTGGCTCTGCTGCTACTGGTGTTGAAGGTCGTTCTAATACGGCTACCTCAGCTCTAACTATGCCCTCTTACTTCCCGTTTAATATGAACGTTTTGGTTTCACCTCTATGTCCATATGATCCAGAAGGTGAGACTGGCGATATCTTCTTGCTCTCAAGCGGCAATGTTGGCTTCCATCTCATTGATGAGGATCCGACTACTGTTGAATGGCGTAGTGAAGATGTCGAAGTTAGCAAGGTTAAGATCCGAGAGCGTTACGGTTTCGCCGTTGCGCATGAAGGTCAAGGCGTAGGCGTGTTCCGGAACGTTCGTGTTCGTCCTAATTACTGGGATGGCACCGTTAAGGCTACTACTAGTGCGGCTACTGCTATTGCGCCTGGAACTGCTGTTCCTTAGGCTGACAATTAGTGGTTAGTTTTATCTAACGCTAGTTAGCGAGTAACGTCTTCGGGGGGCGGAGGCTAAAACCTCCGTCCCCCGTTGTTCTTTAGGAGTTATCATGGGATGGTTTTCAAAAGGCAAAGTAACGGAAGATTCTCAATTTCTTTCAGATCCTAAGAACCCTTTTAAGGTTGATGAGGAAGAGGGAGAATGGGTTACTATTTCTCATAAGAAAGCTGAAGATGAAGATAAAAATGTAAGTAGCGAGGATAACGAAGATGGTAGCACCAACGATTGATGCTGTTTATCCTAGTGATGGATTATCAGGTGTTCCTATTGGAGCAGAGATTGAGATAACCTTTGATGAAGGTATCGATCTATCTACGGGTAAAGCTAATGTTGTTCTCTATGGTGCTGATTTTGATAGAACCTCAGGGCCCGATAGTGCTCTATGGGTAGATCCAAAAACAGGAACCAATCCTTACTTTCTTAGATCTCCCGGTTTTAGTGGGATAGTTGAGTGCACTTACTCTATTGTTTATGTTGATGCTAATGGGGTAGAAATTAGTCCCCAGCCAACTGTCCTAACAGCAGTCGCTGAGGCGGCTGGCCCTTATCGTCATAAACTAATTGTCAAACCCAAGAGCTTACTAGCTCCTGATGTGAAATATGTCGCCTATATTATAGGTGATTCAGAAGGTGGCACTAGTAAGGGAATCTCTGCTAGAACTGTTTTTGATACAGACAATACTGGGGTTACATCTACTACGGGTCTAATTGATATATACGGTGGTTATGCCGGTACAGTTGATACAGCTGTAAATGTTAGAATTACCACACCTGGTGATATTGGTGTTGCGAAATATAAATTCTGGTACGATACAGAACTTGAAGCTAACGCTAGAATAGGCAGAGTCTCTTCTAGGCGCTTTCGTCGTTTAGAAGACGGAGTGCAGATACGCTTCACAGGCTCTGCGTTCGCCACTAACGACCTCTATCGTTTTAACGTCTATGCCCCTCAATATCTTGTAAGCTCCTATCAGATAAACTTTACGACAGGCACAGGGTCAATTCAAGATGTACCCTCGACTGCAAGTACTTCAATCATTGGCACTACCACTCCAATAGCATCTGCAGCAATTCCTCTTGAAGTTATTGATATGGACCCTCCAGATGGATCTACTCATATTAGTACAAAAACTAGAACAATTACTGTTTCGTTCTCTGGTGACCTAGACCCTACTACTGTTACCGATGCTGATGTAACCGTACTTAGTTATCCCGTATCAGGTGTATTTGATGGACCATCAAATACTAGATCTGATGAAGTAAAAGAACTAGTTAAGGGACTAGCCGTTAGCAACAATGTATTAACTATTGATATATAGGGAGATGTACTATGCCGTTTTACAGAGATTGTGTTCCAAGAGGCAGCGATGTTGTTCTCAAAGCTGTATTTACTGACGGCTGTAACAACCCCATAGCTACAGATGCTGGCTTTCCCGACGTATACATATACGACGAAGCATCCATCCCTACTGATATAGATGCTGAAGTTCTTGCAGGCTTTCCTAACGCAACGGCTTCAATAGAATCTGCTGCTGTCACAAACGTGGCAACTGGCTTTTATGAAGCAACTTACACAGTTCCAGCTGGTGCTACCCAGGGTACCTGGATGGATATCTGGCATGCTCAGATATCAACTATAGAAACCTTTAGTTTTTTTAATTTCAGTGTAATAGAGAAAGGCCAAGTTACTACTCAGTCGTTACTTCAAAACTCTTTAGTAGCAATTTTATTATCACCAGATATAGCTGATGTTAATGGCAATACCCTTGGAGAGGAACTTCAACTAACTTTCTCTACAACTTATTCACCATATTATGCTTCTCCTGATCTTTTACGTATGGAGTGTGGTGGACTTTTAGACGGTATTCCTGACGATACAATTAGCCTTGTAATTCACTGGTCTTCTATCGAGGCAGATGCTTGGTCTAAGGGAGTTACTAAGACTGGCATATATGAAACAGCTCGTACTAAATTTGTTATCTATGATGCAGCTCTGCGTTGCTTAATGCTTCCTGCAGATATTGGTGGTAAAACTAAAAGTTTGGGTGACCTTTATATCCAAAGTAATAGTAATTTTGCTGACACTATTGGAGAGCTCAAGAGAATGCGAGAAGAGTGGCTAAGAGTAGTTAATGCTGGTGGAACAATAGTACCTGGACAAGGGTTGAATCCTACTTTTGCAGTTAAGGGTGGTAGTAGAAAGACAAGGCCAGAATTTGGTAGACTATGGCATAAACCATCAGTAGAAAAGTTTGATATTCCCACACAGAATACAAAGTATGCAGCGAGTTCAGATGCAAGATATAGGTTTGGTTTTAAGAATAGGAAATAATTATGGCTTTTAAACGTAATCTTTACCCCAAGGGAACAAGCTCAAAGATGCTACGGGATCTTAAAGGTACCGGTATAAGTGAAATAGATTTGCGGAAAGAGTTTGATAATATAGTATTTGGAGGTCCCACATCACTAGCTCATGGTAGGCAGCTGCTTCTTCGTAAGATGCGAAGAGATGCAAATAATGAGCTATTAGTTTGTACTTGTACCTCTTCTTTTACCGGAGAACCAGATACAGAGAGGTCTTGTCCCTTTTGCTTTGGCGAAGGCTTCTATTGGGATGAAATTTGGGCAACTGGTTATGGAGTCTATGTTGGGGCTGATGGCGGTAATGCTAATAGAGTTCGGGGACTTAAGCCTGGGTCAGTTAGGGCAGATTATAGAATATTCTATATGAGATATGATACAAGTATTTCTTATAGAGATAAGATAATTGACCTAAAACTTGATACTGAGGGTGGAGCAGTAGTACCTTACGCAAGAGAGTCTATTTATAAACCTCAGACGATTAATAGGTATCGTTCTGATAATGGTAGAGTTGAATATATCGCAGCATACTGTAGAGAAGATGATGCAATTAGGATTGATGAGTAATGGTAACCGACGCTTCACATCTTGTAGAACCTGTAAACGAGGAGCTTCTTAAAGAAGAAGATCGTATTCGTGTGCAATTGGTTGAATCTGATAAGGTTCTATACGATGCTGAATTGCCTGTTGCTCTCATTAACCCTTTTACTTCTAGTGCAAAGACTTTCTTACCCAATATTAAAAATCTAAAATCAATGTCTCTTCCCGAGTTCTTTGATACGACATCAAAAATACTATCTAATGCTCAACAAAGAGCAGGTGTAGAAGATTCTAAAATGGTTGTACTTACAGAGGAATACCCTCCCGAGCCATTTGAATCTTACGGGGACGAGATCATTGCATCTAGAATACTAAGGCGCGAACCAGCACTCATGAATACGAAGGGTACTGGAAGGCCTCATAGAAGGAGTACATACGTCGATAGTGTGAACTCTCCGGAACACCCTAATAAAACTATAGTTATAGAAGCTAGACCAATTGATCACCTAATCGAGTTTACATGCTGGGGTAAAAGCAATAAACTTGTGAATGCTAGAGCACTTTGGTTAGAAAGGCTTTTAATAACTTATGAGTGGGCTTACTTAGCTCAAGGCGCAGATAGATTTTTTTGGAAAGATCGCGGACCTGATACCTATATGACATCAGGTGGGCAGAGACTTTTTTATCGACCAGTTAACTTTTTTGTTCGTTTTAAGGAATTCGAGGTCAGAGCGCATCCTCAGATCAAACAAATTTTATTAGAGGGGGCGCCAGAAATAGCGTCTTAACTTAACAGAGTTTTATAACCAGGATTTTAGGAGGTCATATGCCTTATTACAGATCGATACCAGGCGTTACAGCCAGTTACATTGATGGAAGCTTTCCAACAGCTGAACCTAGTGGTGAGCCCAGAATTATTATTTTGGGAACATCAGAGACGGGTCAAACTTATAACCTTTTTCAAATAACAGATTTTGCAGCCGCAGCAAGTGAATTTGGAGCAACCTCTGAATTGTATCGAGCAGCAGTAGAAGCTAGACGACAATATCCAGGCGATCAAAATGTCAATATTGCTTTAATGCGTATTGGCGGTACGCAGGGAGAGGTTACGCTTACGGATAGTGATAACGATACTCTTATTATTCGTCCAATTACTCGAGATCTTACAGTCCTTGAGAATTATCATCTAATTATGCTTGAGGAATCAAATCCTACCCGTCAACGAATACTTCTATACGATAATGTAAAAGGAGATTTTGTTTATGACACAGATCTTGTTGAGTCTCAAGATGAAGGTGCAATAGATGTAATTGATGGTAGTTTGGAAATTTTTACCACTACTGGAGACGTGGCTAATCCAACTGCTGGTCCACTACTTTCTGCTTTAGTTGCAGGAAATCAGAATCTCTTTACTCCGGGCACTACTGCCAATGCTGCGGGGGTTACAATGACAAGTACTGCTGCAACCGCTGGTTCTGAAGGCACTAGCATGACGAACATAGAGAAGTATGCAGCCCTTCAGGAAGCATACCAGTTCCTGGACTACCTTGAGGGAGATATTCTTGTTCCCGCTGGAGTCTATGCTGATAGCCCAAATGTTGTAGATGGCACAACTATTGATTTTACTAGCATGCCGACAGTTGGCCAATCCACTGGTACTGCACAAGATGCACTAGGTTACGTATGGCAGTATACATACAGGGGCAAACCTTATACGTATTTCTTTGATGATCCTGTGATCGGGAATGCTGCAAAGCTTACACATGCTCAGCTTACAGGTGATATTGAGCCTGCTGCTGTAACTAATCGTGCTAACGCTGCGGTAGCATCGGAATTACGTGAAGCAAACTTTGCACACCAATTAGCGAGTGCTTGTTACAAAGCCTCAACAACTTGGGCCACTATGCTTGGTATTATTAGTGTAAGATCCCCAGATGATCATGGTCCTGCTAATGTTGCCAGTTGGATTGGAGATCTTCCAGGTTATGAATATGTTGGAGATACCCTAGTAATTGATGGAGCAGCAAAGAACGGAGTTGGTCTATTAGGTAATAAATTCCATGCAGGTGAAGATGGTTATCGCACAGGTCAAATTACTAATGGAAGTAACGAGGGCTATGCATATGGTGGTTACATTATGACTACTGGAGCAACACTACCCCCAGGCGATCCTTATGGTATTGATGACAGTGATGAAGCTTTAGATCTTCAGAGCAAGCCAATTGATATTGGTAAGCATATACTTGTTACTGCTGCCTGGCCTCTTCATGTTACTGAAGGGTATAGAGGGAGCTTGTGTAGTTCTCTAGCTGCTAAGATTGCACTGACACCAGAGAATGAAGAGCCTATTGGTGTTAATGGTGGAATGCTTGATGTAAATATGACTAGCCAAGTAAGGGGTCCACAAATTAATGATCTTGCAAAGCTTCGCTTTGTAGGTCTTCGATTTGAACCTAGAGTAGGTCAGATTTTAGTGAGTGTAAGAACTGCTGCTCATCCAACAAGTGATTGGGCACGGCTATCTACAATCCGTTCGGTTAATCGAACGCTCTCTGCATTGAGATCAATTGCGAAGCCATATATCGGTAAGGGGTTTAATGCTCTCTCCTTGCAGTCATTACAACAGTCTATGGATAGCTTTCTACAATCTGATAGAAAGTTGGGCTTTAATCAAGGTGCAGTTGCCACTCTAAGTTATAGCACCTTAGATAAAATAGCTGGTCGTTTAAAAATTAAACTCAAGATGATTCCTCCGTTTACTTTGGAAACTATCGAAATTGAGACAACGCTTGCAGCTGAAGAGGCACAACTGTCATAATGCAAAATATAATTATTCAGAAACTTTTTCAAAAAGAAGTTAATAGGGAGTACTAGTAATGACAACCAACAGAGAATATACTCAACAATATACCAGTTTTTCTGGTGTAGATATTAAAGCTGTAATAGATGGGAATGTCGCAGGAACAATGCAAGCAATTTCATTTGCTGTTCAGCGAGAGAAAGCTCCCATTTATGTTATGGGTAATGTAGACCCTTTGTCCTTTTCGCGAGGCAAGAGAGGTATTGCAGGTACACTTATTTCTTTACTTATGGATGAAACATTTGTTGAACAACAGTTTTCAGAGAAGACTAAGGCTTTTATTCAAGATGTGGACGAGATTGTACCTGGTACTGATCAATCGGCAGCGGCTACACAGGCGGTAACCACGCCTACATCAGCACCCACCATCACACAACCTGCAGATCTTAATGCTATTGGAACTGCTTGGAAATCAGGAAAAGCCAACTATGTTGATCAACTTCAGCCATTTGATATAGCAATTATTGCATGTAATGAATATGGTGTTGCTTCTGCTATGAAGATTTTTGGTGTAGAAATTCTTAATGAAGGTTCTGGTTTTTCAATTGATGATATTGTTATTGAGAGTCAGATGACTTATGTTTGTAGAATTATTGCACCCTGGAGGCACCTTGGAAACTGGACGATGGGTGACTCCGCAACCGCACCTGGGGTTTGATAGGTCTTATAGCATAATCTATTCCCTTAACTAATGTCATCACGCGACGATTTTAGGTATTCCTTTTCTGGAGCTGATTGTAGAGCTACTGCATACTTCCCTCTATCGCAATCTGCTAAACAATTTAAAGCAGCTCTGAATGAATTGAATATTGCTCTATATGGGTTTCCTGGCTCACCTTCGGTTAGCCCTGCACCTGGAGCTACAGCTGATCTACATCAGGATTGGAACAAGGGTCTCACGAACAGGGCTGATACAATTTCTGCAAAGCGAGTAAACAATGATAAATTGTTAAGCAGATTGCAAGATTTTCATGCTACTCTAATTGATCCAGCTCAGACCTCCGATGCTTCAACTCCAATAGGAATAAAGCGCGCTGCAGACTACGTTAGTAGCAATATAACACCTGCTTTACAGACAGATGCTCGACTCCATAAAGAGCTAAAAGCTTTAATGGCTGAAATCGAAGCTGCAAAAGCAAAATATAGAAGCGCAATTGGTTCGATTACAGGTCAAAATGTACCCCTAGACTCTTTAGCTACAATTTCTTTTTCTGTACATGAGCCTAAAGCTATTGTAAGATCTTTAGGAAATCGTACAATGAGGGGCCTTACAAGATCCGTACGTACGATTGCTGGTAGTATGATTTTTGTTGTAGTAGATCAGCACCCATTACAAGATATAATGAAACAGGATCCTGCTAAGGATAGTCGCGCTATTGATTTGCATAAAGCTAGAAAAAATTATGCTGGTTTTAGAAACTGGTCTCAGGATTGGGAAAGCGGTTTGGGCGCACTATCGAAATCAGAAGAAGGTACTTGGCGAAGGCCTGCTGGTATGATCTCTCCTTTTAATTTATTACTCAACTACAAGTCTGAGTACCAGCAGATGGAAAAGGGACGTTGGTGGGAGATGGAAAAGGGACAGAGCCAACCGAACTTAACCCTACATCTAAAAAATGTGGAGTTCGTAGACGAAGGCTTTGTTACTTCTGTGAATGATATGGTATCAGAAGTTGTAGTGCAATTTATTGCTTCAGATTATAGTATGTTATCTACTAATGCAGATGATGAGTCTGTAATTAATCTGCTACAGAAACAAGCACAAGATAACAGTAACCTAAGTAATGATGATATGCAAAAGATTTTAGAAGGCTTTAAATAAAAGTGAGTGACAAAGCTTATCCATACGAGTATTTCTCTGGTGCTAATATTGTAGTATCTTTTGGCCAGGATATAATAGATGAGGCTGTAGGTATTTCTTATAATGTAATGGACTCGAAACAGCCAATTTATGGATATTCTTCTGTAATGTTTGATGCTGTTGCTCCCGGACAGATACTGGTTCAGGGTTCTTTAGCTATTAATTTTAGAACTACTAATTATTTATTTTCTAAAATTATAAGCGATAGGTTCAGGGCAAACGATATTACGACTCAATCACTAAAAGAAGGAGCTGCAGCTGCTAATAATGCTAATGATTTAACTGCACTTAAAGATCCAGCTAAAGTCAAAGAGCGACTCCACAGGGCTCTTAGGAAGGGAAATCAAGAAGAGATTATGGCTTTAATGCAACGTTTAAGAATGCTGTATACAAGTCAAGATGTAATTGAACAGGCGGATTTTACCACAATATCAAAAAGTCCCTTGTCAGCAGGTCCAGTAAATATTACTATTACTTATGGTGATAAGCCCAACACAGGTAGACCTGGAGACGGTGTGCATACTATTAATATTATCTCTGCTTTTTTCGTTGGGCGAGCAAGTACTATACAAATTGATGAAACTGTTATAATAGAAGAGTATCCTTTCTTTGCAAGAGCTATGTCTACGGATATGGTTTCTGCTCTTTCGTAACGGAGATACACTATGTCAATTAAACTACAAAAAACTGATGAAAATAAAATTCTCATTGGTGGTGCATTAAACGAACATCAGAAGAAAGCATTAGCAAGTGTTTCTATTAGTGCTAATGATATTCTTAATAATATGGATGATTTGAATGCTGACTTAGAGACAGTAAATGTAGATGATGGTGAGGCTGAAGAGATGCTCACGAAGTTGCAGAATTCGCACCGCAGTCAGCAGACAGTTCGGAAACTTCCAGAAGTAAACATTCCTAAACCCCCAATGGGATTAAGACGGGAAACCTTTGAACCCTCAGATGGGGATATAAAAAGATTTGATCCGCATAATCGCGTTGTTAAACAAAAAGGTAATAAAATGAATTTAGATCAAGAGCTTGAGTCTATGAGTAATGAAGTACAGAATTCAGAACCCGCAGAACAGTCAGCTGACCAACCACAAGAAGCATCACCAGGTGAAGGCCCTATGAAGGGCCAGATTATGGAGCTGCTTAAGAATACTCCTGGTGCTCCCGATCAGGTTCAGATTGAAGCCTGGAAAGCTCAGCACGGAAATAATGCTGTTCACGTTATGGCTCTTGGTGAAGGTGATGTATATATCTTTACTCACCTAAAAAGAGGTCAGTGGAAGAAGATCCAAGAAATTACAGCAAAGGCACAAGAAGTCGGAGACAAGAATATTGAAGATAGTCTTAAGGAAAAGGTTATTCAATATGCCGTATTATGGCCCAGCCCTCTCCCAATAGAGTTTCTCTATAACTCTAGAGCTGGAGTGGTTGATAGTCTCTATGAAGTTATTCTATTGAACTCCTACTTTTTGTCTCCTCAGCAAGCTATTATGCTTACTACGCAGTTATAATGAGTTATGGATATCAATGCCATACTAGAGGCAAATGGTAATTTATTCCAAACTTCATTTCCTGAAAGTAACATTTCCTTTACTTACCGTATTCTAACTTTAAAAGAGTACAAAGTATTTAAAGGTCTCAGAGATGGAGGGGTGCTTCCGGAGCACCTTGTCTCTGAAATGATATTTGATCGCTGTTACGTAGGTAACCCAGATCTTCTTTCACCTGATCTTCCAGCAGGGATTACTACCACTATTGGTAATCTCATTATGCATGTGTCTGGAGACTGTGATCAGGAAACTCTCAAAGAAGACTTATATGCTGCTCGGCAGATTAATGAAGCCAACACTGTATATGAGTATATGCGCTCTGCTATTATTACTGCATTTCCTGCCTATACGATTGAGAATATGGATGATTGGACTAGAAGACAGTTTTTGCAGAATTTTACTATTGCAGAAAATGTACTTAGTAAACAGAATCCTGAGTATAAGATATTAGATATTAATGAGATTAAAACTAGCGAAGAGATAGAAAAAGAAAAGAAGAAAACTCAGAATCACAATATCGATTTTAAAAAACAGAATAGAGAAATTAAACATGAAATGGGTCCATGGGCAGAAGAAGAGTATGAGAAATATAGAAGCAAGAAACTCTCTCCAGAACAGCTAACGCGTCTCTCTGAATTTAGACAGGCGGGTCAGGGTGGATAATGCCATATCGACCTAATGGAGCGGGTGGCACTGTATGGACCCCTGACGCTCCTACTCCTTGGGGTGATCCTCATCCCATTAGAAACCTATTAGTAGCAGGAGGCTTAAGCGTAGCGGCTGGTGCGGCCCTTCTGCGCCCGAGGGGGCAGCATCCCCAGGCTTATGCTCCCAGACCTATTGATTATGTACAAAAAGCGGTTCGTAATTTTGCAGCAGGCATTCCATTTGAAGCTGGCAATACATTTCGCTTCTCTGAACTGTTCTCTCCGTTTCTCTCTCCTGCGGGTCAGGGATTACCTTTTGAATCTTCAATAACTGGATCTGGTCGACAGGTTGGTGTGTACAAGGTTCCACACCAGTATATTAATCAAGAAACCAAACATCTTCTTAAGTCTGTTATTGGTCAACCCTATATAGATGCTGGACTTGAAGGTTCTCGTCCATTTGAGTTGCGTTTTGAGAGAGACCCCAAGCAAGCAACTGGTGGCTCTCTCTTTGCGCGACAGCTAGAATATAAGGGTGCAGATGCTGTTCCAATTTCTACGAAGGGGGGCGCTGGGCAGGGCTGGAAACGTGTTAGTGATTCCTTAGCGATTATGGAGCTAACAGATCCTCGCGGCATTGTTCCTAGGCCCGACGTTGATCTTCCGATAGGAAAAGTTCCTAAGCTTCCTCCTCCAGATGTAAATCTTGCTGCTCAGGGTATGGCTGCACATGCCGGTGCAATCGAGAGCATGCCAGGAGGAACAAAGGGGCTTAGTCGTGCATTTGCTGATATTAGTCCTGAAGGCCAAGTTCTCTCCAGACTTCGCCATATGTTTATACAATCTCCTACTGGCCCAATTGGTAGCTGGGGGGATTTAGCTAAACGATTTTCTTATCTTGGCGGTATAGCCTCCTTTGAGATGAATAGATTTAACCGTCTGCTGGAGGCTACTGCAGAGCAAATTCCCTTACTTGGTAAGATTGGAGAAGGGTTCGGAAAAGCAACTGGTCTAGGATTAACAGTAACTCCTGGGCCAGCCTATAAGATGTTTGCTAAGTTTGGTTTGCAAGCAGGTAAAGTTGGTGGAGGGTATCTTCTTCTTCAGCAATTAGATTGGGCTCGTAGGCAGTTTGGCTTACCGGGTGAAGCTATAGCTTCTGGTGCTGTGTCATTAACTGCAGCTCATCTACTTGATAAAGCTAAAGTATTTAAGTCTCCCAAGACAGCAATGATGGCAGGTGTTGCTTCCTTCTTTGGCCAATTAGTTCTTCCAGGTTGGGATCAGGGTGTTGTTGAGGGCCTTTCTAGTACGTGGGCCGGAGCCAATATTGCAAGATCTTATGTTGGTGAAGTCACCGGTATGAGTGCTTACCGTAGGGTAGTTGAAGGCTATACAGGAATGACTGAGCTCGGATGGGGAGTTGGAGCTGGTCTATTGCTAACGGGAGCTTCTTATTCAAAGATTTCAAATAAACTATTTCGTCCTGATATGTTTGGTCTTGATCCATCTGCTTTTGAGAAGGGGTGGCGTCCTCCTGTCGAATTTGGGAAAGAACAATACTTTCGTCAATTAGGAGAGGCAGCTACAGCTCAACCAGGTCAGGCAATGGTTGCAGCACCAGAACGCGTTACTGGAACTCTTCCTTGGAATGTTAAAGAGGATAAGCTTACAGAGTTATTTGGAGGGACCAACCCAGAGAAGTGGAAGTATTCTAAAAAGAATTTACGTCGCTTAAAGGGGGAGATGACTGTTGCTGTTTCTGAGTTCATGGGCTCTACTAAAGCTAGTAAAGGTCAGGTATTTGGTTGGTATCAAGATGAGCTATTTGCTCGAGAACTTACAGCAAAATCTATCCACTTCCAGGATTATTCTCAAAACAATCCGCTAACTACATCATTATCTAATCAATTAACAGCTATACAAAAGAAGTATAGGGGTGAGCTTGGTGGTCCAGTACCTAAGGGTTTAAGTAGACTTAGTGAGATATTTGAGATTCAGGGAACAAAACTTATGCATGCTTTCTTTGGCGCACCGCTAAAGGGTAAGCAAATGGCAGAGTTGAGTAGTGAAGCTGTAGGTCTTAAGCCTGGTCTTGGACGAGCAGGTTTTCTATTTGGTGCAGGAGTCCTAATACACCAGATTCTAACTGGTGGACTTCTAGGTACTCTTGAATCTCCTCAAGAGGTAAGAGATATATATGCTGGCAGACAGCTAGTACCTATTCGAAAGGGTCGCTTCTGGGAAGCTGGTGGTGCGCCATATGGAGGTGCTGAAGAAACCTACTATAGGCCGCATCGTCATGCCTTAATGATGAGTCGTGCTCGCGAGCGTTCTATCTGGGGATCTAATGAAGATGAAATAAGTCCAATTGGAAAGTTTCTTCGAGAAAACTTTACTTACCAATTAGAAGAGATGACTTATTATGATCGACCTTATCCAATCTCAGGAGCTGGTTTTCAGAATGTTCCAATTATAGGAGATGCTTTAGCAGCTACGGTTGGTGGACTGATTAAGCCTCCCAAACTGATGCACACAAACGAGTGGTTGCGCTCAACTCCTGGGGGTGGAATAGAGTTTGCTCATAAGCCCGAATTTCATGGTCCTGCGCTTGGCTTGGGTGGTACGACATTGGGTGCTCCCAAATCTCCTTTTGATTCTAGCTTTATGCTTGGTAGGGCAGAATATCAGTTTAGAGAACTATCTGGTTTAACTGGCTGGGCTAAGAATATGCTTCAGCTGGGAATAACAGGTAGTGAAACCTTTGGTACAAGAACACCTGTAATGGAATCAGCAGGTATGATGACCTCGCCTGTTGAGGAATTCTGGGATCTTGCTTTAGGTGGTGCACTCTTTACATCAGAGCCTGTCAGACGTTTCTTGCCTCGACCTAGAGCAGAGATAGACAAGTATAATCCACTGATCAATAGGATGCCCAGTTGGATACCAGAAAGACTACATTATGGAGATCCTTACCGTGCTATAGAGAGTGGCTATGCAAGGCTTCCTGGTCCAGGTTATCAAGCTCTACATCCAGAAATAAGTGGAGTACAGTCAGAAGAGTATCCGCTTATTCATAGATATTCTATCCTTGCTGATGTTGCTCCCACCTCAAGAAGTTTCTTTCAGACTCAGGAGAGACTATACACTCGAAGAGCAGAAGGTATTACTAGTGGAGCAGAAAATAGGTGGATGGATATTATTGATCGTCAAGTGGCTGAAATTGCTGTTAAACGTCCACTTGAAGCACTCGTACATTCAAACGCCACTCAACTTCCTGGTTCTGGAATTACTCAAGGTGCAATAGGTATTGCACTTGATACTGTAAGAAATGTTGTAGCTCCAGCAGAATATATGGTTCCCATGGGATTTAGACCTTTTCAGAAACTTGTCCCATATTCAAATCAAATTGATCAGTATGAATATGAACGCATGTATGGAACCATGAATGCGTTTTGGAATAAGCCTTGGAGAGATTGGTTTAGGCCAGCTATTCATAGCGCAGCTCATCTAATGGGATGGGAAGGCAAGCCTGGTTGGAGAAAAGAAGCAGATGAAATTAACGAGCATTTTGACAAGTTGGAATTTGAAAAATGGATGATGCTTGCGGAGTCTTCAACAGGTGCGGAAAGACGTGGTTTCTTAAGAAAAGCTCAAAATACTAGACATGGGTTCAATCCAAGTGGCGATGCAATGAGTATCTATAAAACGCTTGATACAAGTGAACGTAAGTTTTTTGATGCTTTTGCAACCGCTGCACCTGATGCTCGTGAACGTATTCTTGAAATGGTTCCAAGTGATCAGGTACAACTTTATAAAAACGTTTGGCAAAGGATAGATGCGGGAGATCATACAATATATCCTGGTTCTCGTACTCAAATAAATGAAGCGAATTTAATGTCTCGCTTTTATGACTTTGATAATGCACTTGCTGATCAGCCCCATCCCAATCCCGATTGGATTGGTTGGCACCAAGACGTTGATATGGATGATATAAAGTTAAAATATGTTAATAGTCTTGGTAAAGATATACATGAATTTGATATGTGGCATAAGCAGCAGAGATCACTCGCTAGGAAACCCTATCTAAATGGAGCGGAAGGTTTTCTGCTTCAAAATTCAAGTATTAGTCGCGGAGGTGTTCGCAGAGAGGTTGGTCGTTTAAACTCTACCGGTCTAGGTAATCCGCAATCTAAGGAGTTTTATATGCATAATACTCCTTCTAACATGAGATCTTCGGCCCAAATACACTATAATGATGATAGAGATATTGATATTAGGAATATGTTAGATGCCCTTTAATAAACTTCCACTTGTATATCAGATGGCTACCGAGGGAGAAGGTTTTGAGAGTAATGCACGAAGTGGATTCGGCTCTCTTCTTAGACTGGGTGTTATGGCTCCTTTTGCGTATGGAGCACATAAGGGATTCTCTCGTTTAAGTAGTAATGCTGGAGCTAGCCTAATTGGTCCTCATACAAATCAACTCGCTGATATGGCAGGTCAAGTTGGTCAAAATCTTCAGAGGGGACATAAGCTTGTAGAGGCTGCTCGAGCTGAACAAGGCAAGCAATTTGCCAACAAGCTTCTTCAGGGACGTGAGCTTCAAAATATTCTTAGTGGTGCTGTAGAAACAAGAAATGCTTATTTGGCAGGTCTCATTTCAAATCTTAATGAGGGAGCAACTGTTGCTGAGGTAAGAGCTCATCTGTTAGATGCTCTCAGAGCTCCACAGGGCGAGCTAACTGAAGAGACAATGAAGATAGTTAGATCAGCTACTCAAACTCTTCATGATTTGGATAGAGGGGGTGACCTTAGTAAAGCTGTCTCTCGCTATGGTGCTGTGTCTCAGCAGCTGGTTGCGCCGACTCCCTTTTCGCCAAAAGAGATGAGTGGGCTTATGACAAAAGTAAGTAATTTTGCAGATAAAGCTGCACTATTTAAAGCGGTACCATCGGAAGCGCTTACTCGAACCAAAGGTTTAGTTGGCTGGCTTCAGCAAATTGCAGGAGATACTCCTGTTACCTTCCATAGCATTATGGAAGGTAAGACTGCAAATAGAGGTCATTCTACTTTTGCTTTGATTCATACTAAGCAAGGACGAATTGAGGTAGGCTTAACGCATGCGACTCTTGGACAATCTAAGTCTGAACGACAGCTTGGTGTAAGTTCGCCTATATATCGTGTCGGAGAAGGCGGAGCAACAACTTACACTGGAAAGATGTTTTATCTCAATTCAAGGGAGGCTTCCAGTCTGTTAGATCAAGGGGTTAGTCCCAACCGGGCTTGGCTGCAAGGAGAGCTTGGTCGAATGAGGGGTGGTGGCTCCAATATGTTTGGCGGTGCAATTAGTGACTTGCCTGAGGAATCTTTAAGAGAACTTGAGCGCCTTGCTGGGGGGGATCTTAATCGGAATATGACATCAAGGGAGATAACTAAGTTTAATCAATATCGACGTGAGCTGGGAACTGAGCTGCCTCTTCCTGGTAGACTTAGCCAATCATCATCTAACCCTGCTTTTGCAAGACATCTGCAAGCAGCAGCATCTACTGATTCAGCAACAATCATGATGATGCGTATGCAGGAGTTGAGTGGTGTTGAAGAAAGCAGATTAGCATCACGCCTCATATCTACACCTGGTAGCGTCTTTGACTCCATGTCTTCTCCTGAGATTAAGATGATGGAGGGAGATAGAAGGGTGGGGCAAATTGGTTTTGGACTTGCCTCCAGTTCTCCTATTCAATCTATACGTACTTTAGGTATGTTAGATCGAGTAATTCTGCCAGTAACTGCACGTATTCGTCAGATGGTTGGACGTGAGACACAATATGTAAAGGGTGCTTCTAATAATATTCAGGGTTTAAGTAACTCTAACCTTATACGAATGTGGGGGCAAAATCTGGAGTATACCAATAGTGCAATGGGCGGTATTAATACTGCTTACATTATGGATGTTAAAGGTGCTGGAGGGCGTTTTGGCTTAGCTGAAGGTATGTCTTTTTGGGGTGCAGATCCTAATATTCGGTCTCCATTACGTAAAACAATATCAGCTCCCAGCAATATTAATGCTCCAGAATCTAAAGCATTTCGTGAGCTAGCAGCACGTCAGAAGCAAGGCATGGGCCCGCTTAAGCTTGGCTCTACGTTGGCCACATGGAAAGAGTTAGGTTTAAATAAGGATTATAAGATTAATAGTGTTGATGACTTTTTCAAGACTCTTGGGGCTACTAAGGGAGGATCTGTATTCCTTGGTGAAGCAGACGCAGCGATGATAGAGGTTCCCAGATACACGGGGATAAAGGGTTTCTCTATTGAGCTTGTAGGTGCTAGCAGAGCCATGGGTCGAGATCGCTTTCATTTGGGTGGCTTTATGGACTTTGGTTCTGAAGGAGAAAAAATGTTCTCTATTATGGCCAAGACAACAAACCAGAGAATGGATAAACAAATATGGGGTGAAGTTCTTAGCAGAACTGGTATGGCTAATGTGCTTACAGATGTTATTGGTCTCAAGCGTAAAGGTACACTAGCTACAGGTGGCGCTATGTTAGGAAAGGGAGCAGCTTATCTAGCTCATCAAATGATTTCGGGAACAGCTCTTATTGCTCCCCGAGGAGCATTTGGTGGAAATATGCAGAATCTATATGATCAAATCACTGGAGAGGTTGGAAGATTAGCTGGACGTAGTTTTGCAACAGCTGAAGCACAACAGAGTGCATATCTAACACGAATGGTTGGTGCTGTTGGGCGTGCATTAACGGGAGCCTTCCAAGGAGCTAGTCCAAATCGAGAACTAGCTCAACAATTTGGTCTTGTCTTTGGTGGTGCAGTTGGAGGCGCTGGTGAAAAATGGGGCTTTGGCGCAGCTAAAGCAAAACAAGTAATAAGAAGAACATTGCGAGGTGCCGGTGGTGCATTCGCCGGTAAGGGATTTGTTGAAGATGTTATTGCTCAGGCCGAGAAAGGTTGGGCACTTGGAGCAGGCACTGGTATTGCTGGTAGTTCTTCAGACATTATGAGACAAACATTAGGTTCAATGGAACCACGTACCTTTGCGTTTCTTTCTCATAGACTTCAAAACACTCTTGGATTGTCTCAAGATCAGGCTTCTGATTTTATGACATCATTCTTGGCAAGAAAAGGTGCAATAGGATCTGAGATTAAAACACTTCAGGGCCTTAGCACAATGGTTGAGTCTATGGCTCCTAAGGGGGCTGGAATTTCGAGTGCATTAGCTGCAGAGAAACTACCTACGGTAGGTATGGAAGATTTTATTCTTGGGGCTTCAGGAAAAACAGAACAGACTAGGGCTTTCTTAGAAAAGCCTGAGTTTAAAAAAGGCTTCATGTTAGATCTAGGAGAATCTGGAACTAAAACAGGAGGATTGAGTAGAACCCTTGGTGGCGGTAAGGCAGTATATTTTGCAGGTGGAGAAGCTATCTCTAGTATGCGAGGGGCAGAGATTGTTCAGGAGGGTGGAGCAATGCTTAAAATAGAGCCTGAATATGTTAGAAAAGTTAGAGATTTTGCAGGAGGTCTAGGAACTTTAAGAAGTGACAGTTTTGTAGAGGCACGCCATCTGACTGAAGCACAAGATGTGCTGGGTAGAGCTTATAAAGAAGACATTGCAAGTCTTTGGGGTCAATCATGGAAGGGCCTTTTAAGTGGAAAGCTTGAAGGTTCTGCATTCGTACAAGGTCAAGGACTTAAACTTGATCGTCGTTTCAATGCGGCTGGTGAACTCATCTCGGATGTTACTCCTGGATTATCTAGTACAAGGATAGCTGAGATAAAGAGAATGATGTCACGTACAAAGGGAGCTGCTATTTTTGCTGATGCACAAGCATTCATTGACAAAATGCATGGCTATCAAAGAGGTGTCCGCCAGGAGTTAGCTAATGCGGGTATTCGTCAAGCTGAAGAATTGTCTCTAAAAGATACTGCAGAAAGATTTCAGCGCTTTTTCTCTGAGAAGGGTATTACTGTTATTACAGGTCGAGATCCTCAACTTGGTCTTACTCACCGTTCCTTTGCTGAGATGTATCGCATGGACACTGGTTTGGGGGCAGCAGATCCTGTATTTCAAAAGTTTGTTGCTACTCCAAAAGGAGCTAAAGCTTTAGAAAAATTACAAGGTGCTGCTGCTGGAGGAAAATTAACTAGTTTTGCACAGATAGCTGCTGCTAAAGCTGCGAAGGGCCCGGCTGGAGCAAACTTTTCTAATCTTAGAACAGCATTATTTGGAACTATGGCTCAAAATACAAGTTCTTTTATGGGCGTAGGAAAGGGCAGAATGTGGTACCCCGATTTGGATGTTACAGTACACTATACTTCGGGTCACAAACATATTCTTAATCTCTCAAAAGCAGCCATGATGTATGGTGATTTTGATGCTGACCCCTATAATACCTATCCATTATCAAAGAGTCAGCGCAAGATTGTTGGAACTGAAGGTTTTAAGAGAAGTCAAATATCTGATCTTGTTTTTGGTATTCAGATGGAACAGTTTACTCAAGAGAGTAAAGTTTCTGCTGAAAATATAGCAAAAGAAATGGAGATGCTTACTGGAAAACCAAGTCCACAGAAGTTTATGGCTGAGAAAGCACTGCAGGAACAATATGCTAAGCAGTTGGGTATGCTTGATATTGAAATTGGTAAAGTACGACTTGGAATAGTACATAGTACTACATCTGCAATGGAGCAGCGTCAGGGACAAAGAGCTTTAGCAGCACTGGTACCTTTGGAAGAACTTGTTCTTAAGTTTAAGCATGCTCCCAGAGCTGTTCCTGTAGTAGAAGATGCTATCTCTGCTATTCGCGGATTAAGCAGAGGTGATACAGCTGGATTTGAACGTTTTTGGGATTCGTATATGGCAAAGGGAAGTACTGTTTTTCGAGAAGGTGCAACTCCATCAAGTATAAATTTGGGATTTTTTGAGGGTTCAGATACGGGTCGTATAGTGAGAGAAGAGATAATTAGACATTCTCAAGAAGGGCTTTCTGGAGTAATGCAAGCCTTTGGGCGTGGGGCCGCTTATACAGCAGAGAACAAGGTGGCTATACAGACCATGGCTCAGGGTATGAGAGCTGCTATGCAGGATACTGTTGCTACTCAACAGACATATAGTAGAGGTGTTCGGGATTGGCAATCTATGCAAGGTGCTATAATGAGGGGCGAAAGCAGCAGCGAGATAATGAGGCATGCCTCTAATGTATCTACTCGAACTGGTACAACGATTAAGGCTTTAGATAGGAGATTGTTGGGACCATTAGCTCTAGGAGCTGTGGGTACAATGATGCTTGGCTCAGTTATTGGTGGTTCGGGTTATGCATCAGATCCTATGATAATGCCAGGTGAGATTAGTGATTACAGGGTAAACGAGGCAATAGCATCGGGTACCTTAAGGTCTCAATCCGCCCAGTCTACTCGTCCTGAGTCAATAAGACCAGGACCTCATATGAATGCGATTACCAGACCAATTAATATTGGTGAAACATATTTTAGTCAAAGAAATTCCTATCAAATAAGAGGTGAATCTCCTAACATGACAAGTCTTTCTGCCGTATCAAATTTTATAGCTGGTATAGGTGGTAGCACTTCAGTTAGGATCAATGACACTCGCAGACCATTAACTCCTAATTATATTGATAGGTTGACGAGCGAATAGATATGACAAGTTGGGGCACAGTTTACGATCTTGATGACGGTGATGAGCGCATTGCAAATCCAAATAGCGTATTCACAATTAATGATATAGATTTAGCCATTCCTCCTACACAGATTACTATCAATAAGGAGGATATGTATTGGCAATGGAAAACCCTCAGATCACAATCCTCTACTAAAGTTCCTAGTGGTAGGGGTGTCTGTAATGTTCACCTAACTATAATATTTACTCCAGATCTATTATTACACTTACATAGACTGATTATACAGTTTAAACAATCTCCATTTTGTTATGTTGAGAATCTTTTTCTTCGAGATTCTATTGTTCCCCACTGGCCTGTCTGGCAGTTGATGGCGTTTACAATGGTCTCTCTAAACATTGTTCCAAAGACAGGTAGCCCTGGAACTTTTGTATGTGAGTTAGACTTAAGATGGTTTAATTATTTTCCATACGGTAAAAACTTTTATTATAAACATGAGTGGATGACCTATCCTATACGGGGTAAGAATCCAGATACAAAGACAGATGAGGTATATTACAATACTATTAAAACATTAGGACCGTCTCCAGGGAGTCAGGACGCTTCACTTTCGGTGAGAGGTAAAACTTTACATTTACCTAAAGCACTTGAATCAGCAAAGGGTATGAAGTCCTATAAAACTGTGGCTGGACCTGAAAAAGATGGAGGTATGAAGAAGACGCTTCAGCGTATGATTGCTACTCATATGGGAACTGCTTTTGATCTACAACCTCTTCCTCAGCGTATGGTTCCCTCTAAGCCTGCGCTTCCTTATGCTTCAAGAATATATGTTAGATATATTAACATGCTCCAACAGGACGCTCTTTGGACTAACTTTCACATTGATATCGCCAAGCTAATTAACAATGATGCTGGCAGTCTGGGGGATGATAAGAAGGGCCCCCTGGGTAAACCGCACGAGGAGTGGGATCGCTATACCAATGGATGGCATCCAAAAGATGTGACCCTAGTACGAGGATTACATAAATGTAATCAAGCAGTGAGAAGACAAGTTGTTCAACAGATGTTGAAGCATTGTGGATATATTCGTTTTTATTACAATCAGTACTCAGCTGTAAGCGAGCATTTGCAGGTAAAAGAAGCTAAAAAAGCATTTAAAGAATCTTTTGCTGACGATAGTCGCACTAAAGTAGCAGAGAAAATGAAAGCTGAGCTAAGCAAAAGGCTTAAGCAAAAGGTATTAGCTTCAAGATATGGGGGGAAGCCAATAACATCAAGTATGACACCATATCCGCGTGGCGGAAAGTTTTTAACATCTAGTGATAGTTCTGCAATTGTTTCTGGAAAGGGTTTACTGAAGTATAACGTAATAAATCCGGCGGGGAACACAACGGAGTATATAAAAGACACTTTTGCTAGGGTATCTACAACTAAGATACATCCTCTAGAGATAGAAGATCCAAATTCACCAAGTGCAGCTACTGGTCCGGTTATGATACCGAATCCGGATTCAAATGCGGGTAAACTTACTATTCTTGATACGAAGTGGCATGGAGAAACAGTTACAATAGATAACCTATCCGCACTTGAAGATAGTATCTGGGCTGATGAGAAATATCTAACCTCTTATACTGATGATCTTCTTAAGCAAGGTAAGCCATCTATTGCGGCTTCCGCCCCCACGGTTGCCGCAGAACCTGAGATGGATGAATACTTTCTTTATCCACCAATGAGATATGCCAAAATATCGAGTGGATATGGCTGGCGGGATACAACAACTCTTCCTAGCGGTGCATCAGAATATCATAGAGCTGTTGATTTGTATTGTACTGACACTAATAATGGCCTTGAAGCTACTGAAGGCGTTCCTGTTTTTGCTTCAATTGGGGGAACAATTGAAAGAAAAACCCGCAACGGGATGGGTATAATAGAAATAAAGAATGCTGACTTAGAATTAGGACTTAGATATCTTCATCTTCACTCATTTGAGCCTACTGCATTTGACGGGGGAAGAACAGTAGAGAAAGGCCAGATAATTGGCTATGTTGGACGAACTGGAATCTCAGGAGGTGCTCATCTTCACTTTGAAATAGTTGATATGAAAGGTAAGCCTGAAGCCTCTCTTTTTAGTTGCGACCCGATGGAACCTTATCACTGGCTTGAACATAAAGGTGCGGAGCCTCCAGATGCTACGAAATGGCAAGAATATAAAGCAAAACAGTGGGGAGGATCTCAAACAAGAAGCGCGGACAAACTTACTCCTTGGGAAAAACATGAGCTCGAGCAAATACTTAAAGATCTTTTAGAGGACGACCGAAAAAAGCGGGAAGATAAAATAAAGGAGAAATTCAAGAAAGACCAGAAAGGAGCTGGTGAGGTAAAGCTGCTCAACGAGGAACAAGATAAAGCTGCTTCTTTCTGGTTTGAGCTAATGTTAAATGGTTGGCGTCAGTACGAAGAAGATTGGACAGTAACAAATGTTTGGGACAGAATTATTGCTGTTTCTCTAGCTGTTAGTAATTATAATTGGGGACCTACAGATAATCGAACAGGAGGGCAGCTCCCGGCAGCACTCTCAAAGAAAAGTAAGTATCCAGCTGCGATGGTCTTTAAAGAAGAGGTTATTGTTACAAATGTTGCTGGTGGATTGCGACATATCGTTGCCAGCATTCCTCTTCTGAGCGAAGAGTTTCCAACTCATCAACATCTCGGTTCTATAGAGCCAGTTTATTCTATTGAGTTGTCTTTAGTAGACAATCTTCACTTAGAAGGCTTGCCTACTACCGGGCAATTTCTTGAGGGTATGCGCGCAGAGTTGATGAAAAATGCTAGAGATTTTAGAATTATACCTGATTCATTTGCGCTTGTTACAGACCACTTTATAACCAGATTATTGGGCTCTTATACTGAGATTGATGTTTATCGAAAAAGTCAAGATACAGATAAAGTTATGTTAGCAAAGCGCTCTTGTATTACTTCTATGACTACGGAGACACTTGAAGGAAGTCCTGCAACTTCACACATGATGATAGAGTTGTCTGAAACTAATCCGTATTCGACCGAACGAATAGAGCAAGTTGCAGAGACAAGTGTAGAAGGCAAAAGCTTAGAAGAGAAAAGAGAAGAAGTGTTAAAAGCGTTGCAAAAGCGTGGCGACCTCACAAAGGGTAAGACTGATCAACGAGATGCTCAGATAGCTTACCTGATACAGGCAACAGGTACAATTTTAACTACAAGAGAAGAAGCAGAAGCATTTATATCAGATAGGGATCTTACAGATAAAGTTAATAATCTTCAAGGGGCCCGCGATCTAATCAATAAGCTTTGGGATAATGAGGGTAAGCGCAAAAACAAGAGAGAACGACCAATTATGATTGGTTTTAAGGATCAATCCTATCACGACGAGTTTACAAGACATCTTTTAAGTAGGATGCAAATAAGTGAAGCGAAGATAACGAATCTTCCTGATAGTGCTGATCAGCACTATCAGTTTAAGTTAAATCTAGAAAGGATACGGAAGGCTTTAGAACATGCGCGGGGAATTCATCTTACTCAACCAGAGGCAGAGGAAGCAGCACTGAATGGTCCACCGCCCATAAGCAATACAACAACTAGTGACACAACGTTATCTAGAGGGGGAAGTCATTCCAGAGGCTATCCCAGAGAAATTGCTGATGCTAGCAATTTTTATTATCGTCATCCTGAATTCTTAATGATAGATCCTCTTACTGGTGCTAAACCATTAGATGCTACAAAAACTTATTATACCTCACTAACAAATGCTCTTGAGATGGTACAATATCTACTTGCTGAGCGTGAAGTTTCAGGAGGGCTCAACAAAAAGGTTATTAAAAGAGCTTTATATAATTTAGCCAGTACAGGCGATAGACCGCTTGAAGGTAAGATGTTTACTTGCTACTTACATCATTTGAGAAACACTGTAGATACTATAGGTACTCTACCACTGACAGGTTGGCGTCAAAATACTCAGAAAATAAGAGATCTTACAGGGCGACAGGTTTGGAGTGAGATATTCAAGGATATAGATCCAAGTATTATAAAAAAGATAGAGGCTGCAAATGTAAACTGGTTCAGTAAGGGTTGGGATAGCCTGGGGGCAACTATTGTCGCCTGGATTAGCCAGGTTGGTACACTGCTTGATCACACCTTTCTTCAGGGTAAAAGAGAAGCTTTCACACAGGAAGAACTAAAAAAGGCTATAGAAAACGATCCAAGCTTAAAAGTATTTCAAAATCATGATCTTCCTGATCGTGCTTTACAAGCTGCAGGAGTTGCAATTCAAGTTCGGAATGATAAAGGTAAAACAGTTTGGATACCATTAATGCCTCTTATAAAAGCAGAATGGAGGGGCGATAAAATTAAAGCAATAGATAGCTTTTTGCAAGATCGCACTGATGACTATATAGACGGTATGCTTGATTTTTCAGAAGGTATCGCACAAGAAATGGTTAATAACCATCTGGGCCCCATACAAAAACTTATTACTCCCATTAAAAAGGGCGAAGCCTGGTTTGGTGAAGATCAGCCAGGCAGGATAAATTATAAAGCATCAGGGGGAGGTCTTTATGGTCTTGCTCCCACTTTTGATAACATAGCTATGTATCTGTTTGGGACAGAGTATTATGAAACTCTTGACGGAGAAGATTTCATAGCTAGTAAATATTCTTATGCCTATCAGAAGCTAATGAATACCGGCAATCCTAGACTTCCAGGCACTCTTGATCTTTGGGAACAAAATAAACTTAGACATATAAGAAAAGTTTTAACAGGACTTGCAGACATATTGCTTGCTGATACTTTTTTTCTAAAGATGCATGGCTTAGAGCATCTCTTGGGGGCGGGTAGTTCTTCTTTGGCATACGGAGGAGGAGAGGGCGCATACCCAGATCTAAATCTACCTGGCCATCCTTATTACCTTCCAAGACATCATGCTACTGCTCCTGATTTCTATATGTGGAGTATATATGATGATGCAGGTGCTGGCCTTAGAGAGCATCAAAAAGAAAAAGTTAAGGAAATATCACGCAAATATATTAAGGGTTCTTTTGAGTTTCTACAATCAATGCAGAAAGACGGTGTGTTAGGGAAAGCAGATGATCGCAAAAAAAGGTTAAAAAGTTTAAATCAAAAATTAACTATCATGCAATCTGAAGATGCTCACGTAGGTACTCAAACTACTCCTATTATAAACGACATATGTATGCATCCTGATGCAGCCGAAAGTACTGACATAGCAGTACCTGGTTCAACATGGAAATACCTTGATTGGAGTACTTTTACCATAGAGGAGGATAAAGATAAAGTAAAGGCGCGTCCTGAGAAATATCATGCATATATTAGTCCTCAGTATGATGTAGATAACAAGGCATATGTTCCTGGCGACACAAACGCTTCAGCTTGGTTCTCAATTCCGTATGCTGATACATTTACAACAGATACCAGCTCTATAGCAACACATAAAGAAGCCTTTAAGAAGCTTAGGGAATGTCATGATGTAATGAGGATGCCATCTAGCCGGGGCGGCGGTGGAGCTGTCTTGCAGGGCAACACATTTGCAAATACTTTGAATGAAATACAAGAATGGACACTAGGAAAGTCGTCCAAGACTATGCCTTATCTTGCGTTAGCTTCCTTAAGCGATCTAAGTCCTCAAACCTCTACCACTCCTCGAGCAGGTAAGGATATGTATAAAGAACAGCTGAAGATGCGGAATGAGAAGATGGACAATCTAGAATCTCAGTTTGGTTCTAAAGCTGCATATTTGGGACAGCTTATTAAAAAAGGTAGTGATATAGGTAGAAAAGTAAAGGATACTAGCTTAGGAAGGCTTGATCATTATAACCATGCTTTTGATCTAAAGACTCTTGAAGGTTTAGTTCAAGATTCTTCTGCAGATATTCTTTGTCAGAAAATTAGTATGAAAAGGGCTTATCCTACTTTTAAGCTATATTTTATTGAAGAAGATGAAGCCAATGATAGGTTCTTAAGCTTTGACGATTTCTATGGGTTCAATGGTGTAAAAGAATTTACGATACATCGCAGTAGGGTCAATGCTGCAGATACAGCAGTTATTACTCTTCAAAATATTGCCGGTACACTTGATGGTACACGACGAAACGTTGTTGTTGATTTAGATTATTTTGACAAAAACAAAAGAAAGGAAATCGCAAAGCAGCTTCCTAATGCAGAAATAGATAACAATACAACAAAAAAGCTTGTCTCAGGTAAAGACCAACCCTTTGGTGCAATCGTATTGCGTCCCGGAATGAACGTTCAGCTGCGTGCAGGATACGCTGACGATCCAAATATGCTGGAGACCCTTATTAGTGGACGCGTTACTGACATTGCTTGGAATAAGAGCGGAGATTTAACAGAGATAGTTGTGCAATCTTTTGGTGTTGAGCTAGTTAAAAGAAATGTTCCACGCCTACCTTCTGGTTCTCCTGGATTTCCTACAACTCATCATTTATTGGGCTCTCTTATGCTTGGCTCTAATTTAAACCATTTTGGTCGCTGGGAAAAGGGAAGAGCAAAGCAAATAGGTGAGGAAAAAAGTCATACATTAGATTTCTTTGATTATTCAGATAAACCTGGTCTTGATCTTAATACACTGACTGGTTTTGAGAATTGGACTGCTTCAAATCATGCTACTGCAGCATTATTGGCTACGGGTGCATCTATTGCATTTATGTTTGTTGGTGGTGGCCCTTTGAAAATAGCTGGAAGGGGCGGACTTGGTCTTCTAAAGAAATTTGGCGGAACTACATTGGGTAGTTGGATGGTTAAAACAGTTGCCGGGTTACCTGTAGCTGGTTCCGTAGCGAGAGGGACTGCTTGGGCAGCTGGTCGTATCACTGGATGGGGTAGTAGATATCTTCTTATGGGTTCCCGTGCTAGCTCTCTTGGTTCGGGAGTAATGCGAAATGTTGTAAAAGAGATGAATAGGCGAATGCCTAAATTGGGTTTAGAATTTGTTGAGGAAACTGGTGAATTTGTTTTTAAAAAGGGTCTTCCTGCTGGGAGAAACCCAATCAGAACAATGGAAGCCTTGCTAAAGACTATGGAGAAGGAAGGTCTCTTTGGTCTTGGAGCTGATTTTAAGTATCTCAGGTCCTACATGTTTAAGCGTAGTGGCAGCAATGCTTATGATGGTGAATTAGGTAGGCATGCACTTGAAACTCTTCTTAAGTCTTTTGGGGTTAAGAAAGGGAAAGTGATGACAAAGATGATAGAAACGCTTGGAGGAGCCACCACAGCAACTGGTAAGCCTATAATGAAGAACTTTGATCCCAAGGTGCTTGTTGATGTTTTAACAAAGCATTTGGGATCAAAAGCAATCGGAGCAAAAGCCCTCGATTTTAAATTAGCTATGCAATCAGTAAAGATGGCAGAGGAAAATGCCCTTAGAATAGCTTCTCATGGTTGGCTTGGTGGACTTGCTTCAGCACAGCACCTTGTCTTAGGCAAGACATTGATTACTGCCAATGCACCAAACAAACTTCAGCTAGCTGGAAGAGGATTAGGTTGGGCAGCAAAGGAAGCATATAATATTGCTTTTGCTCGACCTGCACGAATGATGTGGCTTTTAAGTCCTGTTCTTATTACATGGGGGCTGGTGAAGGGTATTCTATATGATTGGATTGCTGACCATACGAAGAGTACTATGGGTCAGACAATCGCAAGAACAAAAGCAACCTATTATCTTGATCCGCAAGATGACAACCTATACCCACCACCACCAACTTCTTATATGATGCTTTGGGATAGCTCAATGTGGGAGGAGATTAAAGCGTCTCTGGAGAGAATAGCACATTATTTTGGAACAATGGGGGGTCTGTTTCTTTTTGGCATGACACCGGATCAGATTACTAACAGCGCACATGTAGATAAGTGGTGGGATGTATTTAAAGAACCTAATATTAAGCTTCTGGAGAAGCGACTTCGTTTGAAACAGTGTGAGTATGAACCAACTGGTCAGACTAATATTTGGGATATTTTTCATGAGATGACCTTGAGGCATCCTGGCTGGATCTATGCTAATAGACCCTATGGGCATTCATTTCAATATAGAATGTTTTATGGCGTACCTTCTCAGCGCTGGTGGTCAAAGCCTGTTTCTCTAGGCTTTATTACTCGTATGAATGATCTTTATTTACACTTAAATAAGGGTAGTGACAATCCTATTGATGAGACTGTATACAAGAGTCTTTATGGCGAATTAGAGCTTAAGAGATTAAAAGAAGATATATCAGAATATAACAAAGGACAACGTAAGGAACGCGTTCTTCGAGACCGCACAGGCATGGAGTTCGATACTCCTGTAGTAGACAGAGATCTAAAACAAGATATGGAAGTCCAGGTCATAAGAGAGTATATTACTGGTTTAGAAGTTAGATTTGTTCCATTCAGGCGTTATCATATGCTGACTTCTAGTGAAGATCTAGTCTGGAATGGTATTGTTTCTAGTGAGCATAATGTAGTTAATGCTGTAGATGTCCGGTACTATGATGAAGAGAAGCGTGATACACCATGGCTGTCAGGTAGTACACGACTTAAGGCACACGCTACTATTGAAGAGGATATGCTTCGTACTAAGCCTGTTGACTATAGAAATTGTAAGGGTTACACCGCCTCCCTTCGATATGGTATGGGCGAATTAATCTATGGAATGAAGCAAATGTACCGAGGTGAGATACTTTCTTTGGGTAATCCCAGAATTCAACCCTGGGATATTTGTACTATTGTAGATAGCTATAACGATATGACTGGTCCTGTAGAAGTTGAGGCTGTTACACATATGTTCTCGCATGAGACAGGATTCTTAACAGAAATTAAACCCAATGCTATTGTTATTGGTAATGAAGTTTCTTCTTGGCCTATTCTAGAAGGACTCAAGATTACTCAAATGGCTATGATTGAGGCTTCTAAGTTGGCTGCAGGAGATAAGCTTGGGGCACAGAATGCGTTGGATGAGGCATTAAAGGGCGGTTTTAATGAGGGAGCACTTTTCAATACTATTTCTATATGGGAAAGCTATCTGCCCTTTAGGGGCAAACCCTTTGATGAAGCTACTCAAGATTACTTTACGACTAGATACCGAAAAATAATGACAGATGGTTTTGACCTTAGTCAGGTTTTTGATTTTGGCAATCCTGAAGGTATCCCTGCTTATAGAACTAATGGGACAAGCACTCCGGCAACAGTTGTTGGTACTTTGGGCACCATTGTGGCAGGTTTTCTTGCTTACGGTGCTATGAGAAAGTTGGGTCGATTCAGTGCTGCATTTGCCAAGACACGCCAAGGAGCAGCCAAGCTAGGAACTCCAGAGATAACTTCAATTAAAACTACAGCAGATAGTGTTAAGGGGGGTTTCTGGGGAAGGTTCTTTAGAAGAACAATTCTTGGGACTGCAAAACTTGGTGCTGCTACAGCAGTTGGTCGAGCAGTAGGTGAAGCTGCTACAGAATCTTTCACAATAAACAACCTTACTAAGGGTAATAGTATTGCTTGGTTTATTGCTGCTCCCATATTGTTCGCTAAGTGTATGGAACAAGAGACAGTTATTGTTGTTCCACTTATGAAGGGTGGGAGGCCTATTGTTTCTGGCCTCTCCTTGAAAGACCCTATGATGGTATGGAAGAATGTTGCTGGACAAGTCAGGAATGTAGTTCTTGATACTGTTACTGGTACAACAGATTATGTACAAGAATTTTTAAATGAAGGTCTCTCTTTATGGGAGCTTTTTAATGACCCGAAGAAGATAACTCCAATAGGTGAGAATTGGTGGCATGGAGAAACATAGAAAATGACTCATGATTCTAGTATAGAAAGAAAAGGAGCTATAGCTCGTAAGATTGATAGTGTTCATCGTGAAACGCGAGCGAGCCTTGAAGAGAATGTTGCAAAGCAAACCAGTGGTGTGCTGATTGGAGTTATTGGTCCCGAGGACGGGGTGGAGCTTGCCAGCGCTAAAGAAGAAGAGTGTGTTTATTTTAAAGTACGATTAGAGCCCACTGGTACTGTTCATAGGATTAAGTGTGGTATTTCATACGATGAATTACGGAATACTTATGGGACAGATGACAATATTATAGGTCGGGAAGTTGAGGTAACCCACACTGGTGAGAGCTGGACTAGCATATCGGGTGGCAAGGCACGGATTATAAGCACACGTGGCGCTAAATATGCTAATCTGGGAAAAGAGAGTAACGTGGCAAGTACTGCAGCTCTTTACGGTGGCTTAGTGAAAAATCCTAGATCAATGTTACTTGGTTTTGAAGATTCTGATCCACAGTATAGAGGAGATGGTTAAATGAGTACACCGCGAGCTAGTCCGACCACTTCTAAGGGTGTTGCCCCATCTGAGTCTATGGGAGATTGGCCTTCTACACCTGAACCTGGTGCGGCACAAGACGAGCCGCCCCAAACCAAAACTTCAAATACTGCTGCTACGCCTAAGCCAGCTAAGGTTACTGACAATCGTAAAGTTATTAAATTGAGATATTCTAAAGAGTACACGGCTTCGCTTCAAGTTGGGCGGGATCGTGCTCTTATAGCTGGAGACGATGTAAACTTTATTCAAGCATCACAAGATGGGGTTCACATTTCTGTAGGTGCTGGAAAGCCTATCACACTTCAAACGATATCAGCTAAGAAGCCATTTGTGAGAGAAATGTTTTTTCCATTTACTCTTTTTGGAAGTATGGCTTCTTTTCCGAAGGAGATAATAGATCCTCCGTTTAAAGAAGTTCTTCCATTTATTCCGCCAATGTTACAGCTAGTAATCGCCATGGGAGCGGTCACAGCAGCAGCAGCAGCAACAAATGCTGCAATAGGATAGAGATCAAATGGTAGCTCCCTTAAATCAATATAGTACAGACTATTTTTGGACTTCAGATGGAGACTTTTTTCAGGATGGAGGAGATGTTGCTAGGGCGGGAAGCCCAGAAAACGCTATATTATATTGTTCTTTTATAAGGAGAATACAAAGTTCAACACACGACTGGAATCTAGCTGATGATGGAAATTTTAGGGGAATAGATTTATGGCAGTATCGAGGTCTTCCCAACACTCAAGAGGTTCATGATCAGATAACTCGTGATATTACTACAGTTTTAACTGATCTTGTTGATACTTCTCAATTAAATGTTGAAACTTTTCCGATTAGTGCTCATACGCTTTTAGTCCTTGTTTTTGCAGCCTCTTTAGATTTTCCAAATAATAGGGAACCCGTCATATTAAGTTTTGATTATGACCTAAGGGATAACAAAGTTTTCCCAAGGATTGTGGAGTAGAAAGATGGCTAAGTTACCAATTGTCAGAAATGTTAATTCTCTTGCAAATACTATTGCAACTCGACTGGCTGATCGAGCTGGACTAACTCACTGGGCACCAGACGCCTCAGCAAGGATCATTAGCGATATTATTTCCTTGGAAGTATCTAGTTTAGCTACAGAAAATAGAGAAGCCTTTAGAGCAATTCAGCCTTCGTCAGCAACAGGTGCCGATCTTGAGGCGTTAGCAAGCATACCCTTTGGAGTTCAGCGGGCGCCGAGTACTTTTGCTCATGTTAATACTGATCACTATTGTTTGTCTTTTTATACTGATGCTGGTACTTTTGGTGCAATTAATAATGGGAGTGACATTACAATTCCAGCAGGAACGATAATATCATCCGAACAGCTTCCCACTAGTATTAGTCAGTATGCGGATTATAGAACAATAGGAACTATAGTATTACCAAAAGATAAGAATATTATTTATTTTAGTGCTCGAGCAATTGCGGCTGGATCTAACCAAAATGTAGGTGAAAGAACTCTAGTTCATCATAATTTTAATGGTTATACAACAGCTAATCGAAATTTACTCAAAGTTACTAATCGGTACAGCATTTTAAATGGTCAAGATTTCGAGGATGATGATCGTCTACTCTTTAAAATGTCACGTCAATATGGCTCATTAGTTCAAAATAATCTAGATAAGATTAGACTGGTTGGAATTAATGTCCCTGGATTAGAAGATGTACGTGTTATCCCTGGATATTTTGGTATAGGTACAGCTGCTTGTTTTGCTTTTGGTATAGATGAAGAATCAAATAAGACACTTGCTGATGCTCTACAGACTCAACTTCTTTCTATACAGGGTCCAGGTATATCACTTATCGCTCAGCCAGGTGTTGTTGTTTATATTGATATTGAGTTGAGGTTGCGTACAGTTAATGAACTAACCACTACTGAGAAGAACGCTTTAGAGCGCTCCCTAAAAGAAATAATCTTTAGAAATATTAAGAATAGTTCGGGTCGAAGAGAGGTCTTCCTAAGATCAACTGCTAAGTCTATTCTAGATTCTCATCCAGAAATCCTTAGCCTAGTTACTAATCCCCACTCTATAGATAATTTTGAAGCAGTATATCTTAGGAAAACAATCTCTGGTAGTAGTAGCGCTACTGAAAGAACAAAAATTATTAAAGACGGCATCTCGTTAGAGAAGGAAGAATTTGCTACTCTTGGAACATTAGAAGTTGAATATGAAGTAGGAGCTATAGGCTAATGTCTTATTGGACTCAAGTTGTTCTTAATCGTTTTCCTGATTGGGCAACCGCAAGAAAAGATCCCTCATCTTTTGCTTACAGATGGCTTACTAATCATGCTGAAGATTTTCAGGCGATTAATGGTGAAGCTGCGCGTCTATCTCGGATTGCTTATAATCAGCAAATGAGCTTGTGGATAGCTCACCATAATGCTCTTCCATATGGTGGGCAAACGTTAACAGTAGTTAACGGTCGAGTAGAAAATGTTAATGTTAAGGGGAAAGATGCTCTGAACAATGAGTATGTCTTAACAAGAAAAGAAGCTCGCAATGAGCTTATTTATGATTTGCCTACACGCCTTATAAGCGCAGATCTTACAAATCCTACTCTTAATAAGACGTTTAGTGTTAATCAATGGACTATTTGGAGTGGAGATTATCTATCTTTTACTTCAGGTCCGCAGCCGTCAACAGAGATTCAACTAAGTGAACCCGAACATCTCGGGATATATGTAGAAGGAAGTGAATTCTATAGATATGATGGTGATAGAGAAACTGCTACTGCACATAATTTTCTAACTCCCTGGGATGATAGGTTTAACAGACCTCATATTAGGATAGAAGGATTAGATGAGTTAGGAAATCATCTTGATGTAGCGATTGATGTATTGGATGATGGTCCACATCATGCAGGATTTCCAACTTTAGAAAAGTTTGCTTCTATTAATGCAGGCGGTATAACACTTGAAGGATTTAGCGGTACTGTTACGGTACAAATTGGGCAAGTAAATTTCTCTAGAGTAAGAGACCCTTACAGTGTAGGTGGATCGTCTGGTATAATTTCATCAGATTATAGTAGTGGTCCACTTTATTATCAGTTAGACGGGTCGGGAAACTTTCTAACATCAATTATCCCAAAATGGATCTTTGGTAAAGAATATCGCAAACTAGATGAGCGTCTTGTTAGCATTATAGTTAGTGAGCCAAACTTCAATGATGAGTTAATTTGTTCTCAATGGTTATTAGATGATAACAAAGTTAGTTACAAAGCTATAGATATGGCTATTAATCCTTATGATTCTCGATTATATCTTCTCGAAGAATCTGGGAGTAATCCTCAGAGAGTTCATGTATATGAAACTAAGCCAACAGATTTTCTTCCATGGGGTCACTTTCAAACTACAAATACTAACGACCCAAGTTATACAGGGCCATTATTCGATAGGACTAAAAATGTAGCTATTATGATTGAACCTCTCAATCATAGGGCTATGTATAATGAAACTATGAAGATGTGGACATGGCATCGAATTCTACGAGCTCCGATTAAATCTGCTAAGATATATAGAGAAAAACCAGATGGATTTGGAGGTCGGAAAGTAGAGTATCTGCAACTTGATAAATCCTGGAGTAGCTCATCCTATTCTTTTGCTGGAGATGAAGACGGAGGTCTTCCGGAGCACACCTGGACGGATTTTTCGTTTGAAACGAACTTTAACATATTAGGACAGTGGAACTTTTTCTGTGAAGTTGAGCTATCTGGAACAGGTGAGATTCGGAGGCATGCTACAGCTGTAATGTGTGAAAGCATTAGTGCTCTCAGGAGTTTTCCTCTTCCTAACTCAATTAATGATGGTACGGGTATATTTTTTAATGCAGATGGCTATTTATGTGTTAGAAGAAGTGCAAATGCTCCTTCTCAAACAGAAACAGATGATTATGTGGCTTTTCATTTAGCTAGAGATACGTATTACGTAGAGAGCAGCAGTATTGCTGCTGCAACTCTCTACACATTTGATGAGTATAAAGGGGGATTAACAATTGTCCATTTCTGATGCTGTACAAGAAAGCTTTAATAATGCTAGTTGGTTAGATGAGCTTGGGATACATCTTAGTCTTCCAAGATTCCCTAGTGAAAGCTTTTCTGATTATAAAAAGAGACTCTATCTTCAGGCTCGCAACAGTCCTGGTTTTGCAGAGCAAGATATTATAAAATCTGTTAATAGGCTTGTAGCTTTATTTGAAGATGAAATTTTTCGCCTTGAACTTGTCTTGGATGCAAATGGAGATTCAGTTGCTCCAGATCCCTATGTAGAAATTGATGGGGTATTTCTTCGAATATGGTCTGATTATGCAAATGGCACTTTAGATCTAGAGCTAGATATATGGAATAGAGATGGAGCTTATTTTCTAAAAGATGTATACTCTTCTCTTACTAATCTCTCTTTTCTTACACTAACTATTGAAACTAAAAAAGAGTGGGAATATTTACGTTCTTTTAATTTGGTATATGGAAATAGCAATAGATACTTTCAGGTACCTAATCTTGTTCCAACGGGAATGAATGAATTGCCTCATACCAATATCAGGAGTATAGATTTTTATAGCTCACTTCTGTTCTTATCTGAGGTAGCTAGTCCAGATCTTATAACAAAAGAAGGAGAATATCATGTTGACTATAAAAATGGCCTTGTTTTTACTTATGAGTGGGCTATGGGTGGAGCGGTCTATACGTATAGAAAGTTCCCCTATTCGCTTATGTGGCAACCAGTGAAGATGTTACCCTTGAATGCAGAATCTATAGAGCACTTAACAAAGGACTATCTGGTTAACCCTGATGGTCAGAACGAAAGACTACTTCTAAATCCTTACGGAGCACAGATAGCGAATGAAACTTTGGCTATTCATCCGTTACAATGGGGTAAATAACTTATGTCTTTTGAGGAGAATTAATTATGGCGAGAAGTACGCCCACATATAGCTCTGGTAGTATTCCTGCTGGAACTGACAATATCAATCTTTTATATGTACAGTTACGTACTACACTTGGGAGTATAACTACTGGCGGAAGCAGGACAGACGGTCCTAAAGCTGCTTGGGTTGAGTATGACGTTCGTGACGCTACCGTAGGTCAGGAAGACATTGTCTGGCATACCTCAGGTGATGCATCTAACTTGGGGGCACAAGAGACGGTTACTCCTGCTGCAAGTGATAGCTATTTTGATAATGGCGATATAGATGTTTTTTTACGGGCTAACCAAGTAGCAGCTGGAATAAATTTTTATATATATCAAGATTATTGTAGAGTAGATTCAACTGAGAATAGGGAGTGTCCTTATAGTGGGACTCAGCAAGCAGGTTCGCAGTGGGCCGGGATGAATGATACAGATCCTATTCTTTGGTATGCAGTTATCAATGAATATGAGATTGCTTTTATTGCTATACAAGATGGAGATGTATGGATACTTCATGCTGGAGTTCCATATCGTTGGACATCTAATAAATTGAATGGTGTTGCTCGAATTAGTACTACAACTGGTAGTACTGGCAATGTTACGATTGATCTTGATCGAGATATTGCTGCAAACATTACAGTCGGTCAGCCTATCTGGTTGCAAAATCGAACACCAGAGCTTGGGGATGCTGGTTCAGTAACTGACGATTTCTGTGAAATAGTAACTGTTACTGCTGTGGATTCTATAAATAAAACAATTACTGTTTCTGGTGTTACAAATGGCGTCTATCAGGTTGGAAGTCTTGTTGGCTTAGATCCAAGTCCTGCTTTTCTTTTTGCCCACAAGAATACGATGAGCACGTACTACCACACAACATCTAGAAGTGACGCATCCCCAGTTGGCGCTCCTCCTAATGTCGGAAATAACTACGCTTATGGATGGAATAAATTGTATGTCTTCCATGCTGGAGGGCAACCCCTCGAAAGTGATGTCGATCCCATGTTAGGCAATAGCTTATATATAGGGTCGCACGCCCAGTTAATCGGTAGCGATACAGGTGTGAAAACTCTACGAGGTTTACCCGAGTTAATAACTTTTTGGTCTATAGGTACTCAAGTAGATGGGGATCGTATGCTTCCTGATTTTAACTCTGCTCTTGCATATAAGATATTTCCAACTCTTGAGGTAAATACCAATTGGGCATGTGCCATTGGACCAGGGGCTACCTAGGAGATATTTGATATGGCTTATTATCTAGCTAGCAGTGCAACATTTCTTCCTATAGCTTTTCCTACTCATGACAGATTTTAATGGAGTCTTGGTTGAGTTTTCAGGAGCGCCTGCTCATTATCCTTATGCTCTATTAGGTCCTATTTCTCAGCAAACTGTTAATGATTATTCTGGCTCTCTTCATACTCCCTTTCCTCAAGTTATTATGGAGAGTGGGCTCTATCATTTAGGAGGTATGCTTGAGGCCAGCAATCCGGATACTGGAAATATTCTTGATTATACTGGTGTCTTAACTACAACTCTATCTGAGTCTTCTGGACCATTACTTCTTGCACCCTTTCCATTTACGGATACGTATGCGCCAGAGATAACTAATTTAGTTCCTGCTAGAAATGCTCAAGATATGACACTAGATGGTCATATTGAATTTGATCTTATTGATATAGGTTCAGGTATAGATTTAAGTACTGTTGTAATAACTTTTGCAGAGGCGGCTAATCCAGC
>Ga0098061_1000062_pt1 | contig 39512 bp, 33 predicted proteins | sample 22_taG_FD_92579 | JGI IMG/M metagenome (GOLD analysis project Ga0098061, IMG submission 92579) | Marine viral communities from the Subarctic Pacific Ocean - 22_ETSP_OMZ_AT15343 metaG | ecosystem: Environmental > Aquatic > Marine > Oceanic | place: Subarctic Pacific Ocean | collected 2015-01-20
CAAAGAAACCAGGGCTTTTTTCTAGGCTTAGCTTAAACTATTAGCCGCCGCCGCTCTGACCGAGCAAGCCTTCGACGACAACCAGACCATACATATCAGGTCTAACCATCTTCTTGGCATAGCGGGTCATGACGCCTTTGCGTGGCACAAAGTCTTCCGTACCAAAGATGGTAGGAGTGACCTGTAGTGGCACGTAAGGAGCGTATACGTAGCCGCTTTCGAGGAAGCTGCCTCCTTTGCGTCCTACAAGCACCAAATTACGTGGGAAGTAGGGATCGACCCAGAGATCAAATTTCTTCGAAAGTGAACCAACGTTAACGGCACCAACAGTACCTCTATCACTATCAGCCGTAACATTAGCGCGGAATCCAGCGGTAAACTCAAGGATGTTCGCAACCTCTGGGGATGTAACCACAAAGTTTGCTCCACCACGGAGAGTCTTACGATGAATCTGAGCACTCACATCATTCATGGTCTCGACAAGAGTCTCATACCATTCGCTGACCGTACCGGTGAAATCCGGTGCTGCAGCAGATGCGCCAATTTCTTGACCGGTTGTGCGATTCACGAATAAACCAGGTGAACGTGACCAATAATACGTACCAGCAGTTGCTTCCTGAATGAGATCGTTGAGAATCTCGCGATCAATTTCAAGAGCGATTTGCTCAGAAAGGATCTGCGTAAGCTCAACTTCCGCATCAAGGTTGTGGTAAGCATTGAGATCTTGTCCCAATTCTGGGGTCCACTTTGCTTTCAGCTTTTTGGTCTTCGCCGTGACAGCAACCGAATCAACTTTGATATCGAGTTCGGGAATAACGTCGCGCGCTGAACCATCAAAAGCTCCAGCAGTGTTGCTTGCGCCCTCAAGTCCCCATAAAGCAGTACCTGTAACAGAACCAACAGCGTTACCTGCTACCAAATTATCAACAATCGGCCACTCAAAAGTAACTTGATCTGACTCCATGTCAATTACATTAGCGCTCTTATAGGTAAAAACAATCTTGTCTGTACCAGAGACGTCCTTGATTTGCGTCAAGCGACGAACTAACGTAGCACTTCCGGAAACGTTCGAACCAGAAATTGCAATTAAGTTATCTCGATTAAGTTGGCTAAAGCTACTTACAGATTGTGTTAATTGCAAAACATAAGCACTTGTGTCAGCTAAAACGTCGGGATCCCAACGAATCATTGCTGAACCAGAATAATCTAATGCAGAAACTTGCATCTTACCATTAATTAGTCCTGAAATATCTCCCGCCGCACCGGATACTTCAACCACCAAAGGAAGCGAAGCAGATGGTGAGGAATAACCACTTTGGAGGTTATAGAACCCGCCGCCGTCTTCGGTAATATTAGAGACACCACCAGTAAGTTGGCTAGCCACAACACCACCACCATACACAGATTCACCAGCGGTCACTCCAAAACGAGAATTGTTGTATGTGAAGTCCATAAAGAAAATGAGACCCGAAGGTAAACTCATCGGCTGTACAGAAACCAGATCATTGGCTAACAATGAACCGAAGACACGACGAACTAGTGGGAATGCCACTGCGGCAAAACCCTGAACGTCTCCTGCAGCCATCGAGGAAGCTTCCTTCAACAACTGAGCTGCTTGGTTTTCCAACAGGCGAGCCATACCATTTTTTGCGGTATCTTGTTCGATACCTTCGAGAAGACCAGTTGATTCCCATTTTTCAATTAGGGCATCTCCTTCTCGTGAGAGTGACCTTTCAGCAATACCCTCAGTTAATTTATCTAAAACAGACATTTTTAAATCCTCCTAAAAATTTTTCTATCTAGTCGTTTTATTTAAGCCTGCTAGAGCTTTCCATCTATCTAAGGATGACTCATTCAGACTTTCTTCTCCACCACTTTGTTTCTTGTGGCGAGAAATTATCATTGTTGAAGTAGTGTTATTTACAGCCTCGCTCAACGATTGTGGCTTTCTGTTTTTAACAGTGCTGCCCGTTGCGCTTTGAAGAGTCTCAAAAATAACTTTTGCTTCTTCAACAGAAACGGCATTTGATAGAGCTTCGACAATTTTTGATTTCTGTCGCTCATTTAAGGAGTCACTCATCAATACCTTATTGGTGTAAAGCAACTTGGAGTTTACCAAATTGCTTTCCTGTAATTTGTCTTTCATTTGTATAGAAAGAGAAAGTACCTCTTTCTTATCATTTAATGCTTTGTTTAGGCGTCCCTCAAGTTTACTATGAGATTCTTGAAGTGCTTTGAGGGCTTTGACTATGGTTTCATGTTCTTCTCTCTTCTCCGAATCTTGGAGCATTGCCAGTAATTCTTCTTCAGCTAGCTCGATCATCGCATGTGGAGTTCCAGACCACCCAGATTTAACTGGTTTGATATCTACTGCCAGCGCCTCTTCTACTACATCTTCTGACTCGCTCTCACTAATTTCAAGTGTTTCTGTTTTAATCTCACCCTGGTCGTAAGGGGCAGCATCTGCGGTCTCTGCAGCTTCTTCTTCTGCCTCGGCAGTTTCTTCTTTAGCACTATCGCTAAAGAAATCTTCTTCTAATTCTTCCGCCACTTCAGCTAGTTGCTTAAGTGTGGTTTCGTCTAGCTCAACAGTGTCTTGAACGGTTTCTGCTAAGCTCCGTAGTACTTCTTCCTCCAATTCAAGCTCGTCGGACATCTCATCGGCAACTTCTCCAGAATCTAGTTCATCAGCATCGATTTCGCCAACTTGCTTTTCTAGTTCATCAAAATCAATCTCATATTTTTCTTCGGCAGCAGGACATGCACACATTTCAGTATCTGCATGGTTGGCCAATGGTATTTCGGGGGTGCTATCTTCTTCTTCGTCCTCAAGAGGGTCCTCTAGATCATCTTGTTCTAAAATTGTTTCAACAGCGCCTTTGATTTGGTCAGAAAACTTCTCCAAAAGGACTGCTTCGGCGTTCTTTAGCGCAGTTTCGCGTAATGCTTCCGCATCGATTAACGCTTCATCAAGCAAGTTTGACATCTAAATTCTCCTATTCTCAAGCTTAAGTATGGTTTAGAGTAGAATACTACTGTAATAAGTAGTAGTAATCTTTGCTAAATTACCATTTTATGTTAATTGTGAAAAGTGTTAAACGTCTTATGCGTTGATTTCTGACACCAGATTATCGATCTTGGCTTGGATTTCGGAGATTTCCTCGGAATAATCTAATCCTGAATCTTCTTGAGCTTGGAGTAACCCGGCTTTTTCTTTGGAGAGCCCAACGATTGAGCGTTTTTTACCAACTTTTTGGCTTGCTTCATAAGCTTCTTCATCTGTTGAAAGTGTTTTTGTTTCGGGATCATAAAGATAAGGACCATTTCGTGGTGTTTGTCCTTCGATCTCAACACGCCGATATTCAGGAGTTGGGGGATTAAACGGCATATCTGTTATTGATACTACATGAGGAGTACCATCTTTTATAAATCCATATCTCATAATATTTTCCTTTTTAAAAACGCCATCCTCTTACCCAAAAATAACCATCTTGATCACCGACGCGCTGCTGAAAACGATACATTAATGTCCCAGTTAACGCTGGTGTTGAAGGGTTGAAGTAGGCGTCTGTTGTTGCGTCTCTAGTAGTACTAGTGTCGGCTGAACCCATTTTATATATTAGGTTACCAACGGGATACGTATCATCATAAGTACCAGACAAAGCGAAATGCAAAAGAGAAGCGCCGTCATTATCAAACCATGCGCCGGTATCTATATATCTTGCATTAACGGGAACTTGCGAATCAAAACTAAATTCAGTCCATGCATCTTTAGCTGCGTCGGATACCAAGAAAGTGCCCGCATCATAAGCACTGCTGTTACCAGCATCTAAGGTACCAGGACCCCAACCTCCATAAGTACACACCCGACCAGTATCTATGAAATTAGCAATATTTCCATCAGATTTATTATATACGAACCAAACAATATCACTTGCATAATCATATCCGCTTGGTTTCGTGAATGAGCTAGATGCATCAGTCATTATAAGACCTTGGCCCGAGGTTCCGCTTACAAATCTAACTTCATAACCCATGTTCGTAGCTTCGGATAGTCCGGATTGAAGCCCTCCCACACCAGAAGTCGTTATATCACAAGTTAAATTTCCCGTGAGTGTCCCCATATCCAATACGCTTCCACTGGCAACAGGGATCCTTGCCAAGCCATCGACGCCATCTGGCGTTAGAGTAATAGTCTGAGCATCTGTATATGAAAATTTGAGCCCTTGTGGTTCATATGTTATAGAACCTGTCACTGTGATGGCTTGAGAAATGCTAGAAACATCAGCCCAGCCCATAGTAAGGGTAGTCATACCCCCACCGCCGCCTACACTGGAAACGGTCATAACTTGATCGGCAGCGCCGGCTGCTGCAGGAAAATACATTGTTTGGTTATCTGTGACTGAGCTTGGTGCAGATAAACCAAATTGATTTTGGCCGTTGGTACTGTCTTCCGATAAGAAAACTGCGCCGGGACCGGCGCTGGCGGCCTCATTCTTGACAAGAATACCGGTCTGGCTTCCGGAATGCTGCAGTGTTAAAGTACCATCTCTCATTAGTCCGCCGCCGTAGACAGTAGCGATGCCTTGACTTGAGGTGACCGCCAGTGAACCTGTCATCACGTGTTGGGCATTAGCAAATGTGGACTGACCACCCATTTCTAATGTGCTTGAGCCTGAAATAGTACCGCCAATATTATAAAAATCACCATAATTATAAATGGTATTGCCAGTTACATAAAGGGTTCCGGTTATAAAAGCACTTCCAGATACAATGAAAGAGCCCGTAACCACGCTCTCGCCGGTAGAACCCGAAATCGAGTCCGAGCCATACGTCATCGATCCCGCAGAACCGCTAGAGGTGGTACCACTCCCACTGATGATTGTTGCTCCTTCTGACCCGCTAACTATAATCGGCATAACTTAATCCTCTATCTCTTGTAACATCATTTTGAACTTCTTTCCTGTCTTATTATTAATTACACATAAGTACTCTTCTTCTTCAAGAATTGTCCAATCGCCTTTATCATTTTTAAGATGAAGGTCTCCCGTATATACGTTTGCGAAGCGCTTTGAAGCTGAGCCTATATCGTATGAATTATCAACATCTGGCAATACGTTTCCGGCAACGGTGGTAACACCTCCAATATCTAATGTACTTGAGCCTGATATTGCTCCGATAGTAGATTGTCCCGCTGAAGTAATCGACACAATGGCTGTGGTGTTGGTTGATGTGGTGTCTGCTGCTGCGTGAAGCTGCAAATCCGTGCAGGTATTAAAGTCGCCTGTAGGTCCAAGCCCACCACCAATAGCAACAATGGCTTGACTTGCGTCAGTATATGAGCCAATTAGTAATTGATCTTCTTGTGCACTGGTATAATGTTTTGTAAAAATGGCAGTTCGTTGAGCTGTTGTGTCCGTTTCGAATTGAGCCAGCCGGATGGAGCTGTAATTCTGGACATTTCGAACGTCCAGCGCTCCCTGGTGGGTTTCTCCGGATTTCGCAGCATCTGCTACGATAGTTACATTTTCACCACCGCTTCCGGAAACAAGAGCACCGACTGAAGCAGTTAATTGACCAACAACAGTTGTTACGTCAGTAGCTGCATCGCCTAAAGTAACGCTGCCACTGCATCCAAAGGTTCCATCGACGGTTAGAGTTTTGTCGGGGGTCGTCGTTCCGATGCCGACGTTGCCGTCTTCATCGATGGTCATCTGATACGCCACGCCGGCTGATTTCTGTGTTCCAAATCTCAATTCGCCTGCGCCGGCAGAACTTCCCCTAACCGCGTTTATCATTGCAACACTATCGGTGTTATTCTCAAACAAAATTGTTGACAGTATACTGTCGTTCGAACCTTGCAATGAATTTATCGTAATTGTATCCACTGCAGTTCCGTCGCCAATTTCCAATATCGTACCCGGCGATGTGTTACCGATGCCGACATCGCCGGCAAAATAAGCGTTGCTCTTAAACGTTGCGCTTCCGGTGCATCCGAAAGTGCCATCAACAGCTAGAGTTTTGTCGGGGGTCGTCGTTCCGATGCCGACGTTGCCAGCATCATCAATTCTAAATTTTTCAGTTATTAGCCAAGGATCCACGCCGTCTCTTGTTTCAATAGCAAAATATGGATCGTCACCACTAATAACACCGGCAACTAAATTAACCCTAGCACTAACAACATTTGCCATTTGACTTATTCGGATTTTTTGGCTTGCATCGGTGCCGACCGCTGTTTCATCAGTACCAACATGCAATATTTCATCAGGTGAAGGAATTCCTATGCCAACGTTACCAGAAAAATAGCTGTCTGCTGAAGCAGTTAATTGTCCTGTGACCGTTGTTACGTCAGTAACTGCAGCACCGAGTGTAACGTTATCTCCAGCGGTGAAAGTGGTGCCATCATAAGTAACGTTTGCTTCTGCAGTTAATGTTCCATCATTATCAGAAGTGAGCATTCGGTTTGCGCCGTCGCTAGCAATGACAGCAGCCAAATCTAAAGTTACAGTTACATCACCAGAACTACCTCCTCCGGATATTCCCGTACCAGCCGTTACACCAGTAATGTCTCCGCTGCCGCCGCCGCCGCCTCCTCCTGAACCAGTTATAGCTACGCCATTGACAGTTAAACTGCCCGTAATATCAACACTGCCAGTAAACTGGTGTGTCTGGTCTAGTTCACTACCAGTCTTAGTTGAAGCATTTGTTTCTGTATTGGATGGATTGAAGCCATCGCCACCGAAGCCCATTAACTAATATCTCCTTAATCTGTTAAACCTGACCCTGTTAAAGCATACATACTACTAGTTGGGATGCCAGTCAAGCTAGCCATAAGCTGAAATCCTTTATCGCCTCCACCGTTAATTGAAGATATATATATTTCCCTACATTTGACACCAAGAGATAATGAATCTTCGTCGTTGTCCAGAGAAATATAGTGATTTCCGGCGATGACGCGAGCAGAAGTATCCGAAATGGAGTTAAAGTGTACTCTAATATTTGATTCGCTACCAGATGCGATCACGGTCACACTCTTCGCCACAGTCGGGAATTCAATCTTGATTTCCGTATCAGTAGCTAACTTAGAGCCGGTTATAAAAGGATGTCCTGCTACTTGGTAGTTGCCTACGCTTCGCAATCCAACACTAGTTGCGCCCCCAAATATCGGCTGTCCTGTTTTTAAATCTACTGCCATTTTCTACCTCACTTAATATCGAGTTTTTTGTTTCTCTTTTGCTCTGCTTTTTGGGCATTGCATATTTTTCTAGCCTTTTCTCTTCTTCTCTTTTGCGAAGGTTTCTCGTGAAATCTTCTAGATAAATAGTCCTCAAGTATGCGTTCTTTTTTAACTTTCTTCATAAATCTCTTAATAAGGCGATATTCATCACCTCGCACGTCGTTTAAGCTTACGCTAACGTTTACATTTTTAGCCATTTTGTGTCCTTTACATTAAATGTTTCCACTTGCCCTCCGCAAGATTTAGAATTCCTCCGATATCTACTCCAGAATCATCAGAAGCAATTCCGGATAATGCCCCGGTGGCGTTTTCAGTTTCTGGAGCTATGCTTTTGGTGCCGGCAAAAACATCCACGTCGCCTAATTTGGCTGACTCATTTAATCTTTTGATTCTTTCTTGGCGTTGTTCTTCGGCTGCATTGGCCTGACGGGCAAGTTCTTCTTGATCTGGTCCAGTTGATTTCTTGCTTTCGACTGTTAATCCTCCAACAACAACTCGTTGGTCGCTTAAGCCATTGGCTACTTCTGTGATGATTCCAGATAATACACCATCTTCAAAAATACATTCTTTGATACATTCTTTTATAAGAGGCTTCAACATTTTCTTGAGTTCACTCTTTTTCATTTTCTACCTTTTTATCTGTTGGATATTCTAAAAGAATAGATTTCTCTTTGTCCTCATTGAGTTTCTCCATCTGTTCTTTGATCATTTGTTTAAGTTCTTTAATATTCATTTTATACTTTTCCCTGCCAACCGGTGCCGCCCTGTTTTTCTTTCTTCTTGGCTGCTTTCTTGAAGCGTTTTGCTAATGCTTTGCGCTCTGGAGTACATGTTTTCTTGGTCATCGGAGTACAATATCCTTTATGTTTGGGATCAACAGCTTTTTGAATCCAATCATCTTCTTCCTCAAAGACAGATCTATCCCCCTCTTCTAAGACACTCCCCAACTCTTCATAAATGATTTTGTTTAGTTCTTCTCTCGTGATCTTCATTTTTCTTCCTCGAAAACAGGCTCATAATCTTTTACGCCCTCAAGGTCTCCGTATTCGGGATCTTCGGAACGATGCACATCGCCCTTATTGCCCCCCCACTTGTCTCTTTCATTTAAGACACTCGTTAGTTCTTCATGAATGATCTTGTTTAATTTTTCTTGTGTGATTTTCAATTTTAATCTCCTAGTATATCTTGAATAAGATCGTTTAAATTTGATTTCTCTTTATTTTCGTTTAGATAAACACCAATCTCTGCATCCATTGGAGGCGAAGACATTGATTTTTGGGGTTTCATATAAGCGCCGGGTGTCGAAGGCTCTGAAACGATATCAAAGCAAATCAATTGAAAATCATCTTCAACGATTGTGACGCCATTGGCTTCGCTTACGGAACCCAAGCCTCGCGATGAGATCCCAAGTTTAACGCCTGCTTTTAATAAATCTTTTAGAATGCGACCGGAGGGAGTATCGAGAACTTCAATTTTTCCCATCACGCTATCACCATCCCACCACATCTTTGATACAAGATGCGAAGCATTTTTAAGATTAACAACACTCTCATCGGGATGATCTAACTCTCCCAAAGAACGTCTTTCTTTAATTGATTTCTGATATCCTTCTACTTCTCTCGCCAATGTCGGCTTCTGATAAACTCTTCCATTGCCGTTCTTAGTGCCGGCTTTTTGGCAGACACCAACTAAATATACCGCGCCTTCATTAACGACGCGCTTTCGCTCAGATTCAGAAAGAATATCGATGGCGCATTGCCCATCTGGGCAAAGCTCAAAATATTCTTGTAAAAGTTTCTTCGACATATATCTATATTTCCAAATTTCAGGCAGGACTCACTCCTGCATGATTAAACTACCCGAACAGCATCTTCTTACTTCTGGTTTATTCTGTTTCCTCATTTTCCAACCTCATGTTTAAGTTTAATCCATAATCTTTTACTAACATACTGAAAAAGTACGACGTGCCGGCTGAAAGACAGCCACACAAAAATGCTGTAAATGGTTTGTAATCAAAACTAAATAGTTCTGTCTGACCATTCAAAGCCCATAAAAATATGCCAACCCAAAAGCCCAAACAAAGGGGACAATGAAATAATTTCTCTAACTTACCACGTGTTGGACGAAGTGAATCAAAAATGGAGCCATAAACCAAAAGAAAAGTTAGCCCATAAGAACAAAGAATAAAATGCAGAGTATTCACTACTCCTCCATTCGATAAACGGCGGCGTTTTGGAGTCCGTATGGGAAATGACCGGGATTGATTGAACCCTTCCTTTCCTCGTGTCTGTCTAGATCCAGTTCTGTGTATTCTCCTGGTGGTGGCTCATTCAAGCGCTCTTCCTCTTGTTCTTCGAATGCCTTATCAAATTCCATCTGTGGTTTCTCTAGAATTAAAAAGCGTGAGACGGCTAGCAAAGCATGCTGAACTGTATTATATTCTTCAGATTCTTGTAGTGTCGCTTGCATAGAGTAGTATATGTTCCCTCCTGCGATACTATCGTATTGTATGACGCCCCTTTTCCTTAAAAAATTAAAGAGACGATTCTGTGCCTCGTAGACGTCATCACCATAATATTCTTTCGCGAAAGTCAAAATCTTCTTCTTTTTAGGCATGATCACGATATCCATCTCGTTATGATCATAAATCATGATATCGCCAGAGAGACTCTTGCGGGCCTTAAGACTTACTGTTTCGTCTGGCTCTTCTTTCTCGCTCAGCTTGACTGTAATCTGATCTGGTTCATTTATTTTAACTTTAATCGCCATTATCGATCTCTCTTGTTAATTTCTGGATCTTAAGAACTTTTTCCAACATTCCCTTACTGATGGGGGAGGAGGAAAACGATTCTAAAAGACCTATTAGTTGTTTTTTGTGTACCTCTTCCAACGTGGCATGTTGAATTCCCTCTATCGAGCCCCGGAGCCTGTCTATTTCCTCGTTAAGAAATATTTTTAGCTCTAAGTCGTTCTTATTGAAACTTGCTGCATATAGGGAGAGTAATTCTTTCTGCTCTTTCATGAGTTTATTATTGTATTTGTCGTTAAATTTCTCCAAGAAAGTTTTAAAGGCAAGATTATTAATAGCTTTATACTTTTCTTCCTTTAAAAAAGGTTCTTTCGTCATCTTCTCGACGATTTGCCCCTCTAGGAGAACTTTTTGTTTGGCATTCGCCGTGTCATAGAAAACCTGATAAATGGATGCGAAATCTTTAAAATTAGGAACATAATTTTCCCACAGCGTGCGACCCAGATCATAGTTGATAACTTTGATGAGCTTGGATTGCTCTTTTGAGATATCTTTTTGGTTTAGCTTGGTGTGTTTGTCTTTAGCTTCCTTCAGTACCTTTTCAGCGATTGGGGAACTGAAGCCACTACTTTCATTCAGAATCTTGTATAATTCCAGCTCTTTCGCCAGAACAGAGCTTTTCTTAAAGTACTCTCTCAACATGCGCATGATCTTATTTTTGCGACTCTTATTTTCGCGAGCGCTTGCACGAGTCAATTCTCGAATAAGAGTTTCATATAATATTGCGGTATTTCTCTTTTTATTGTGTCTGTGTTTCATTTTTATACTTTGACTCCAAAATCTCAATCAGATTTTTAACCTCTGAGTTGGTTTGCCATATCTCTTCTTCGATATTATAATTAGGTTCCTTATTCTCAGTTATCCCATTTGATACTGCTAACATATCAACTGAGCCTGGAAATATCTTTCTTTTTGTGGGTACTCCAACCTCATTTGCGTATGCGCCCTTCATCTTTTTTCTCTTTCCAGCTTTCTTTCTTTTATCACCTTGGTTTCTGGTTTTCACGTCATAATATCCTTTCGAATTGGATGTTTTTGCCTTAAGCTTTCCATCCTCTTTTTTATATTCTTTTGGTACATCGCGGTTACCAGGAGCTGCAAGCAAAGTAGGCTCTTCAACTGGTGCTTCCTCTCCTCCGAGATCCTCCTCCCCTCCGAGACCTTCTTCGCCTCCAAGTTCTTCACCTCCAAACTCTTCTCCTCCAAGTTCTTCACCTCCAAAGTCGCCCCCACCTAGGTCGCCGCCAAAATCACCTCCTCCAGCGCCAGTACCTGCGGTTGCTACTTCTTCAGATGCTCTCTCAAGCATTGCAGCGACTTTTCTATCAGAGAACAGTTCGCGCTCATTCCTCAAGATCTCTTCATTGGAAAGATTGAATATGTTTTTAGACACCCATCGTTTACTAAAAAATCCCTCTGTGGCACCAGAAGCGATTTCAAACTTAGTTCTCCAGGTTTCTAATTCTTGGAGTTGTGCCAATTTCGAGGGATTATTTAGAGAGATCTTAAAGGAAGTTAGATCTCTTCCTCTGTAGCCTCTGGTAAATAAATGTACGATAGCGATTTTCTCTAGTTCTGCTGTAATAGATCTCTGCAAGCGTTGAACTGTTCTAGCAAAACGAATATCTTTTTGTGCCAAGGTGGTCTTGTCTTCATCTGATCCCTCGCCTTGGGTCAAATACGATTGTGGAACCTTAAGAGCGCTAAATAATTTATCACGAAGATATTTTACGTCATCAATGTCCCCAGTAAACTGACCTCCTGAAAGACTTTCTACTCTTGTGGATTGTTGACCACCCCGAACAGGAATAAAATAGTCTTCTTCTACAGACATTGGATTGTACCTTAGATCTACTCGACCGGTATCGGCATCAACCACTTGGTTTCTTTTCATCTGAGTCATGACACGTTGGATGTATTGCTCCACATCTTGTGGTGGAATATTACCAACATCGATATAGAAGATTCTTCTTTCTGGTGATCGCACAATACGATAGGCCATCATTGCATCTTCTAATAGAATTAATTGACGCCAAATGCGGCGAGCCGGCTCTAAGACAGAGGTTCCATATGGAGTATATTTGTCATTACCTAAAACTCTGAAATGTGCGACTTGCCAATTCTCTAAAGTTAAGCCGGCTGAATTCCACTGATATTGAACATAGTTTGGATTATCCGGGTCTTCGCCCTCCATCCTCTCGACCTCTTGAGCCGGTAAGCCGATAGCATACTTAATCCCCTCTTTCTCGTCAATATCCAAATAAAGAAAGAAATCTCCAAACTTGCAGAGAGAGCGTGCCCAACCAAAAATATTAAATTCTATATTCAGGATTTTATGAAACAAATAATCAAGCTCAAGTTTGATCTCTTCGTCGTGTGTTTTTATGTTCAGTAAGGGAGTTATCTCAGTAGAAGTAGTGATCTCGTCTGCATAAATATCCATTGCTGATGCTATTTCTGGAGTGTATTCCATCTGATCAAAATCCATGTACCTTTCGGCTCGATTTTGATTCGACATATAGTTAGCGGTATAATTACCCTTCTGCCCATATTCGGTTTTTTTAAACGACTGCCCACTAGCAGACTTAAATCTTGTAGAATAATTATCTAATTGCAATCTGCGCATAGATCTGGGGTTTTGTTGTTTTGCGCCGCTGAGAGGACCGGATAACAACTTAGTCAACTTTTTGAAAAGCTGATGTTGTGGATTATTCGGATTTGAATTACGTCTTGCCATTTATATATTCATCCTTTTAGAAGCCAAATAAGATCTTTATATTTCTCTTTCTGGTGCGCTTCTTTGTTGTGTTCATAGCCTTGCATGCCTGGAATGCTGGTGTTTATTATTGTATCACTTTTTGACATACAATTTAAGAAAGCTTTTTTATATTCTACGTCTCTTTGTGATACCTCAAAGGCAATATCCTTAACCCAGCATCCAATTGCTAGCGCCATTGTTAGATCATCGTTATAGCCTTTCATCGCTTGAGGTTTACCATATTGCCACACAAAAGTCTTCATTTCGTTGAGAGTCCTTCTGGAATATATCGTAACTAGTTTATTTCTAACGAATTCTTCCAACTTAGCCAATACTAAAGGGCGAGTTTTTGAGGTCATTGAGAAACCCATGACAGCGTTGTTGGCTTGTTCTCCCGTCGCTGGGTCGACATATTCGTGAGTAGATTTATAAGAATAAAATAAATTAGGATATCCAATCTCTTGCAGTTTGCTTAAAACTGTCCACCCAACTGTATTATTTTCGACTACTATCATGCACTTACCATATTCTTTTCCAATTTCATTTAACATATTGGCAAATAAATCTGGCGTTGCTTTGCCTACGTATTCTCCTATGATCTCCATCGTCTCTATTTTGAAGATATGAAAGGTAGAATAATCTTTTCCGTCGCCTCGTGCAACATCTGCAGATAGTAAATATGTTGAGCCTTCTTGATACTCTTCCCAAATCCAGAAATTTCGGTCAAAGCCGGTTTTGTATTTAGGGTCAACCAAGCCGCTCTCTATAATACTTAAATCATCTGAGTGGAATACTGTTTCTCCAGACATATTGAAATTACATTCAAGTTCTTGGGCAATTTGACGTCGCGACATATTTTTGGTTTCATTCTCGAACCATTCTTGATCGCGGTCGGGATGTGCGTCCCATAATAGGGTCGTTAGATTGAAATCATTGTCTTCTTGTTCGGCATCGGTACAGGTTTGATGGAACCAGTTTCCAACGCCGTTTGGCGTCGATAGAGCGATGCATCTACCACCGGTTGATAGGGTGGGGTACAAACCGGTCCAAAGTTCGTCTAAGCCCTCAATATGCGCTGCCTCGTCGATCACTAATAAAGATAGAGCTTCTGAACGTCCGGCGTCTCCGGAAGTAGAAGAAGCTTTAATTTGAGAACCATTAGTTAGCTCAAAAGATGTCCTGTTGTCAATTGATATCTCAGCAATTCTCATCCACTGAGGAAGATTTTTATGGATTGCTTTCACCTTCTTAACTAAGTTTGATGCAGTTTTAAACTGTGTAGCAATGACAAGGACGTTCTTTTCTTTGTGAAACATCATCATCCAAGCAACATAAGCTGCTGTTATCGTTGAGATTCCAAGCTGACGCGCTTTTAGAATTACATTAAAGCGGTAGTCGTTAAAGTCGTTTAATAAGACAGACTGGAAATCGTAAGTTTTAAAAGGAATGAGCCCGTATTGAGGATGGGAAATCCTGGCATAGTTATTAATAAAATAAACGGGATCCTTACCAGATTTCACTATTTCCTTTAGAATCTGTTCTCTGGAAAGCTTGTAGGACATTTACCCTTCGCCAAGAAAGCGTTTAAATTTAGCATCCATTGTATCTTCACTAGGCTGTAGGCGATCTTTTATATCAGAGACGCCGCCAATCTTATAAGTTTTCTTGGCAACTACCCAAACTCGGGCCCGGTTAGTTGATTGAACGTGTGCATCACATTCAGCGACAGGAGTCAAGGATATATTTTTGCCGGTTATCTGCTTATATCTTTTCCTCAAATATTTAATGATATCCCCAAAAGTCAGTTCCAGATTACCTTCGAAATCTGTACCATATACCTCTTTTAAGGTTGTACCAGATTCATATGTTACAAGTAAGTGCGCTCCATCTGTTCTCACTTTAAAACCATCTATCGTTCTTGAATCGACGATAGGGTTTCCGTCTTCTCTTTTGAGTCCAACTTGAATTGGATTGCCTTTTTCGTCAAGAGCACCGTCATAACAGTCGGCAGCTGCTTGCATTATTCCTCTGATAACATCTAGATCTTTTTGTGACATTTGGTATCTCCTGGTCTCCAACCTTGAAGCCAACGTTCTTCGCGGGATTCAACGTAGTTTATGTAGCACTTGTGACAACACTCATATTTATTAAAACAAGTATCGTCTTTAATTGTATTCAATCTTATTTTACAAACTGGGCAGTTTGTTTTTATTTCTCTAGTAAGTAGTTTTTTATTTATGAAAAAACCATCCACTTCAACTTTCTCTTGTTGTTCGTCTAAAGAATCTTGTTTGGCTAAAACTTCCTTTAATTGTTGAAGATATTCTTTTTCTTTGTCCTCGGACCAACTTGAAGCAGGATTTATAATAGCATCATCGCCATATTTCTTTCGAATAGCTTTCTCAATTTTAGCGATATGATCCCAATCTTTTTCCATATTATAAATAGATCTCACAAGCAGAAGGCTCCTGGGATCAGAAACCCCAGGAGCCTTTATCTTACATCATTAAATGTAAATTGTTAACATTTTACAACCTTACGATTGTAGTTTTTCAATAATAGCTTTAAGTTCGCTAATTTGACCTTGCTGTGATTTGACAGCACCTACAAGAAGTGAAGTTATTCTTGAGTAATCAAGACCGCGTGAGACGCCGCCTTCAAAAGCACAAATTTCCGGAACAACTTCAGCGACTTGCTGAGCGATGAAACCAACTTCTTTCTTACCGGTAGTTTTCTTATCATATGTAACAGCTTCGAGAGCCATGACTTTATCCAACGCACCATTCATTGGCTGAATGTTGGTTTTCAATTCACGATCCGAATAAGTTACGAATTCATCAGCTTTAACACCACCTTGACCAGACGCAAGCTGCAAAGGGTAAGTACCGGATTTGCCGGAAATATAAATACCCGCTGAAGAAGTCACATTACCAGTAAGGACCACGCTGTCGGCCGCCGCGTTACCGAGAGTAACGTTACCGGTGCACGTAAATCCAACTGAACTTACGACCTGTGCAGCGATAGTACTACCACCAGCCATGGTCATAGTATCACTAGTGAGAGCGACAAGATCGGTATCACCAGCAGCGCCGAATCCACCAACAGCCAAAGTAGTAATTGTGGCACTTGTGGATCCCAAAGTAGCAATTGTGCCATTTGTAGATACGACATTGGATAGACCAGAAAGGCTGCCGGCGTTCAACGTTGCAGTTCCATCTGTTAAAGAACCAACGTTGGCAGCTCCGGCAAGATAAAAATCTTTCCATTTTGCGCCGCCGTCGCCTAAATCATGAGTATTATTAATAACGGGCTGTATTTTACCATTGTGATAAGAGATACCGCCAACTTGCATTATGCCAGAACCGGAAATGGTTGTGAACTTACTAGCGCGTGGAGTGTCATAGCCAATAATACCATCAACATTGGTACCAACTAAATCGGTAGCAGTTATTGATGTTGCGGCAGATACAGTACCAAGATTGGCGCAGGTCATACCGGCAACTGTCCAAGAGCTATCAGCCGCGATGGTAAGAGCTTTAGAAGCTTCGGCAGTACCGAGAGTGGTAATGTCAACATAGTTGAGTTCAGTAGCAGTCGCAGTAACTGCGGTACCATTAATTTGCAAACCGCCAGCTTTAGCAACGTTGAAATCAACATCGTTAGCAAGAACCAAAGAAGTGCTAGCAAGTGTCATGATGTCGGTATCAGCGTCACAACCGATGGTTGAGCTATTGTCAACAGCAAGGGATTTGAGCGCAGTGTCGCCATCTGCGTCGACAGCAAAACCAGTCATCGTCAAAGTAGCTGCCGCAAGGTCACCAGAGACATCTAAGTCACCTGTGACGTCTAAGTCACCTGTGACGTCCATACCAGCCGCATCTACCGAAGCATATGCCGTACCAGCAATTTTCAACTCAAGTTTCGCACCCGTGTGCTCATAAAGCACAGAAGCTACAGAATCGGTGCCACTGGTGCCACCGAACTGGAGACCAGAGCCATCTGCAGCTGCAGATGCTGATCCAGAAGCAGCGAGAATAAGCTTGTCAACAACTTCAAGAGTTGTTTCAGTTCTGCTAACGCTGTTGATTTCCTCTACGTCAAGGTAACCGATCTTTGCATACGAAGCTGTTAATTGGTTAATTGTACCAATATTTTTACTAGCATCCAAAACAAGTGCCTTGTTAGCTGCAGCACTACCAGCTGAAACGCTTTCTAAGAACCCAAGCTCAGTTGCGTCAACAGTAACAGCATCCAGAGTGAAAGAAGTATCACAATCAAGTGCACCAGCAAACGAACCTGCGCCGGTTGAGGTGACTGCACCACAACCAACTGTGCCCAAGCCGGCGGCGTTTCCGGAAGGGTAAAAAGTATAGCTGCCGTTAGTAAAAGTACCATCAATGGTAAGATTATTAATTGTAGCAATATTTCTACTGCCGTCTAAAACAAGTGCCTTGTTAGCTGCAGCAGTACCGGCTGAAACGCCGTCTAAGAACCCAAGCTCAGTTGCGTCAACAGTAACAGCATCCAGAGTGAAAGAAGTATCACAATCAAGTGCACCAGCAAACGAACCTGCGCCAGTTGAAGTAACTGCGCCACAACCAACTGTGCCCATACCTGTAACGTTACCGTTTGTGGCAAGTGTCGTGACACCATTAGTAAAAGCGCCATCAATAGTAAGAGCGCCAATCGTAGCAATTTCTCTGCTAGCCCCCAAAACAACTGCCTTAGAAGCAGCTGCAGTGCCGGCAGCAACGCCGTCAAGAAATGCCATCTCGGTTGAATTGATTGTTGTCGCACCAATCGTTAACGAGTTGGCCGAAAGGGTAAGATCGGTAAACTGAGCCGAAGTCCCGCTTATATACGAAGCGGTTAATTGATTAATATTGTTAATATCTCTGGTCGCGCTAACCACAAGCGCTTTGCTTGCTGTTGCTACACCAGCTGTCAAGTCGTCAAGTTGTTCCAGATCCTGTTCGCTCAGTACGGCGGAGCCAACCGTTATACTTGTGGTGCACTCGAATGCACCTGTGGATGTGATTGCTCCACACCCAAGAGTCTCGATGCCTGAAGCGGCATCTCCATAAATAGCCATATAAAATTCCTCCTAGAATTATAGTTTAAGCGAGATATAAAATCCCGTGCCATAAATAGGCTAGCGGAAGAGACGGATTGCGTTTAATACAACAAAATACTTATTTCTTTTTGCAACAAGGAGAGCAACTGTTCTTAACCAAATGTTTTAGTTCGCTTATTTGCTCTTGTTGTTCTTTTACAGCCTCAACAAGAAATGATATTATTTTTGTGTAGTCCATTCCATGGGCGTCATCCCCATTGTCTTCCCATTGTACTACCCCCGGCAACGTTTTCCCGACATCTTCGGCAATAAAACCATAGTCCAATTTATTGCTATCTTTCCAGCGGAATTCCACACCTTGAAGATTTGTAACGATATTCAATGAATTCTCCAAAGGCTTGATATCTTTTTTCAAGCGGCGTGTTGAATAGGTGATATAAGCATTTGCTTTGATTTGACCACCTGCATCAGATGTATTGGGTAATGTTATTCTATGTGTAATATTTGGCTCTGTGACACCTGTGCCCATATATCCGGTTGATTTTTGGTAAATTATGTCTGTTGCGCCTGCATGAGAACCGCTGCTGTTCCATTGTAATTGAAAATTTGAGCCCGCAGCTGCAGCTGAAGATACACCAGCTGATTCTTCGGAAATTATCTTGGTAAGCTTGGCATAGCTATAATTGGCAATCGTTCCTCTTCTAGCCATCAGTCTTGTATCTCCACTGCTGCAAAGAAGATTCCAATTGAAAGCAATATTCCTAAAGCTGTTCCAGTGGCAAACCAAATATGTGAATGATCATCAATCTCGTCTTTAATGATCTCGTTAAGTTGAGATATCTCTTCTTCTTTCTGAATTAGGAATCCATTATGTGTTTTTTTGAGAGAATCATACTGCGCCTGTAAAACATCGATGGTAAGTTGTTTGTCGGCCAATTGAATCTGAAATTCTTTTCGGAGCTTAAGTTCCATTTCCTCAGAGCAATATTTGTTTTTTGCTATGAACTTTGCCCCCGCAATAGAGTCTAAGAGGATTCCTGAAAACGGGGCTGCTTCATTTTTGGAAATAGAGGTAACGCGACCTTCTTGCTCTTCTAATTCTTGAGAAGCTGCGTTTGTCGTTGAACATAGAAAACAAACAGTCAAAAATGCTATAAAAATCTTCTTAATCATTTCTTGCTCCCAATATATTAGCTATCTCTTTTGCCATGGCATCTGTATCATCTTCGTACTTTTCAATGATTTTATCAACTTCTTTCTTTTGTTTCTTTGGTAGTTCTTCCATTTTAACATTGAAATCTTTTTCAATGGCAGAAACGTTTTCTTGATATTTTTTGATGGCATTTTGAGTTTTCTGCTTTTCCTCGGCGTGGTTTTTCTCAATGATTTCAACCTCTTTCCTATGGTTTTCTTTTGCTTTCAAAAGAATATCAAAATATTTGTTTTTGATTCCACTGCCCGAGAAGGCAGCAACCAAAATTAAAACAAGAATAATTGGGATATACCAATAATTCTTCAACCAAACCCAAGCTTTGTGAAGACCTACCAATTTTATCAGCTCCCGTGTTTCCACCTGGCAGCGATGTCGACCAACGCTTCGGAACCAATATATACCAAAGTAACAGCAACCCAATCGTCACTGGTAACCCCACCCAGGATAACCAAATACGTTGCGGTACCCCATGCCAAAAACTTGCGAGATATGAATCTCTCTAAATGTTTATCTAAGAATGCTTTTGCAGCTCTAGCCATTTTATAATCCTCCGAGTAATAAATAGTATCTCAGAGAGGGTTTAGTATTGACTTACTGTTTAACGAAAGCATATCCTTTTTTCTTCTCAATCATTATTTGGGTATCTACTGTATCTTTTAAAGAATCTAAATGAGACACAAGAAGTACCGTCTTAAACTGTGTCTTAATCATGTCTAAAATACGTATAAAACCTTCCATGTTGTCTTCGTCTAGAGACGTTCCTGGTTCATCGAGAACAAATATATCCCCCTTCGGTAACGTAGAAACATTGAGTAATGCCAAGCGAATAGCCATGGCAGCAATAGTCTTTTCTGCTCCGGATCCCATTTCAATAGGTCGCGGATCGTATCCAGGGTGTTTTATTAATATATCCAAGCGGTTATCGTCATTTTCAAAGAAAATTTCAAAATCAACAATGTTTGCAAGAACTTTAGCTACTTCGGAGTTAATCAGAGGAAGGCGCTTCTTAATAATATCATAGGAGATTCCATTCGAATGCATACAACGCATATAAAGATCATAAGCAGAGAAGTCATCTTGGAAAGATAAATATTCTTCTTTGTCTCGTTTAATCTTTTCGGTTCTCTCCTCTAATGTACCATTCTCCTTATAAAGTTCTAAAATTTCCTTTTGGCAGATATCGTGACGCTTTGTCTTTTTGTTTACTTCTGATTGGATTTTTTTCTGACGTGTGCAAAGTTTGTCATAGTTCTCAATAAGATCCTTGTTTTCATCATAATACTCTTCTTGTCTTTGTAGCGTACTAAGATCGTTTTTCGTTTTAAATATCTCATTTTTATTTTTTTCGAGTTCCAGTTGAATGAGATTTAAACCATTCTTGGCCTCAGTTAATTTCTGCCAAAGATTTTCATATTCCTGAATATGATTCGAAACTTCACCAGGGTTAAGCTCTTCTATATTATCAGTAATATTGGATCTATCGATCTTTAAATTATCAATTTCAACTCTTGCTATTTTAGTGCTATTTTTGGCAGTATGTGCATCTTCAATAAACCTACAATTTGGAAATTTGTCTCCGCAAGGAACCTCGCTCAATAAGCTAGTTTTTTTATTCTTTCGTTCCAAATCTTCCAAAAGCTTCTCTAATTCTTCTTCAAAACTTCTCAGTTCTAAGGTCTTATCTTCAATCTCTTTTTGTTTTTCTTTGGCTTCTTCTATATTAAGCTTACTTATAAACTTTTCAGTCATTGTTATATATTCTTCTTTGCCTTCCATTTGGCTGGAAACACCTCTTCGAAAGTTCTCGCAAGATTTTAACTTATTTTTTAAATCTTTGATATTGCTAGTAACTTGTACGATATCAATAACTTCATCGGGAAGTTCTTTCAAGTTTTCTGTTATTTCTCGCAAGGATTCTTGCCTCTGCTCTAACTCGACTTTTAGACCTTGACATTCTTCCTCCTTTGAAGCTAAACAAATTTCGTTTTCATTATATTTTAATTGTGCTTCTTGGAGTTCTTCATCAAATATACGAGATTCATCTCTCTTTAATAGAGCCTTAGCATCAGAAGCATCTTCTTTCGCCATTCTGAACTTACGTTCAAATACTTCAAGATCCAAAAACTTGGCAAGAATCTCCTTTCTTCGCGTTGAGCCTTCGCCAATATAAGAAAGAGAACCAAGTTGGGAAGCCATTGAAGTTAAAAGGAAATCTTCCAAGCTTCCAAAAATCTTTTTAATATTCTTATCTGTTTCATTGCGAGAAGTACCGTTCAAACTCTCTTCTTCGCAAAGAGCATTATCATACACGGTAAAATTAAGGTCGGTCTTGGCTTCGATTGTAATATTGCCGTGAAGCTTCTTTTGATATTTTGTGCTTATTCTCTCAATTTTATAAGTCTTTTCTGCAATATCAATCTCAACATATCCGCGACAATGATCGCGATTCTGATTTATGATATTGAGATTCTTGCGATTGTTCTTTGAAGTCGTGTTAAACAAAGTATAGAGCAACGAATCAATGATGCTAGACTTTCCAGAAAAGTTTTTTCCGAAGATGCCAACAATGCCATTCAAATTCTCGAAATCAATGGAGTTTTTCTCTCCGTAGTTGAAGAGATTATCCCATTCAACTTTCTTCAGACGCCAATTGACGTTTCGTGATATCTCTTCCTGTTCTTCAACCTTTGTTTTATATACTCTATTAATACCAAATATCTTTTCAACCGTTTTTTCATCGACCTGATATTCTTGTAGATATTTTCCAATTAAATCCTCCTGGACAGTGATATCTCGTAGGTCTTCTTTAATTAGAGATTTGGTGAGTTCATCGATGTCGACGCGGTTGCCACTTGCTCGATTTAAATAAGTTATAGCTTCTGGCTTAAAACGTGTTTTAGTAACATCGATTGCGCGGCGGATAACGTCCAAAGATAAGTGATTTTCTGAAAGGAGGCGGACCCTTGCGGCGGTTGGGATATCAATATTTTTTGGCAGCCTGCCGGCAGGAGTGAGCCTTATCGTGATAAAAGGTTTAGGATTATCTAAAATAAAGTGTTCGCAAGCAAAGCTCTCCTTATCTTCTATATCCCAAAGCAAATATCCTTTATCATTCGTTTCTCCATGGTTCTGTTGTACAGTCGAACCAGGATAGCGAATTTTTCCTCTCTCATCTAGAATTTGGTTGGTCTTGTGGATATCTCCAAGAAAACCATAATCAAAATTGTCAAAGACACCAATATCATTTTCACCTCTCTCCATTGTCCAGCCAAGATCAGTTTGGCAACGCGAAATAGAGCCATGATATAAAGCAATATTAATACGTTTTTCGTCAGTTGGTTGAACCCAATTATCTTCATCAAATACAGATAAGACGTTAAGCGTAAAACCGCCCTCTAAGCGCGTTTCTCCCGCATTCCGCATCAAGTGTAGGGACGGGTGCTCCAAAGCCTTTACAATGGGTGTTAAGGCGTCTTGACGGCTAGAATTACGCAAGTTTCCATCGTGGTTACCAAGAATCACATAAGTTGGCGCAATATCTGCCAAACTTTTAAGAAAATCAGAACACATTTCCACATATTCGGGACTGATCTGAGTCTTCGTATGTGCTATGTCACCACAGTGAACAATATAGTCGGGTTTTTGCTCTCGAAGGTTTTCGTATAGTTGGCTAAAAACTGCTCTATATTCTTTGTGGTATTTTAAATTACGGATATGGGTATCCGCAATATGCGCGAATCGCATACAAACTCCAGGATAGACTATAGTATAACAACACTATCTAAGAAAGTCAAGACTTTTTTATGCTTTTAAATCATCGAAGATTTTATTCAATTCTTCTTTTAAGGTTAAAGCCAATTCTTCATCTTTCTCTTGAAGTGCTTCGAAATAGTTAGCACCCAACTTTTCAAATCTCTCTTTCATGAGTTGTAGAAGTTGTGGGCTCTTGCCTTCAACCAACGAAGTCTTTTTGACCTCCTCAAGAACCTGATGTCTCTTGATTTCCTCATTGATGATCTGATTAAGTTTTTGTTTGGTGATTTTCATTAAATACCCCTCTAAATATTAAATAGTTTGATAACTACTGGTTATCCATTTTACTTTTCTGTATTATCTTAATCTTTCGTCGTATTTTGCGTGCTAATTTCATCACTTTCTGTGCATAGCGCATGCCGACTTTGCGTGGTTTTCCTTCTTGTTTGCAGCGAAAACCTTTGCTATAACCGCAGAGGGCGTGCTTGAGGTTTCGTCGAGCGTATTTGTGATACCAGAAATTAAGAACACGTGCGCCTCGATGGATACTTACATTAGGATCTTTGAGGTCGCGACATGTGAGCTTTTTCCCGAAACGATTGTTGCGTCCAGCAGAATAGCGAGGAAGCACTTGGGTTAGTCCGCAAGCGTTCGATTTACTTGTGGCGGCCGGAGTCCATCGGCTTTCCACATATATTAGAGAAACTAGAACTGTGGGATCTATATAATTTTGATCGCTAGCCTCAATGACTATTTCCATATGCTCACAAGCTATATCAGCATTTGGAAGCATTAATGAAACGTAGGCTGCGCAAATAAGGTTCGCCATATTCACCATAGTTGTAGTATATCAGCTTCTTTTATATTTGTAAAGTTGTTTTGGTGGAGGTGTCGGGAGTCGAACCCGAGTCCTAAATATTTCCAATATAACGTCATTCACAAGGTTAGTCAGTTTGCGAACTCTGACAAACTCACACCGCGCACTATCAAGTTTGTCCTATGGGTCCTACTTGAAAAAACCACTTGACCGTCTACCCTTCGAAAAGGACCATCAACGGAACAGTCTTTGGATAACAAGGCTCTCATTATTCCCCGTGATTATGCCGCTAGGGCGTAATCAAAAGTAACGTTATCGTTAGCAGTTAAAGTTTTGAATGTTTTTACTGTGCCACTCACACACCCTTGCACGTTATATTTTTAATACTCAGTCGATACCAGTTCACCCCCGTAAATTAATTAATTCGTCTATTAAATAGTCATAAGATTTGATAAAGACAGCCTCTTTCTTCCTCTTTAAAAAGGCTTCCTGGGACATGTCTCCTACGTCCGCGTATGGCGAAATATCAATCTTGTGAACTTCTATATCATACTCCAAAAGAGACTTGATTATCTTCAGAGCCTTTGTCTGGGCATCTAAATCCAAAGCAATATAAATTGGCGTATCACTCTTTACAATCTCTTGAAATAATCTTGAATTTTCCCTCAAGGTAGATCCTAACAATGGAACTGCGTTTTCTCCTGCTTTGATGGCATCAAATACGCCCTCAACTAAAACCATATCCTCATCAAAATCCAGGTATAACTCATTGAAAATAATGTCTTTTGAGACTTGTGGATTTTGATATTTCTTCCAATCTCTCGAATAGCTTCTAGCTATGAAGTAATTTGCTTTTCCTGTCATTCCAAACGAGGGAATAATAATGCGCCCCTCATATTCTCCGTCCAAACAATATCCCATCTTCCACCTGATAACATCTCGTTTTGTGATGCCGCGACTTTCCAAGTAATTCAAAGGATAGAGAGAAGTTTTAGGGAGGCTTCTGTTCGCGAGAGACATGAAATCATCTGGAAGATCAAGTATCTGTTCTTCTTCGATCTCTTCCTTCTCAAAAAGAACCTCAGATAATGATTTTGTTTCCACTTCTTCTGTGAACGAAGACCACTCTCTGCGTTGATCATATGACCCGTAACGTCTGACAAGACGATAAATGGAACGTCCTGAGTATTCACAAACCCAACACTTGAAGACGTCTTTTTCCACATTGATGGAGAGCTTGTTTTTATGGTGCTGGCACTTCGGACACTCAAATAATATTTCGTCTCCGGAGCGAAAGGAATAGCCCAATATGTTTTTTAAAATACTTAGCTTTTTTCCACTTGACACAAATACCCCGCATTGGCAATAACCCAGCTGTCTGCTTTATCAAAGCATTCAGGGCGAGGATTGCCGTGCTTGGTGTACATTATATCAACATCTGGCACGTTGTCAAGAACAAATTTTATAACTTCTTGTTTAGCCTTAGTACCTTTTGGAATAGTGATTCCGCATTTCTTGCGAGCAGACGTTGCAGCAATATATTCAGGCTCAATATTAAAAAAACTATAACACATCCAAGAAACAATGCCATTAAACCTAGAGAGTGTTGAAAGAGTCTTGGCAGAGGAAAAACCGGAGCGAAATGATTGGAGTGATTGTTCGATATAGATATGCGTTAACTTGTATTTATATACCATATCCTCAAGCTTTCCATGTATGACGCAGGCTTTTTTGAAAAAGTTCTTATATTTTCTAGTATCCCAAGCCTCATTATAGACTATTCTGCCGGCATCATCAATGATGGTTGCGCCTGTAATACTAGTACTTATATCTAAACCCAAGATCATTTTAATATGATATCATATATCGAGCTTGAGTTTAAACGTTAAATCTCGTGCCACTGTTTTCTTTACGGGACGAGCCAAATTGGCAATTGCAATCAAGTTATTGTTGGCATCATATATACCAATTTTAGTCAGAAAGGTCTGACTTTCAAAACCTTCATTATAACATTCATAAGACGAAGAAACAGTATTCTTGATTTTCCTCTCTGTTGTTTCATAAAATTGTGTAGAAGACGTTACAAACAGGGAATGCGGGTTTTCTGTATTGGCCACTGTATTATAATCCACATATGTGGGATTTTTACTAAAATTTAGTTCGCCGCCTGGTGCATGACACATCATGGTCAAAACAGAAGTGGTTTGTGATCCACTAAAATTAACTGAATAAGAAGATGAGGGAGTCGATTCAGTCAGCCGACCGTATGCATTCCAAGACGGGTTAGTGTCTGTAGAATCATCAATATATTTAGCGGTGTGCTGGTCGTTAAGAGCCCACGATCCCGTCAAAAGGAATATTCCCTCCTCGTATAATACAACACCAGCTACTTTCCCATCATTATCAGAAATAGTGCCAGATACCTGATACAAAGCACCGTCTCTATCTTTATCAACCAATTGACCCAGAGATGATCCTGATAAAAAGAATCCTAAATTAACAGTACCTTTTTTGATTTTAGAACCATAGAAAATTGAAGGTATATCGATCAGTGTCACCTGTTGAGTAGCCTTGTTCCAACTAAAATCAGCGTAAGAAGCACTATAAGCATAGTGGGGAGATAAAATAGTCTTGTTATTGAGCACATTTTTCAATGCTTCAACATATTTTCTATCAACATCGGCACTAGCTGTATAAATATAGGTATTCATATTAGCTGTCATGGGATAAGAGCCAGTCATCTTGGTGCCATAATCCAAGGATGCGAAACTGGAAGTTGTTATCAAGTTTTTGAATGCTGTAAGTGAAGCATCTTTGGGCATAAAAGGATATATTAATCCAGAGTTAGGTCCTCCTCCTCCAGCGAAACCAGAGGCTACAGCGGCGTTTATGGTCGTCGACAGTGTGGTATTACCACCTGAGCCACCGATAAGCTGGGTAAAATACATAGTGGTGGGGACAGGATTAAAGGGATCATAAGAAACAGCAATTTTATCTTTGTGCCAAGGTCCCTTTGTGATGCATCTCTTTAAAGAAGGCATCATGTTTGATAGACCAGATCTCTCGAATATTCCCGCACTTATCTCTTCTTGATTCCCAGCGTAATATGTCATGGTGGTTCCGTCAGTAGATGTTAGCGTAACGTTTTGCCAGAAGGCGGCATCAGGGAGCGTCAGTTTTAACGTTGCCGTAGCAGCTGATACAGCCCTGTTGACGTTTAATTCGTACAGATTGAGATACCCGGTAGGATTATTGGGATTAACCATGGTCCTATCTTGATTCTGGTAATAAACTTTCTCGCCATATATGTCGAAACTTACTTCCGGAAAAGTTGTTATGACATTTCTGAATAAATCGTTTTTACCAAATTTGTAATAGGGCATTTCATGAAACCTAATAATCCAAGCGAACGCGTAATGTCAATTCTGTTGCGGGATCTTTTCTTAATGGTTCCGATAATTTAGCAACCGCCAACAATTCATTATCTGCAGAATATAAGCCAACTGTAGTCAAGTAACTAACAGGCATATCTATTGCGTCATTCTTAACCACCATTCTGCTAGCAGAGGTATAGGTGGGATTAGAACTGTAATTGAATTCGTTGTTATTGAAGCGACAAAAATAAATGGTCGAGTTCAACTCGGTTGTGTTGTTGTATTGAACATTGTAAATCCTGTGGCGAAACTCATCACATATAGAAGTGACGGTCGAACCAGTAAGAATAGCATCAATTGTTTCCCCGGCGCTGTTCATCTCACAGCTGGAGGATAAGAGAGAGCCAAATACTGATGCCGTTATCGCTGCAATGCCTGCTTGATAAAAGATCAAGCCTCCCATCGCATCGGTATCGGATCCGTTCAGGGGTGAGCCGGCTGTATTTGTACAGAATAGTGTACCATATTGCCCAATGGCACCATTAACAAAATAACCATTAGAACCAGATGTATCTGTCAGTTTGATTCTCTTCAGGCAGGGGGAAGCATAAGTTCCACTAACGCCTAGCTCAAGTGTAACAGACCCCTTTTTAACCTCATCTTTAGTTAATAATCTAGCAAAATTAACAAATATAACCTCATTCATTTTGCCTACGGCATCAACTAAATTTCCATCAATATCGAACCTTTCTATACTTCCGTTTCTGTCATGACCCATTAAAATCTGTGCCAGCTGGTTATACATATTAATCTTGTTCTTACGCTGTGTTGCATTTTGAGTAGAAGAAGAAAGACTAGATGATGAGTGATATCCGACAGTTAAATCAAAGATATGATTTGCCGAAGAACTCAAATAAGGATAATCGTAAACCGATTGGAACATGCCATGAGCATAATTTTTAATGTTTGCAGATGATGCATATGTTCCCGAAGCTATTGAGCCAGTGACCGGTATCGATTCGTGCAATAAAGATCGAGTGGTTGTTTTATCACTATTTAAAAACGTTTTAAAGAAGCTTGCCATTTTTCATTCCTATTTTAAGACTTTTTAATAAATCTGATCGGTATATCCAAACGATATCCAGTAGTTACGCCAGTTACTCTAACTGTTGTGTCAATGTACCTGAAAGTATCACTATAAGTAATACCGTCTAAGGTCAAGCCAGATTTCGAAGAACCTAGCTTATCAAAAAGCGAATTAGACGACCTCAATTCGGTCGAAGCACGTAGTGCATATAGTAGACGCGTCCCAACCGGCCCAGCAATCACGGAAGTTTTCGCAGTAGCGTCGACTGCGGCGTTTGGTTTCTTGATATTCTTCACAAAATTAGCATTTGTGGTCAAAGAAACATAATAGCTAGCAATCCTGTCATCATCAACGAAATTGATATCTAACAATTGATTGCTATTACTGGTGGGAGGACTCTGAATTTTTCCTAATCTATCATCCACTTCTAGGATATATTGTGTCTCTTTTAAATCTAAATCTAGATCGGAACTCTGCGGGAGGTCAACAGTATTCAAGCCCTGATCGATAACGATCATTGAGGTGTTTTTGTTTGTACTTATAATCCCATCACCGCGAATGACGCCCTTTCTAGTATATAAATCCTTTGTAGCAGAAGCTGCGCCTCCAGTACCCTTTACAGTCGATGTATCCAAATCAACAGTAACGTACATAATGTTGTCATCACTTAGCGTGGCGTTCTCGCTAGTAATCTCCCCGTCGTTTAACTCTCCGTTAACAAGCTTCAAAATCGGCAAATATAGGAGATTATTCCTAGGAATTGTTATCAACTTCGATTTCAATTGTCCGGCATTATCAGTAAACGCTTCAAGAATTGGTGTCTTGAGAATCTCTAAATCGTAGTAAGGCGAACCGTTGAGATTGTTCCTTTCGTATTTCCCGTAATCAATCTCGTCGTCGCCTGCGGCATACTTGGCAATCTTAAAAGATCCGTCGCCACGTGCCATTCGTTCGCGACCTAAATCGGTCAATACAGCGTCTAAAATTATATCGCCAGAATTATCTAAAAAACCCATTTGAGTACTCCATTATGTATAGATTTTAATATAAATAGTGCATACTATCTAAATAGTTAGTTACATTTGTTTTGTTCAGCATCTTTGTGTGTTCATCGTGTATTAATCATCATCATCGGCGGGTCCCCAGTCGGTAGTAGCTTGCAAGCATGCGGGTCCATTGCAAGTTTCTACGATAAAAACCTCATCGGAATCAGCAGTGAAGCCTTGGGCGAATGCTTCCTCCGTGATACCCTCCCAAACATCTCCCGCCTGTGCGGCTGCGGCTTCCTTGAATGTTAAGTTCGAACCCTGCATGGTGGCAGTATTGTCTTTCACCATTGGATTTTTTATTCCCATCAGAATATCCACTTTTTTGCCGGTACTCTTGGATTTGATTCGAATCCTGAACTTCCCTGCGTTCTGTGTACCAGTCGATTGATATCCGGAGCCCCAAATACTCTTCTTCTTTATACCCAAGGGGACAGCTGTTGGGTTTCCCTCATTTTCAATGAGAAAATAGTTCTTAATCGAGGCATAAATTTCATCACTCCAGTAATCAACGCCGCCCTTAGCTGTATCTGTGTTAAAAACCGTCTGCTCCAGCGTCGGCTTTATAAGCAAGAATTTCTTAAACGGCTTCGAAGGAATATGGTCTTTTATTTTTGCCTGTATGTTAAAATATTCTTTTGATCTAACTTCCATATCCATAAAAACATTATCTCTATTTTTAACCAATTTTATACGATAAACATCTGTAGGATTAGACCAGCCGGTGCCCTCGTCGGAGCCTGGTGCCGTCACTTTAGATCTAAAAATATAATAATAATTAATATTTGGCTTTATGGTGTCAATAAAGGTAGTTTGTATTTCTTTGACCAAAGTAGTACGCTTAGAAATATCAGAGTTCCCGAAATCTAGATAATTTCTCGGACCATATGGCATATCTTCTTCAGAAATTCTGTAAATCTCAAAAGCATATACATCGCTAGTATTACTATTAAAATTAACTTTTGCCGGTAAATAGTTAGGCACATCTATTTGACTAAACCATCCCCATAATCCTGATTTATAGACGTTTTCTTGGATACTCGATACGTCACTCCATTGGGCATGGGAAGCCATTTTTTGAATCTCGTCCAGATTAAGTCCGTATGCCCAATCATGATAATTATCAGACCCTGGATTCAAAGATATATATATCTTATTGGGATTTGCTCGATAAGGAACTATGTTAACATCCGGTGTGACTGGGGGAGTCTGCTGTATCATTAGGGGCTTCTCTACTGTTGGAGGAAGAATCGGTATTTTAAATAATTTATGAGAAGGAAGATTTAAAATTCGAAGATTCACAAACGCCTCGTCTTTCATCGTGGGCACTGTTGCATCTAGGTCATGACCTCCAGCATTCTTTGGATCGCTCTTTTTTATCAGCTTGTTTTCACTAACATCTCCGAAAATAATATCGGTCTTGTATGGGCTATAAGCAGATTCATAAAGATACTGCTCTATATCTCCATAATCGTTTGAAGTGGTCCATTCGGAGAAACCTTTGGTGCTAGAACCGAATAGTGCGAAGAGATCACCTACCTGATCAGGGGCTATTCCTGCCGACGCTCCAGTACCTTTTATCTCATTCATGAAGGATGATGCCGACTTCGATGGCGCGTCTTTGGTCGTCGGCGCGTCTTTGGTCGTCGGCGCGCCATCGTTGTGTTGTGATCTCAGCTCATAAGCATATTGATTCCCCATAACATATGTATAAGCATTGATCTCATAGGTATAATTTACATATGGCATTACCTGAGTATCAATAAATTTTAAATTAGTTGATGGCGAGGTTACATCACCCGTATAACTGTTGGGGAGAATGAATGTCTGAACAAGGACTTTATCGGCTTTCGAAATAAAATCTAAGGGTGCACCAAGGGGAGCGTTAAATTTATACTTCTTAATTTCATAAAAAAGAATCTCGCTATACGCGGGGCGTCCGTTGTAAATTTGTCTATAATCACGCATATGTTCATCCACTAGAGAATAGACCGATGCCCTAAAATCAATTACGGAGTAATCATAGGTAGCATTAGTGGATATGCCTCCTGTAAATATGGACGTTTTGTTATAGGTGGATAATCCCTTATCAGTTTTCTGTGAGCTGTCGGTCATATGGTCATCTGCATCTTCTGCAATAGTAGATAAGTAAATCCACTCATCGTCGAATGACCCAATAAAATCGATTAATTGCGCGGTGGAGGCTGCACCAGTGCCGGAATCCAGATGGTTCAGAAACTCATTCACATTCAATGCTGGGATCCAGAAATCATCTTCTGAACTAGGGGTAATAATAGCACCGTTGGTATATCTCTGGAATGGTAGTGATAAAGAGGCGTCATCATCAGTAAAATCATTTGGCGTAGGTACTGATTCTTTGTTATCAAAGTTCTCTTTGTTGATCGGTGTTTTGCCGGCTGCAGCAGCATCATAGTCGATATTGTGGACGGCATTCACAATAAATGCAGGCATAAGCCCAGCGGTATCTAACATATCCCCAAACTCAGAAGAAGGTAGTGGTGTGTTAATTTCGATCTCAACATAGAAAGGAAAAGCCTGCTTATGTTCTTCAATTTCAACAGAATTCCTTAAAATTTCTGGTGATAAGATAACTCTTTTGTATTTCTTAGATGCTAAAGCCATGGATTCATTAAGAAACGTACTGGTAGTATCCTCTTTGAATTTCTCAATCCAAGCTCGAAAATAATCGTTTCCTTGCGGCTCTTTGCCGTCCCAAACACCGTTATTTGACGTATCAAGCTTTCTCAGGAAGGGGTCTCCATCAGAATCGAGCAGTTTACCACCTAATGTAGTGTGATTATATTGTATGCCCGCGCCGCCCTCTTGCGTGGTCCCGGTGGCTGAAGAGTAAGTGAGGATACTAGATTTTCTCTCTTCCAAGAGGGCATGAAAATTTGGCAAGAATAACTCAAACTGCATGTCGGAAGGATAAACTTCTGATGTCCCCTCATTTGCTTTAAACTTGTTAAAAGCTGTGTTTAAATCCGGTAGGCCAGTTTCCCAGTAATTCATATAATAGTTGTAGGACGAATTAATATTAAAATAGTATCCCCCATCTGTAGAATCATCCATCGTCCTCAAGTCAACGGGAGTATTGCACCAAAAAGTGTGATCTAGAAACATCCTTTTCTCTTCTACATCCTCATCCTTCTGTTGGTATGTGCGATTTACATTAAAAGCACACTTTAAAGGAGAAAAATTAGCAAAAGCAAATGAATGAGGGGTGGCTAGCCAGTATGGCGTTCCTTTTTCCTTAGTTTTATAAGGATCTATGGCTCCCAGCTTAAAATCCCACGGCATCGCAGATGCTTGTACAGTGAATTCGGACGCGGCAAGGGTCATTCCGCTGCTCTCGGTGGTATCAAGCCAGCTGCCTTCAGTATAATCGGCCGGACACGAGTAGCTGGTTTCCCATTGCATCCCCATTGATCCTATTAGGCTGAAGCCCGCTGACCAATCCTCGAAGCCGTAATTCGCCAAGCTTAATTCAAGTGCAACATTCTGAAAGCCAACAACAGTGTTGTTAAATAAGTAATTTATTATAAACTTTCTAAAAGCAGCAGATGTCGAGGAGAGAGAATCGGGAAACCAATTTTCCGTCATCATATTAGGAAAGAGCATCGAACAAGGAGTTATAATCAAATCAGAATAATAACTAATATTAGTATTCTTAGTAAATTTATCAACGGAAGCGGCGTCGGCATGTAACCATACTCTCTCTACGCTTCCTTTTCCAAAAGGCGTTTCGTAATCAATTGAAGATTCGTGTTCCTTCCCCAGATACAACATATCCTTCCATGGTACCCATTTGTACGACCCCCCAGCCGATGGTGGTTCAACTCCTTTACCTAGGTTAAAATTCAGGAAGAACTGCATGGGCGAGAGATTTTTTAACTTGCTTACATCCTGAGTGTAAGCACCTCCCTGAAAACGGAACAAATCGATACCACCATAAAACAGATCTTTGAAGAAATCAGTGGGCTGGTCCGTGGCTAAATTACCTATATGAGGAATACTAGCTATATAGGGATTATGCTCCCCAGCGTAGTTACTAGACATTCCTGCGGACCACCAGTACCTATAGTCCCAACCAGCCGTAGAATTCGAGACGTTATCCCACGGTGACAACGGTGCGCCTTTGGCGGAATCTTCTATTATACTTTTGGGATAACTCCCAAGAAGATAGGGCATAAACTGAGTTGTGAACAAATCAGTGTATAAAGTCGTATTTTTGTTGTACTGGTACCAGTATGCATTAGCCATATTCTAGTATCTTCCTTTTTTTGAAGGTTTCGTAGTCTTAGATTTCTTTCCCCTCGCTAATGTTTTTGGCTGTCTCGACACTTTGAGATTGCCCATATTATCTTGTAAGAGAGTATCCAGTGCTCCGGTAGTATTCGCCGCAGTAAGACTCAGGATAGCATTCTGATCTGGTGTTCCCAGTAATTCATCTACATTCGGTTGTATGAAGTTGTAGAAATCATCAGAGTACTTTGTAGTTAAGTCAGTGATTTTAAAAAGCTTTTCTTGTAATTTGGTTTTCCCTTTCTTTCCTGCGGTGACTTTCCCGCTAGGGCTCAAAGACCTGATTATAAACAAATCGTTAAAAATTGGTAACTCTAAAAACTTATTATGGATTTGATTAAGGCTGGGATCAGTCTTTTTCACTAGTCTGCAAAAAAGTGAATCACCATTTGCCATCGAGGTCTGAAAGACCTCGAATTGAAGAGGAGCCCAAGCAGGTTCGCGAGCTGCAGAAAAGTTTGTACAATACTGTATTTCTACCAGGTTATCGTAATTAAACCACCACAAACCATAATCATCCAAAGATTTCACATTTAAGCTTACAATATCGATATCATTCTGCTTAAGTAATTGTGGGAGTGTGTTACTTTTCTGATCCTTTTTTAAAGGACTTGATAGGAGCTGAGTTGGTGCTAATTGCATAAGAACACTAATTTGTTGTGGAGGGGCGGAATTATTCTGAGCTTTTTGCTTGACAAAGTTTGTTGTCTTGGAATAAGAATTCTTCAATTCCACCTTATCGGATAATACTTTCCCACTTAAAATATAGTTTAATATATAACTAGTTGTTGTGTCACTGTTCTGTGGGAGTGTGTTTTCGTATTCTTTATCTCCGACTATCTTATCGACAGAAACACCCTGACTCGCTTCGGCATCTTTCCAGTTCGCGCGTCCTAAAATAGAGACACCAACCTTACTGTCAGATCCCCCGGTATCAGCCATATTCTTGCTTTTTATAGGTCTTCCGGCATTGATTGTGGATTTTTCAATATCGATAAAAGTTAAATTAGATGTCAAAAAATCAAGTTTATAGGCATTATTGTCACTAAAGTTTAGCCCTTCCTTATAATATAGTATATCTAGTAAACTTCTGAATGTTAAAGATTTTGAACTATTGTTGAAAGAAGACGGCAACTGAAATTGTTTTTTATTAAGCTGGAAAGAAACCGGAGTGAAAAACCTAGTCTGATTTTTTTGTATAGGGTATCCGCTTTTCCCAAAAAGAGCTGTATCTTTAATTGCATTCAGATCATAATATTTTCCTAGTTCCCTATTAAAACGCGTTATAAATTCATCTTCTGCTACAGTCTTGAGCCCAGCTGCTGTATTGTTTCTCTCCAACAAGTATTCATATCCTGCCATGCTGGTGTTATCCAAGACAGATTGGAAATCTTCCACGTGAGTAAAGGTATTCTTTAGCTGCATGCTCTGCGATTTTTGAGATACTTTGCTTCTACCGCTCTGATCCTTTCCGGATGTTGTTTGGACTTTTTGCATAGAAACTTTGTTCTCTTCATTGGCCTGCAAGCGTAATTTATTCCTAGTGGCTAAGTTCAGATTGGTTATTTTTCCCAGTTCCTCGATTAAGTTCTCTATCGTTTTCGTAAAGACTTCTATTCCCTTAATATCTCCAGTGATAAGGTTCGTTCTCATGAAAAACGCAGTTTTAAGATCTCCAGTGTCGACAGCTTTGGAGGAGAAAAATTGTATATTGTGTATCATTGAGTCTAACAGTGGGGGTAAAACATGTTCGTTGAAACTCTTAACAAAATTAGCTCCAAATTTTGATTTCAGGGAAGACGTCGATATCTCGCCCCCCTTGTTTGATTCTAGGACTCTCTGCACGTTATGAGCGAAGATAGCATGTGCTGAGATAAGCTGCAATACGAGATCTCTTGCATAGAGTAAGACCCCATCTTTCATTATCATCTTTAGCCTATATTGATATTTAGAATTATAAGAATCGCGGGTGCTGATTCCTTCCTTGAAAGTAAAAATCCTTAAAAAATTACTTAAATCATTCTTCTGGAATGAGAAATCGGTAATCTCTTCAACGATTTTCTTATCTCTATCTGAAAATGTCAGGACGCTCTTAGGCGAATTACGAGAGTTTGCATATGCCGGATTATTCGTTAGAACATATTCATCTATATCTTCCAAAGTCGTACTTCCAATAGTTAACTTAGAATTACCCGATTTCTTTTCTCTCACCTCTCTTCTGATAATTTCACAATTCTCGATTGTACTCTTATTGATAATCTCTTTCAAAGTAGCGCGAGAATTATCGGTATTATCCTCTAGAAGGCTCTTGACAACTGCCGGGAGCGCAGTGTTTGCCATCAATAGTTTTGGAACATCAAGAACAAACATGGTATTAAAAGAATATTCTTTGTCTAAAGTCGTGAAATCAGTAATAAAATTCTTCTGAGAATCTACTTTTAATGCAAAGCTATTTCTCTTATTATTTGTCTGTTCTTGTAGCTCAGTAATCACATCTTTTATATTGAAGATATCGCCCAAGTCGGTCCACCCTAGACTAGTAGTTTTCGTGGTCCTTCTGAAATCTTGAATTTTCCCGTAAGGTATAGAAACCTTTGTCAGCGAGACGTCACGGTCAATCGCGGCTAGTTGCGTGTCTCCATGGTAACGACCGGTCATATAAGAACCATCAGGCATCACATGATAGGTTCCAGTCCATAGTGCTTTGTTGTCGCGCCTTTTCAGTAGAATTCCCTGGTTGACAACTCGACCGTCGCTAACCGCTATTGCGTAATCGAAGCTATAATAATCATATAATTTTACCTTTGTGCTGCCAGGTGTTTCTGGAGCAGCTCCAGCAACTTTTCTTACCGAAGACATTTTGCCCTTAATGGAGGTTCTTTTCTTGCCGCCGCGCAAAGGGGGGTCGTCCGATAAACTAACATACGGAATCACACAGAAAGATGCATGATTTAAATCTTGTTTTTCACTATAGAATTCCAGTCCTCGAACAGATATCTTCCAGAAATCTGTAGCATTCTCCGGAGTTACTCTTTCCAACTTATAGCCACCGACCAATTCGGACATGGAAAAAACTTTTATCTTAGATTTGTTTTTGCCTTTGGAAAAAGATTTATTCGGGTCAGGCTGTAATACGAGGTCTCTAGCTATGGGAAGGAAATTTGTGGCGCGCACATTTTTTAGAAATTCCTTTACTTTTCGGCTTGTATTGCCCCCCATTTCAAACATAATGAATGCAAATTTTAAATTTGGATTTCCTGCCATGTTCGTCAAAGCTCTTGTGCCGCTGGATGGAAGATAGGTGCCCTCAATCTCAACATCCAAAGTAAATTTAAGGTTCCCCATTAAAGTATCTTTATCAATAGAAATCTTGCCTATCCTGGCAGAAGGGATATTGCCGGAGGACATATTAGAATATGCGTTTAAAGTGCTCATTCACAAATCTCCGTCGTTTTGTCTGGCATACCATAGGGATCGCTTCCAATCTTCTTGCCGGTAGTGCCTTTACATGTAAACATTTGTTTGTCTAGATATCCGAATGTTGTAACATCTTCTTCTAGTGCTCTACAATAAATCTCATTTGGTATTTGTTCGTCAACCAGGACGTCCAAATAATACCCCACAAAGGTTTGTGATATTGATTCTTCTTGAGATTCGCCAACAGCAGCATGAGTATTCAACTTCGGTGCTTTTACATCAGTCATATGTATAGATGTATTATCAAAAAATAATCTTCTCTCATTCGAAAGGTCATTAGTATCAGTATTGTCTTCTATATAATAAACTTCTATTTCAAAATTTTCATTAAAATATCTAGTATTTTCTTCCTGAATCTTTAAAAATAAGTAATCATCAACAACCTGTATATACGTACCATCTAAACTAATAGTGGTAGCATTTAAATCTTCTAATGAGGTTCCAACTCTTTCTTGGGGTATTGAATGAAGGGGATCTCCAGGTTCGAAATCCGCTTCAACGACATTATCTGTTTCCGCCACCTCCACACTAAGTCTATATTGTAAATCAGTTCTTAATTCATAAATATTTTCCCCCACTGAGCCGGTAACAGCCACTGATCCCGTCAGACGAGATTTTAAGAACTCTATGTTCCACGTGGGAAGAGAATTCCCGGCTTCATATCCCATATTGCCCACTGGTCCGTCAAGCGAATAAAGACGATTTCTTTCATTTTGCGTCAAAGTCGGCGTGTTGTTAGGAAAGCCGGCACCGCCGCCTAGCATATTTGTAAAATATGAAGAATCAGATAATATTTGAGTTTCATTAAAGGAGGAGAGAAAATCCCAAGCTTGAAACATGTCGTATTCGGCAATTGAATTATTCACTCCATCATCTGCAAAGATCTTATCTTCAACAGAATATTTAGCCCCTATCGCTTGCAAGCGCGGCATGTCTTGTATTCTTTCCTCGATCTGACTTTGAACTTCGCTAGGCATGCCAGCCCAACGGCTATCGTAAATCACATCATCATCGAAAAAACAATAAGACGCAGGTTTAAAACTACCAAGCTGAAGTAGTCTAATTCCGGTGGGTGTTAGTTCTAAATCGATAACTTCTTCTTTTTGATCTAAAAATTTCATTTCTTTTTGTCTTCTGTTGTGGGAGTCTTGTGGACTATGTTTTCACTCTTAATTCCTATATTGACTTCAGTTGCTACATTAGCTAACTCAACCAAAGAACAGTAATCATAGGGCCAATTATAAGAGAATGGGAGATCTTTACCGATGCCTCCTTGTTTCTGGAGTAAACGCTGATCGTCACTAGCATCCTCGGTAATGGCACTATAATTATTTTTTGCGCGTTTCTTCACCTTAAAGACCATCCATTTTAAGTTGTTAAATGTATTAGTAATTATGCTATTATCTGAAATGTTGCCGGCACACTGAGCAAGGAACTCTCCCAAAATTTGGTTAGTTGTCGCAGGTATATTCATAGAAGATTCTTGTTTAGTGACCTGTCTTGCGCAAGTAGGCATAAGTCCTTGCCATATATCTTGTAAATCTTGGCGTGTCAGTTTTTGTTCAAATTCAAAAACAAACATCGCGTAAGGGCTAGCGGTATTATTGTTAACAAAATCCATCTTAGGTGGAAAAACGTATTTATTCATCTTCTCTTTGAGGTCTTTTACGCTGCTGCCTGCAGAATCCCCAGTTTCGAGAATCTTGAAGAACCATCTAGAGTCTGAATCCAGAGGAGATGCAGTCACATATTCTAAAATCTCCTCCGAAGGCTTTGTGTCTAAAAAGGGTATTGCAACGATTGCTTCTGAAATCGTTTTCTCGTAATCCATGGGAAGCTTACCAATTTTCTTGCCCCCTGAGCTGTCCTCTACGCCGCTGGAGCCAAACATTAGATTTTTTAAATCTTCAACTCCGTCAGTAGCCATTTCTTTATCACTGGGTCCACTTAATTTCATTACCAAACCCTCTGAGGGCTTGGGAATGACTCCATAGTTATTCCACATGCCTCGTGATTTATATTCGTTGTCGTAAGTCTTAAATTCTAAAACAGGACACTCATATTTTGTTGAAATAACCATTTGTTCAAATTGTGAAATATCTTCGGCGTCTTCCATACCAACCAAATTACCACCTTTATCATATTGGGATTTCTCTAAAATCCTCTTCCCGAATAAGCTAACCGATGCGCTTAATTGCATCCTGTTTGTTATAGCTGGCATAGTATTATCAATAAGTGAGCGAAAGGAAATGCTAGCAGTAGTAAAATTGGGAATATTTGTGTCCAAAGATGAGCTATATGAAGCCGTAATCGCATTAATAACCATATCCAAGGTGGGTGTTGTGGTGTCACTAACTGTATTTGTATATTCTAAAATAGCATTAGCTTTTCCATAATAATAAGGGGGAGTGTATGGGGCATATGCCGGATCGCATTGGGTGAAACCTCGGAACTCGCCACTTCCGGTTAATGTTGCAGTAGTAAATTGAGAAGGGGGACCGAAGACGCGACCATGAGAAGATGAAATTATAGTATTTGTAG
>Ga0098061_1000063_pt1 | contig 39505 bp, 73 predicted proteins | sample 22_taG_FD_92579 | JGI IMG/M metagenome (GOLD analysis project Ga0098061, IMG submission 92579) | Marine viral communities from the Subarctic Pacific Ocean - 22_ETSP_OMZ_AT15343 metaG | ecosystem: Environmental > Aquatic > Marine > Oceanic | place: Subarctic Pacific Ocean | collected 2015-01-20
GATATTAACATAGCCATCCAACGTCTCGTCAATAGCGACGATAACTCCATGATCTTCATGATCTTCATGACCAGGGTATATCCACTTCACCAAATCGCCTACTTTCATGCCACTTTCTCCAATTCAATTGCAGGAATACCATGGCTGGTTTTTCCACTCTCAAGCCAATGCACATTATATTTTGGAGGGCGTGGAGTCCCTGTAATTGATGGTGGTCGACGAAGAGCCACAACAATCCCAAAACCCTCTCCAAAAATCCTTGTATGCTTCGATTGTACTAAATCACCTATTCTCATCCTATCACCTCCATAGTGTATTCGCAGCACGAAAACAAACCATCAATATCGTTTTGCCACTGAATACGCAATAGTTGCTCCTTTGGGTACTTTTCAACTATGATGCCAACATCATCGTCTTGCTTAAAGCGCACCAGCGTTCCAATCTCAATATCGTCAAAAATCATTGTAGTTTCTCCAGATGTCTTTCAAAATGAATTGATGTTCCATCTTCGCCTTGGACTTTCCAAATTATCAAATTCCCATCCCCTTTCCATTCCTCTGAACCAACGATGACTCCGACCAATTGTGTATCAAAATCAATGCTATTAAAGTATTTTACCAAGTCACCTATTTTCATGATACTTTCACCAATGAGTCAGACTGTAGATATTGCAAGGGGATGACAAGGGGATGTGCATCAACCCATTGAATTTTATAGACTGGACCGCCACCAAGTCGGCGCGTGGGTTTTTCAATTCCAACAATGACTCCCAAGCTCTCTGTTGTGACATGTTTGTATTTGATCAAAGTGCCTACTTGCATTTTCGCTCCACTTTTATTAAGAGGTTCCTTCCTCTCACTCTATAAATTTAATCACCTCAGACCAATCGTCAAGGCTTTTTCTGAATTAATTTCAAATATACATTGTCAGCGGGATAAGGACCATCGTACTCAGGCCTTAAGCACCATGCGATATGAACATAGCCATCCAGCATCCTATCAATAGCCACGATGACTCCATGGTCTTCATGATCAGGATATATCCACTTCACCAGATCGCCTACTTTCATCCTATCACCTCCAAATTATGGATCCAATAACGGTGAGGGTTCTTATGTACATTCCATTGAATGGTAGCCTCCACACCATCGGAAGCATTGTCAACGTCTTGATGAGTCTTCAAGCTTATAATGATGCCAACAATATCACTTGTAAAAAGGTTGGGATTGAGGATCACCAAATCACCTACTCTCATGATATTTTCCTCCACCAGCATTTCTGATACTGCCATTCAGTATCACCTTGAGCTACAACAATCCATCCGTCCAAACCAAGCTCGACGAGGATTCCATATTCATCGTCATGATGACAATAAATTAAATCGCCTACTTTCATGATAACAACTCCAGATAGCGCCAACCGCATAGACCTTTCTTTCCTGTACGAGAGAATAAAATCTCATAATCTCCCCACGCGTTGCAACTATCAACGATAACGCCGATGTAGTCACAAACTCCCTGCTTATATCTCACCAGATCGCCTATCTTAAAATCATATCGATTGAGACGCTCTCGCCCTGTACTGCTGTTCATGCTATCACCTTACAGCCACTTGTCACAACCCATCGAGAGTCTCCATAGACAGTTTGAATGCATAAGGTACCACCAGCGTCATTGACATATGTTACAACGCCAACAACCTCCAAGGGAATGTGTCCAACAGAATACTTTACCAAATCGCCTATCTTCATGTTCTCTCCTTTTACTATATATAATTTAATCACCATACAGCAATCGTCAAGGGTTTATTTTTCTCTTCTCGCAGGATTCAATGGAATTTTGAGAGCCTCATACTCCGACAAGGTATATTGATTTCGAGCCATGCCGCCTTTGGCGCGTGCCTCATGGTCCCATTTGATTGTGACCATAATTTGTTTCGCCCACTCCTGGAAGCGTACATCTGTTACGATGCCGACTGAATCGGGCTCATCGATGTCCCAGTTGTCGACTATAATCAATTCACCAAAATGAATTGTCAGTTTGCTGTTGATTCTCACTCGGTCTGGTCCGTATACTATCATCCTATCACCTTCAATTCATCATGTCTAAATGGATATTGATTCTCACCAATCTGTACAAAATATATAGGATCCCAACCTGTCTTGTGGCGGGAGATGATGACTCCAAGCATATCTCCGTAGCCAACTATAACCAAGTTACCTACTTTAAGAAGTGGCCCCACTATCGCATCCCTGGATGCCATTCAGGCGTAGTGTCGAGGATGTCTCGAAGCTCAGTCCAGCGATAAGCCATGATGTTGTCCTCATCGTCCCACTTGATTCGAATAACCTTCTGTCGAGCCCAATTCTCATATGAATTAGAAACAACAACACCAGTCGCAGCACCATGAGGGTCGCTCTCAGGAATGATAACAATCTCGCCAAGTTCAAATTTTTGTAGATACATCTTCTCTCCACTTTTATTAAGAGGTTCCTTCCTCTCACATATATAATTTAATCACGTCAGATCAAACGTCAAGGGTTTATTTTAAAAAAACTGGTCGCTCCGTCATCGGTCTGAGGATCCAACCGCTAACTGCCATCGCCCTGTTCGCCGTAGCCCATTGGATCACATACATGTTGTGCGGAGACACCTTGTGCTGTATGACCTCAATCACAATGCCAACATCGTAAAGATCAACTCCTCCAAAACTTTGGCATTTGAAAAGCTCGACCAAATCTCCCACTTTAATGGCCATCGATCAGCACCAACTGTCCACGATGAAACATAAACGACTTGCCGGCGCTCTTTCCTGTTTGCCACTGAACCATGGGAGTGCCGCTTAAAGGGTTCTCAGCGCTCCAGTATTCGCCTGTGTAGCGGTTGTGTTCACAGAAATCAACGATGATGCCAATGGAGAAGTCCTCTCCATGTCCAAGCAGTTTAAGGATGCTATCATCAAGTCGAACGAGGCTTCCAATTTCAAATTTCTTCATTACTCTCTCCTTTCTTCCTCTTAAATTTAATCACCGTTTACCAATAGTCAAGGATTTATTTAAATAAATGTAGAGCTTATGTGTACCAATAGCAAACCAGCGAATATTAACATAAGTGCTCTCTCTGATTTTAAGATCATTGTTTCCTCCTTCTTATAATTTAATCACGTCAGATCAATCGTCAAGTGTTTTTCTGAATTATTATTAAGCTTGGTCCAGGGTGCCAACGATCCTGTCCAAAGATGGAATTTCCTGTTTCGTCCCATTGAACATAACATAGAGTTTCCAAATACTCTGGATCAAAAAAGACCTTCAGCACGATTCCTATTTTTGGACTTTGAACATAATTCACTTCTGCTTTTGTTATGACCAGATCACCAATATTGAATGGTCCGCTTGCAATCATGCCACTAACCTTAAGCCAGATTCCATGTAAACAGTATTCAGCCCTTGAGCGTCCCTGATCCTCCAAGCAACACCAGATGGATATTCTCTATATTTTCCAATGATAACTCCAAATTCCCATTCGTTGTACAAGTTGTAAAATCGCACTAAATCTCCCACCTTCATACTTTCTCCAACCAAGCAACATTCATCCAAGACATAGCCTGTCTTGTGCCATCGGCGGGCTCCCAATGCACTTTGATCGAGGTGTCGACAACTTCAACCACAACCCCAATATGAACAACAACAGACAGGGTGCTCTTGCGAGTCCATTTAACTAAATCTCCAACCTTCATGATACTTTCCTTATAGATTTGCTCTCAAGGTGGATGCAGCACTCGCCATGATATTGTATCTTCCAAAAGACCTGCAAGTCTTGTTCTGACTGCGCTTGATCAAAATCTCTCGGTCGATAAACTCTCTCAATAATCACCCCAAGCACTTTGACAGACTTTCCATAGATTGTGTGATCTGTAAATTCAACCAAATCACCAACCTCCAACGTCATGATATTTTCCTGAAGAGACGTTCTTCAAGGTGAATGGTCTTGTCTCCAATTTGAATCTTCCAATATATCTCAGTCTCGTTCGGACGAGCTATCGGCTCTGGAGTCTTCTCCCACTTGCCGATAACGACTCCTACAATCTCAGAACGCTTTTTGAAAGTGTCAAAGTTAGTCGCTCCATGCCACAGCCAATCGTCAAACGCTACCAAATCACCTACTTGCATTATGACACCTTGTTTAATTGATGCTCATAGTAGTCGAAAGACTTTCCCATCTCGCAACCTGAAGTCCACAAGACTTTGCATCTTTGGTAAACCTGATTGAACGCTTGGCGCTCGTCATGAGTCTTTATGACAATTCCAATCGCATCTGCCTCCCAACTGTTGAGAGCCATCAAATGCCTATCGTATTGAACCAAGTCGCCTACTTTCATCCTTCGCCTCTCCAAACCCAAACAGGCTTAAGCTGATTGAACAGGAAGTCATTGACAATCTGCTCAACATCATCGTGAGGCTCAAACTCTCCCAGAAGCATCTTCTCCTTGGCCCCAGTTGGAGTAAAAGTCATAACTGTACTCTCCCTCTTCTCTTTGACAAAACCTGCTGTAACCTCTCGGATCAGAGTCACAGCGATTTGTCCTTTGTCAGTCGTAACGGTTTGCAAATTTTGTACGGTTACAGGCATTGTCCTCTCCTTAATTCTAACTGATAAACAGAACGCTTCGCGATACGAAACCTAAAACCCAACCAAGGAAGTGCTCTGCTGTAGCTTCAGTAACGTCACCACCTCGCAGTCGAGCTTCACCATGGCGAAAGCCAATTCCCATAGTCTCCCCCTTATAAGTTTCAAAGTACCATTCAGGCCCATAGCCTTTGTCATTATCATCTACTTCCTGTCCGCGACCGAATGCACTCTCAAGGTCTTCTTGTGTCAACTCGCGAAGCAGTTCAATGCTCTCCTCAGAGAGGAGATGAGTGACGTTGGACGTATGGTTGCAAGCGGTAAAGTCATCTGTTATGTTTCGCATTTCTACTCCAAAAGATTTTAAAGTGTATCTCTATCTCTCACTCTATAAATTTAATCACGTCAGACCAATCGTCAAGGGCTTTTTGAATTATTTTTAACTTTTCTTTCCTCGACAATGATTTGAATCTGTATTCTTCTCTTTGAGCTTCAGACCTGTCTTTGCAAACTCTGCTGTAGACAAGCTCCACGGGCCTTCTTCTCCTTGTGTATTTTGCTCCTCGCTTGCTTCCGTTGTGCTCCCTGATACGCCGCTCAATGTCGGTAGTGACTCCTGTGTAGAGGCTACCATCCGAACATTGAACGACATACAGGAACCAACTCATAATGGAAACAACACCTCTAACTCCTCTTCTATGGCTGATATATCGTAGTGCTTAACGTACCACGCACGAACAGCTTTTGAAGGCCCTTCAATCACCACCATCCACTCAGGCGTTATGCGCCATTTAATGTCGGACGACTCAGGCAACGTCATATCAAAGTTGTATTGAAGCTGTAAACTAACCATTTTCTTTCTCCTTAGTTTTCAAATTCACTATTATTATTTTGATCAAGCAATATCGTACCTTTAAGAAGGTCCATAGCATCATCAAGAGTCTCCTTGACGCGCTCATCAACCTCTGACAATTCCTTAAGATTAAGCAGATTGTCAACCAAGGCTCTCATGCAGTATGCCGCAAGCTCCTTTTTCACTTCTCGCTTGCTATTGCTATTTTTGACCTTTCTCTCAAACTCTTTATGGCGGATTTTCATCTCTTTGGTTCTAAGCCTAATTCGCTTAAGCACCTCCTTTTTTTCATCGTCTTCCATTCTGTCTCCTTATTTTGCTGAAAGGGTTCGCCCCTCTCACTATATAAATTTAATCACGTCAGATCAATCGTCAAGTGTTTTTCTGAAATTAATTCTAAATTAAATATGAGCGCTGCTGTTGTTTGACCTGTCAACAAACCGCTCATCCACTTGACTCCGATTGTAGTTATTCGATCAGGATCACATGAAACAACAACACCTATAGATCCTTGCAACGGGCCGAAAACATCTCCAAAGCCCACAAACTGAACCAGATCGCCAACATCAAACAGCTTCATACTACTTTTTCTAAACTATTTTCTGAAAAATATTTGCCGTGGAGCACCCACCATGAGCCATCGAGCCACTCGACGAGATATTTTACAACGTCTCCTTCATCCGTACCGCATTCTGGTCGATACTTCTCCTCAATCTCAACAATAACGCCCATGCTCACGGGAGTCACACTTTTGAATTGTACGAGTGTTCCTATCTGCATACTCTCTCCTTTTGCTATATATAATGTAATCACCATATCTCAATCGTCAAGGGTTTTGACTAATTTAATATCAGATTCATAAATAGGTCTGGTCGGAAAATTCTCTCCAAGCCAATCAACGCTGTAATATACAAATGGATAGGGGCCATTGAGAATCTCATAAACACCAGTTATAACGCCGTAATACTGAAGTGGACGACCTGGAAAGTCCACAGCCATTATCAGATCGCCCACTTTGTATCTCATTTGTTCAAGCGCTCAACAACCTCTTCAATGGGTTCAAACACTTGAATAAAAACCCTCTCGTTCATTCTCAAAGCACAACCGTTGGCTGTTCCAAATTTCTTTGGAACGACCATCTCAACCTTATCCACATTAATGTAGACCTCACCTTCGCTCGATCTAACTTTAATAAACCTCATAACACACTCCTTTTTATATTAATTTATAAGTGAAAAAATATCCAATTGCGGAACCTATTAGTGTTATTCCAATAACAACCAGAAACTCACAAACATTAACCTTTTTCTCTTTCTTTTTAAACAAAACATTATTTCCCCTTTTTCCTCTTAATTAATTTGCTCAGGGAAGCGGTATTGCGAACCTTCTCTACCATATCTTTTGTTACGCCTAATTGAGTGTTCCCTGAGCTATCAGACTTCTCTATCGTTTCCATGAATATCACAAACCGATCTTCGAAATCTAACAAATTTCTGAGAGGTACAGAATGTAAACGATAAATATACATCTCTACATATTTATCCACTCCAAGGCCCGAAAACATCCTTTTAAAGCGTTTTCTAACTTTTTCTATGGTATAGTATGCTTCTATCTCTCCGATAGCTTCATGCATGCTTACAGGCTTTCTGGTCATTAAATCCTCTTTATTCTACGGACAGGGACATACCTGTCCATTGGATCTACCGAACACTTATCCATAGGTTCAAAGCTCCAGTAATTAGTTGATCCAGAAAATGTTTGTCCTGTGATAATTGCAACACCTTTGTAATAATAACAATCAATCTTAACTAACTCACCAGAGCGGAACACTTGGCTTCCCCTTTGCTAAAGAATAATTGATGACCATTGCGCCGCCAACGAGCAAAGCTCCAGACCAAAACAACCCAAGTGAAAAGGATGTTAGACCTGCCTTTGCAACTTTTTTAACTTTTGTTTTCATAATTTTCTCCATTTGTTATGGGCATTGTTCAGGGTCAATTGGAGGAGCGGGAGTTATAAGTCTTGTATCTCTATGCTCCCATAGCTCCTCTCCCTCGACACCATGAACTCTATATGCCAGTATTTTTCTTGGTGTTTTGTAGCCCGTTCTGACTCTCATCATAGCTTCATATGCTTGAGGAATCCCAAAGTTAGAATAGGAGTGATCGTTGATCTCGATTTGTTCAAGCACAACTCCAACATCTCCTGTCCCAACTCTCTGGACCAGATCGCCTACCTCATGACAAAACACTACCAATTCTCCACATTGACCTTAATGATCCTCTCTCCCTTATCTGGTTTGAAGTATGGAGTGTCAAACGCTGTACTGTCAACAATCCAATGACGCTCACAAGAGCTTTTTGAGGGCTTAGGTGCTCCCATGTCAGTTAGGACAAAATGAACGTCATAGGGGCCATTTTCACGCACCCAGTCAGTCGGAGCATCAAAGTTGGTGCCTCCACATAGGACTCGTTCAGCGTGCTGATTTGAGCCCTGTTTCCATTCATAGACCTTCGCTCCATCAACCGCATGGTCAAAGGGAACAACGGTAAAGCTTGCCCAACGAGCCAGCGAACTTAATTCTCCAAAGAAAGCACTTAGAAGCTTGTCAGAGACTGATCCAGACTGATCAATGGAGATGGCGATCTTAGGGTTCCTTGTCACCTTACGACCTGCATGAATGTAAGGATAGCGAGAATTCAAGCGCTTCACAGTAGAGCGCTTCTGAGCACGTCTGGAGCGCTTGATGATGCTTGCAAGGACCATACGCCAGTCAATGACGGTATCAATGAATTTGTCGATCTCTGCTTGCATAGAGGAGCTAACAGAGCCCCAGCCCTTTCCAGACTTCATAGCTTCATTCTTAGCTTGCTGAGTTACCCTCTTTGCTTCGGCTCTTGCGGCGGATTCGCGTCCAGGTTGACCAGAGGATGCCTCTCCCTGTTCCCAGTTGCCATGATCATCCATAGTCTCCATGCCGTCACCAGAGCCTGATCCATCACCCTCTCCTTCACCATCACCATCCTGTGGATCCTGCTGTGGAGGGTCTTTAAGGAGTCGCTCGTAATAAGCTTCAGCAGACAAGCGAGGCTCCCAGTCCTCAAATGGAGCCTCTCCTGGCACACAACCCTTCGAAGGGAGATTCTTAAGATAAGAATTGATAGCTAAATCACATGCGATATTCCACATTTTCCATTTGCTTTTGTCAAGAGGTCTACGCTCTCCATTGACATGTCCAAGGGTGATATGGTAAAGCTCATGTCGGATGATGTCTAAAATCATCTCTCGATAGGCTTGAAATTTGCTGACAGGACACTCGATGTCTTTGATCTTATCGTCCTCCTTGAGGCTCACAAACCAATCGGCATTGTATTCAAAGACAAACCGACCACGGCTGAAGTCATACCAAACACCAGCCGTTGGAACAACTGTACTCTTGCGATACAGACATTGACGGAATATTCCCCGAAGAAATGGCTCGTTGAAATAATCATCAAGGAACATGAAGTTTCGAAAATCAAAAGAAGGTCCAATGTTGTCAAAGGCTTCTTTAGCGTTTTGAGTCTTGCTCATATTAACTCTCCAGTTGAAGTATCTCTTCCTCTCACTATATAAATTTAATCACCATATATCAATCGTCAAGTCTTTTTCTCAACTTTTTTAAAACTCCTTTGGGGAGGCAAAACGCCTCCCCATAGATGTGCCGCTGTGTTTTATGCGCCTGGATTTGCTGCCGCAATTGCGTTGGCGACCAGACTTCCAAACTCATAGGTCTTGTATCCAGAGCCAACCAACTCGGTGCCACCAAGGTCTTTCAGAGCGCTGCAAAGGGTTTGCCATGTCGACATAACCATCTCGGCAGGGAGCATGCTGAAGAAGCGCTTGAGCCCAACATTAGGCTTCTCAGAGCTTGAGAAGTGATCTCTCAAGTCGTCTCGACTGACGAGAGAGTCCATCAAACCAGCGAATTCAGCAGGAGCCATACGCTCGATAGCCTCGTCCTCAAAGGTGTTGACGAGAATATCGTCAATGGAGATAGTCCATTCGTAGTCGTTGATGTAGTTTTGCAAAGCAGCACCAGCATCAATACCAACGAAGGACGAAGCAGTCAAGAACACTAAGCCCTTGTTGTGCTCCAGAGAGTCCTTAGTGGCGAACCAATCATTCCTGTTCACGATGTCACCAAAGCGCTCCCATGAACGGCGAGAAGGGTATACCTTGTTTGGCTCGAAATCGCTATTGTGCTCAAAGTGTTTAGGGTATGAGCGTAGGAAGTCCACAGCAAGGCTTGGAAGCCCTTGAGAGGCAAGGTAATCAATACCCTCCTCAATGGTTGGGGAAACGTCCATCACAGTCCAGCGGTCAAGCTCGGCTGGTCCAAGCTCTGCGACGAGGTAATTAGTCTCGCCCTCTCCACCGTTGCATGCCGCAATGATGATGGTGCCTTCGTGAAGCTTGTGTCCTGCTAATTTGCGGGAGTCAGCAAGCTCAAAGACACCTTGGCGCACTTCAAGAGTACCACGATCCAATTCATCAAGGAAGAGGACTACAGGCTCGTCACAGGCTTGTTTAAACCACGCTGGAGGGTTCCAGGTAGTAACGCGACCATCTGTAGAAGGCAAGCCAAGCAAGTCTCCCTCAGTCATCTGAGAGATTCGACGCTCAACAACGGTAAGTCCACGATCAGCACCAAATTGGTACACTACAGAGGACTTGCCAATGCCATGGCGACCACGAAGTAAAATTGGATAGCCCACGCCTCCAAGGGTAACAGCCTTAATGACAGAATGAGCATCGGAAAAAGAAACAGTAAACGACATGTTTTAGTGTCCTGTGTTATGGTTTAAAGGGTTCGCTCTATCAGTATATATAATTTAATCACGGTTTATGGATCGTCAAGTCTTTATTTTATTTTCTGCAAAATATTTTATTGACCAATAATCAGTACCTTTGATTTGATGCGGAAAGCCCACGGGCACACCAGCCTTGTCACAATCCCACATGAATTGCCACGCCTCTGCTCTGCTATTAAAGGTTTTTTGCATCGTCTCTCTCTTTTGTTTTGGCGGCATGTTTGCCTCCCTACACTATAAATTTAATCACGTCAGATCAATCGTCAAGGGTTTATTTTTATTTTTTCAAAATATCTGAAACGATGACGATTGTAAAGCCAGCGGCGTATGAAGTAGCGAGTACACCAGCGAATGCCAAAATAGCCATATCAACCTCCCTTATGAGTTTTCTACTTGTTTTTTATGAAGGGCTCATCCCTCTCACATATATAATTTAATCACGGTTTATGAATCGTCAAGTCTAATGCCAATAAAATCTGATAGTTTTTGAAATTTTTGCTCCCTCCTTCCTTATTGTCTTGATAAGTTGACTATAATTGATCTTCTCCTTTGGCTCTGGTACTACGACTGGAGCGGGAGAGACAACGTTAATACTGTACAGGCTTTTCCGATTGCTGACATACTCATAAGCCCAAGCGCTTGTTTCCCAGCACGAAAATGAGATTCGATTATTATCGTTAATGCTCGGTACATGCTCCTTTAAGAAGGTTTTCGCCCACTCTCTATCATGGTATGGCTTGCTGGGAGGCTCCATCCCAGGCTGATTTACAACAAGGTCGTACAGATTGAGTGAGGTACCTCTTACAAAAGTCCCTGGCACATCCCCATCCCAGGACACTTGGAACACCCTATTCTTGTCAGGTTTAATGCCGTAGAGGACGCTCGACCCAAAGTCTACAGAGGTTATAACTCCATGCCTCATCTTAATGGGCGCTGAGTAGTTGCTCTGTATCTCGATTAGTGCTCCAACGCCAAGCCCAGCAGATGAAATAAGATTTGTCAACTCCCTGTAAACTTGGTGTGACTTCTCCTTCCATATATCCAAGTGAAGCTTCATGTGAGGACAGCTTCTCCCACTATGCCTGAACGCCTCCATCTGATTAGACATTTTATCCATACCCTCACCAGGAGGTAGGGTAGGATGTCTCACATGATAAGCGCTCGTTCTCGACGCGCCAAGACACCAATTACACAACCTTGGTAGTTTTTCTCTCATAATTTCTCCCCTATGCCACCTTTACAATTTCTTCTTTCATCATCTTCTTTGAATAGCGGATAGTGCCATGGTCACACTCTATAATATATGGCTCTTTCGTCCTCAGATCATTGATTGCAACAAGGATACCAAAGCCCTCGCCTGGATAGTCTTTGTCTGTTAGCAGATCGCCAACCTTCCATTTACTCTCGCGTTTTGGCATTGATAGCCTCTTGAGCCATGAGATAGGCCAGATGTTTTCTGGAGCATCCTAAAGCAAGTCTTGAGAATTCATCCTCGTCAACGTCCTCTGTAGCTGCAATGACGCAGAACTTACCAGGGCTATAATGACCAAGGGTTTGAAACTCTCGATCAGCTTGTGCGGATACAGCAGCATGCTCTGTTCGCTCCAACTGAATTTGAGTGTTCTTCAGATGCTGAAGTACAGTACCATTGATATGGTAGATTCCAGCGGCATTAAGAAGCACCAGGGCTCCAATCAAAACATGATTTTTCATTTCTTCTCTCCGATTAGCGCCAGCATCATCAAACATGTAATGAAGCCAGCCACAAACCACATTAATTTCACAACCATCATGGCTATCTCCATGACTCTCTCCTATAATTTAATCACGGTTTACAGATCGTCAAGACCTTTTCCAAACTAAATTGAAATTTGCTTGAATCTCTTTGTGAGTGATCTTGCACTTGACTTGATCTGAAGCTCGCCTGGTGCGCTGGCGAGAGATGATCTTGTACATGTTCAATAGACCTCTATCAACGGGAGTTGGAAAGAGAAGGTTCCTAACTTGCTCGTAGGTGCTGGAGTAAACTGACTCCACAGCCCCGTTCTTATGATTGAACCAGAGCATGATGATGCCCTCTGGAGCTTCATCCAGACGAGCAAGCTTGAAAGCATCAATCCATTGATCGTTTGACTGCTTCTTATATTCGAAGAGAACAGAGCCATCCTTCGCATCAAAGAATTCTGCATGTGCTCGTTGGTGTCCTAACGCCTCGGCAAGTTGTCTATCTTTGCCTCCTTTACCAGCAATATTAAGATTTGAAAGTCTCTGAATTTGATCCTCGTTCAACCTATACATTATCGCTCCAAGTTATTGAGAAGGTCTATCCCTCTCACATCTATAATTTAATCACGGTTTATCAATCGTCAAGGAATTTTCGGAAATTATTTCTACATCTTTCAGATTAATCCAGCTTGGCTTGTCTGCATCGTTCCATAAAACCTTCACATGAGGTTCTTCATAACTACGAACATCAATCTCAACTTCGCCTGACAAAAGATCCTCTTGAGTTGCTGGAAAATATGACACCACTCGTCCCTGAAAGGTATAGGGAAATCCCAAAGGGAGTTGTTCCCTTTGTATTATAACTCCAATCTTATTGGTTACTCTATGTCGCACCAATTTGCCTATCATGGCGACTCCTCCATACCTTAATTATTTTTAGGTTTGGGATCCTCACCATTTTGAGAAATTAAAATCAAATCACTCTCTTGCAACAAATAAGTGCCAAACGAGAAACTAACATAATAAAATCTCAGAGATTGAGGATCAACGGCAGTCACTACTCCAGGCTCATTGCAAAATCTATAGTCAAGATATGAAGATCGTCCATACCAAGTAGTTTTTCCAATAACCAGATCACCTATTTTGAAATTTCTCATAACGTTTATCAAATTCATCTCGACTCATAAATTCAAAAATCGGAAAAGTTTCTTCTCCAAGTCTTTGAATTTGCACATCTTTTATGTCCTTATAATTTAAAAAAACTTTTTGTTTCCGTTGTTTGTCCCAATATAACATTATGCCTCACCTGCCATGCCATTGTTAGTAAACTCTTCTAAGAATTTCTCAATCAGAAAATTATCGTCAAGCCCTATAGCTGAGAGTAATTCTGTAACTGCATCCTTCACAGGTTCAGGCTCCTTCTCCTCTTCGGTTAGTGTCTCACAATATTGTGAAAGAGATAACATAGCGCTAATGCCCAACACCAATGTTTGGGTACGCTCCTTGATATTAAGTACCGTTGGTTTATTTTTCATTATTCACCTCACTTGTTTTTGGGATATTTTTTAAGAAAGCGTTCCTGTGTTTGGATAACACCTCCTTCAATAAGTAGGATTGTATAATAATTACCTCCAATAACAGAATCTGACACAATTTGATTATGTGCAATGACAAAACCGCCATTTTCTCGCAGAGCGATCCATTCATTATTCGATAAAGCCCGTGAGGCAGAAGAAGTCAAACCCAAGGAGTTGAGGGTCACATGGGAATTGACAGCATATTTAGGCTGCTTCGCCATGTTTTCAATCACCCTTGCGGCATAGCGATCCGACATTTTGCGATTGATCTTGTCCATGTGATGCTCTGCAAATTGTGCTGGAGAGTGGATTGCGAGATGAACAGCTTGGGAAAAGCCATAATCAAATTGACAACAATGTGTCTTATAGTAAGAAGCAACCTGCTCTAACTGAGCCCGATAAGTCTGGTCAGTTTTGATGCGAATTTGCATTGCGTCAACAAGAGCCTGTCGCTTGTCGAGGCTTTTACGACTCATTTTCTCCAGAATTTGAATATGAATCCTCTCTTGGTTGCTGGTCAAGGTCCAGCCCTTAATCAGGCTGTCCATAATGCTCTCCAAGAAACCTCGATCCCATTGAGTGAGGACTACTGAAGCTTGTGGATGATCCAGGGCAGCTTTGATAGCGTCGACATGAGGCTTTGCCTCAGAGCCCTCCATTCGATCCAGACGCTCCTGAATTGATTTCAGATGAGACTTTTTTCCAGAGGACAAGGCTTTGCCGCTCTGATATATCTGCCAATATTTCTCCACAGCCTTTCTGGAAGTACCGACGAGAAGCGGATTCTCCAAAAGGGTTGGGAAAAACTTTTTCCATGAAATTCTTGCCATGTTCTCTCCACTTTTGATAAGAGGTTCCTTCCTCTCACTCTATAAATTTAATCACGTCAGATCAATCGTCAAGGATATTTTTAAAAAAGATTCAAAAGATCGTTGAGAGAAGCTCGACATCATCTCTGCATATGAAGCGAAAACCTGACTCCACAACTTCCAAGCCATCTTTCACAAGGCACTTTAGACTATATTGCTCTGTAATATTGCCATATTCTGGCAAAGTCACTTGGAAAACAAGAGTCTTAACTGCTCCCTGCTCCATAAAATAGGCGAAGGTTCGCCATGGACCAACCTTAACAACCACTCCATGGGCTCCGTCTGAGCCATCAACTACAAGATCGCCAACCTCTGGAATAAAGTAGCCGTAATTAAATTTCATATCTTCTCTCCTTGTGCTTTAAATTTAATCACCATAAATCAATCGTCAAGTCTTTTTCTCAAAAACCTGCTTATATATAATAAGGAGAAGATTGATGGGAAATGTTTTTTTGCAGGGTTGGCACGATTTTTGCATGCGGTTTTGAATATGACCAATTGAACATAACTCAGAGATAATACATAATTGAACATAACTCAGAGATAATACACAATTGAACATAACTCAGATATTATTATGCTATTGAACATAACTCAGAGATAATTTTAGATGTCAAAGAAATGTAAATAGGGCGGACAGAATCTGGTCGGACATTTTTTGGCGCTTATATTTAAACGGACAGAAAATGGTCGTACTGAACAAATGGTTTTTGGTGCAGCGGACTCGATGAACGCGATCAGGCAATCTCAACCCTCGATCAGCGACCCATCCATTTTTTGAAATTTTTAAGCAAATTCCGCGTGATTTGATGAATAACTGCAATGTTAATAAGTGAGGATATTTTCTTCATACAATCATATATTAACATTGCAGTTATTAGAGCAAATAATAAAGGCAATAACAGTACCACAAGAAGGATATGGCGAACATGGCGCATAATATAGTGCCAGCGTCTAATCCATTTGCGATTGTACATGTTAACAATAAATCCATGGTCAATCGAATATATCGTATGCTTTGATTGCTATCGCCACAATCAAACTAGTCAAACTAATGAACGCTGTGGCGATCAATTTTTCATTTCCAAGCATATACCCAACAGCTACACATGTAATATTAATCCCAATAGCAATTAAAATAATGTCTCTCAATAAAGAACGTAATGTCATGCTTTCTCCTTTCCTTTATAATATAATCACCAGAATTGAATCGTCAAGTAGTTAAAATAAATTTAAAGGGGGGTACCGGGGGAGGGGGGTAGTACCTGGGTAGTAGGTGGTCTAGACTCTGGAGTGGTACTCAAATACTATCGGGATATCTTTCAACCCAGCATCATATGCTGCGATTAATTGCTTGTCACCCCAAATAATAGAAGCTTTACCATTCTTGCCCACAGCGATAACGACTGGATTTTTTACTTCCCCGTCTTCTACAATTGCTCTGCGCCGAGTAACTCTTTCAGCGTTACTCCCAGGATATCTTAGCTCTACATCAACACCCATAACTTGACAAACTTCCTTTGTCGGGAGCAGGACATGATACGCCGCGCCTTCTGTTTGCAACATATCATCATAAAGCTTGATATCATCCATAGCCCAGGTCATCAATACTTCTTCCACTGAAGATGCTGGCGGTCGGATATCGTTGATTGTTTTATCTGTAAAGTTAACCATTGGCATGAAGGAATAAAAATATTCCTTCAACGCACTTGGGTCATCGGAGGTCTCTGTCTCTGGCGAGTTGTTCGAAAATCTCTCCCATGTATCAAGATGTTCTCTCATCCTAACGCTTTCATAGTCCAAAAATTCATCTTCTAGCTCTTGTGCTGTCGCTATCCAATTAGCTATGACTGGGGCTCCTCGATTGTCTTTGAAATCATATATATATTTTCGAACTTCAAGATCCTTGGCAAGATCTTGATATACGATAAAGGCTGCAGGAGGCCAATTTTCAGCGTCTTCTTTAATCTGGTCCCATCGGTTAGAGACCACTGCCATCTTAAGGATTCTTTCCTTTGCAAAGTCATAACCCATGTCTTTCCACCATACGTTATTAGCGGCCTTCATGAACCGGGTGGCGGGGCTAGGCATGCGCGGCCCAGGCTCAGGAAAGTCTTCTTCGGGCTCCCCTTCGGGATCAGATGACTTCTGTTTTTTTTCTTTCCCTAACCAATCAAAAAAACCTTCTTCCAATTTTTCATCGTGCATCGAATGGTCTCCTTTGTGTGTTCATTATAAATAGTATACAAATATATAAAAAGAAAGGGATCTGAATGAACAGATCCCTTTCAACAGGATATAACAAGGAGAGAAACTACACATGATAGAACAATAATAAAGGAGATATAATCCTGTTTTATTAATATATATATAATATAACATGGTTTAAATCGCATGTCAAGTTATTTTTTTAATATTTTTTTACCCAATATAAACCACCGCTGCGACTAAAGCAACGCTAAATGCCAAACCAACCATCATCTTAAGAAAGTCACCAATCAACATTGGAAACACTTCCTTGGTTTTATCTTGTGCTCCAAACATGCGATAGATGGCTAACTCTCGGCCGCAAAGCAGACCAACAAAAACCCAAGTCGTGCTCATTGGCAAATTATTATACTCTTTAAAGAACCAAAGAATGAGGGCATAAACAAAATCAATTATTGTAGCAGATCTTGCAAATCGTGTTCCGCTCTTCGAAGAAACAATACTCTGAATATTACCACCTTTCGTATAAAAGAGATGAGCTAATCCCACAACTAACAATATCATAAAACCCAAAAACATTCCGAAACTTAGATCAGTGTCTCGCGGGAGGTAGACTGCGACATTAGCAATATCATGACTCAACCATTGATGCCAAAGAAAACCTGTGGCGATCCATTGACCAGCTTTCCAAAATTGTTTTCGCTCTTCCCGTATCTTTTCTTTTTCATTCAAAAACTTTGAAAGAACAGCCCACAAACAATACGCGACAATTGCTGCCAATCCATATCCAACTGCCGATTTCAAAATTATCTTTTCAAGGACTAAGCTGCTTGAAAAAACGCTCAGAGTCAGCAGGGTTGTGCTAACAGGTATGCCGTACCTTGTTAAGCCAAGAAGTAGCAATGGTGCTAGTCCATGGTACCACTGAAACACTGTAGGTCGAGGGATCGAGTCCAGCCTGTCGTATGCGATATCTCCAGTGCACCAAGCATATCCCAGCGTCAACACCATGATGGTGGCCATATAAGCCCAGGATTTCCACCATGACGTCTCTTTGTTTGACGCGATGAAAGTACCAAGTGTCTGAGCGCTATCATTTGCAATAACGGAATATGAGGCTAAAGTAAACCCAAATATAAAAAAGAAAGAAGAAAGATCTATCATGCTATTTCCAAAATATTTGCACACCTAGAATAGCAAATGAGAGGAGTATACAGATCATTGTCTTTAGTGTGAACATTGATTCACTCATGAAGTACCACGTCAGCAGTGGGAACACGAAAAAAGACATGGAGAATCCTAGAAATCTCGGCCCCCACAATTCTTCCATTGCTTTAAAAGCAAACGTTGTGCCCCATATAAAGCTGAAGCCCGCTGGCAATCCAAAAATAATTGCGGGAGTTATGACTCGACCCTCCCACCACTGCCATACAAATTGAGAATGCATTGCAAACCAGTTAAATGTATGGCCCAATGCATAAAGCGTACATGCAATAAAGAGATTCACTCTTCACCTTCAATACCAATACCATACTGATTTCGAAGATGTTCCACAAGATCGGTAAAACCCCCAATCAGTTCAGGGTCTTTGTTTAAGCTATGTTCAATTACAATCGGTACAGTCTCCCACCCCGTTGCTTTCTTCATTTCGTGATGTTTTGTTGCGCTGTTATCCATGAGCGTGAGACTAAACTCAAGCCCGTTTTGTTTAAGTAAATTAACAGCCCTGGCACACCATGAACACGATGCCCATGCATAAATCTCAAAATATTTTATTCCCAACATATCATCCTCTCAACAATGTTCTCTTATTGTTTCCCAACATCTTTTCTTGTATGGAATCTGGAGTGCCTATTGCAATAATCTTTTTAGAAGTATTGGCCTCCGAATATATGACCTCGCTCAGAGTATGTTCCCTGTTTAAACCTTCCGGGAATTTACGATTCATTTGTTCACACCTCAAATCCCTTGTAAGTAAATCATGTTCTCTGAAGGAGATAACAAATGTTGGATTTAAATATATTGACTGTAAAACAAATTTTGTTCCTTCTCTCACTAAAACTTCTAGCCTTATCATTTTCCCTCCTTAATAGGAAATATATCTTCCAGTCTGCAGATTATATGTTTCTCTTTCCATATAACAGCCAAATTAACATATTGACTGTTCAAAGAATCACTAAACCTGCCGACCACAATTGCGTGGAGGGGGTGATCGGTATGATCACCTGGATAATACGCACACCCATCCATCCACGCATATGTTTTTTGGACCTCTGTATTTTGAGGTACCCACACCAAATCTCCAATTGAGAAATCAGACCGTTTCTTCTGCGGTTTCATTTACAGTTTCCTCCTGAGTTTTAACCTGACTTGTTTCTTCTTCCGGTTCTTCAGAAGCTGCAGGTTCTTCATCAGGTTGGATATGCTGCAAATATCCCGCCAGTAAGTCGTTGCTATTCTCTAAAACTAAATCTAATTCAGCAATTTTTGAGCGCAGAGTACTAATACTCTGAGCAACATCTGGAATAACAACCTTATGATCAACATTATCTCCCAAGAGACACATGCCTGGAGTTGGATATCTATCTAGAGCAGAACGAAACTCCTCTAGATACTTAAGTAGCATGTGCTTTACATTTTCTGGGCACCTATCAATTAATATTTTCCACTGAACAGTGCCGACCCTCGAACTTTTACTCATATGACCTCCTATATATAATTTAATCACGATATCGTGATCGTCAAGTGTTTTCTGAATTAATTATTGCATAATCTGCCATCAACAAAGTTGTCGCTGCAGATGTAGCATTGATGAGAGCAGATACAGTCACCTTAACTGGATCAATGATGCCGCTCTCCTGCACTGGCAAAATTTCACCAGTCCTAAAATCACAGACCATATTTTTATCTGAATTTTTTATCTCGTTAATCTTAAGATCCGCTGAATACCCAGCATTATTTGCCATTTGGCGAAAGGGAGCTTCAACAGCTTGACGCATGATGTTAAACCCCATACTCTCGTCTGAATTCGCTGCCTCAAGGGTGTCAATGACCCCTGAAGACATCAACAAAGCAACACCGCCTCCAGGTACCACACCACCAAGTTGTGCGCTCCTAACCGCGTTTAAAGCGTCCTCAATGCGATCTTTTCTTTCACCTTGCTCAACTGATGTTGCGCCTCCAACATGGATAACAGCAACACCGCTGGCCATTCTAGAGATTCTCTGCTGAATCTTTTCGGATTCTGAATTTGTATCTGCTTCTTTGAGCATTGATTTGAGACTTTCAATTGTTGTGTTAATCTCTTCTTGAGAGCCTTTTCCATCAATAACTGTCGTAAATTTTTGGCTGGCTTCTACCTTGGAAGCTAAACCAAAGTCTGTCATCTCTGCGTCTTTGATCTTTTTTCCTAAAAATCTAGAGAAGAAAGTTGCGCCTGTTACAGTTGCAAGATCAGAAAGAATTTCTCTTCGCTCTTCTCCATATCGCGGCGCTTTTAAAACGCTCACTGTCATCCCCATACCAGTTTCTCGATGTCGAATCGCATTCATGATACATGCAGCCAACGCTTCGCCTTGCACATCTTCTGCGACAATAACAAGGGGTCGACCATCTCTCGCGGCCAATTCTAGTATCGGCATCAAATCCCTCACATTTGAGATCGTTGTGTCTGTAACCAGCATCAGCGCATTTGAATGAAAAGCCATAGCTCTCTTTTGATTAGTAAAAAATTGAGCAGAAACTAGACCAGAATCAAACCGAAAGCCTTCTTTTAAGCTTAAACTGGTCTCACTGCTCCGCGAGTCTTCAATCGTAATCGCGCCATCTTTACCTACTCTATCAATTGCTAACGCGATTAACTCGCCAATTTCTTTATCATTATTTGCCGAAATAGTACCAACAAAAGCAACATCATCAACGCTGCTGATCGGCGTTGCTGACTCTTCTAGATCAGCAGTAATAGCACGACAAGCTTTTTCAATCCCTCTTTTGATATCAATCCTGCTAGCACCTGCCGCAATATACTTCTGGGCTTCAACCAGCAATGAACGGGCTAAAACTGTAGCAGTTGTCGTACCATCTCCAGCGTCCTCATTTGTTTGGATTGCTGCTTGCTTTATGACCTGAGCGCCAGCATTCTCAAAAGGATCCTCTAGCGTTACAAACTTTGCAACAGTCACTCCGTCTTTTGTAATCAAAGGATAAACGCCGTTATGTTGAAGAATTACGTTTCTTCCTTTCGGCCCCATGGTGGCAGAAACATTATCCGCCAACACGTTCACTCCTCTAGTAATTTTTGTATTTAATGAATTTCCGTTATCATATGATTTCTTCACCGTACCTCCATATCTTGTTCTTGTATTAATGTATAAGTAAATGAGTTGCCCCAGTTGTTTTTTGCGTGTCGAATAATGTCCATGAATTCCTCAAAATCTGAAGCATTTTTAAACACTTGACAACCAGCGCTCCATCGATCCACATTGGTGGAGCTATTACCGGCTTTATGTATGTTTATGCCAAAGAAACCTTCCTGTTTAGTCTCTGGATCCATGTCATGTCTAGAGTCTTTGTCGCCGTCTCGAAACACGGTAACGTGTCCACCACGCTGACATAAGGCTTCATACTTGCCCCTATGTTTGTCAATCTTGTAAACTGAGCGATACTGCCCAGGAACAAGGATGGCTGTGCCTTCAACCCGGCTAGGGTTCTTGAGCCAGTATACGCCTGGATCTGTAGTTATCGGATAAGAATTAACACACCACTTCTTTGATCGATCACGATATATAACCATAATCATATCATCAAATCGATTTGGTGTTCCACTTTTCCTTCTGACGCCAATAATGTTAACGTCATATGGCTTCGTGCCATCAAAAAATCTATAATAATTATTTTCCAAAATATTATGCATTTGTTTCATAATTATTTCAGCATGTAAGCCTCTAATTCTTGACATTTCTAATTATCTCCTATAAAATTTCGTCTACAATACCCATCTCTAAGGCATCTTCTGCCGTAAGATAAGTGTCCGTTCTTCTGCTAACAATCTTTTTCAATTCTCTATAGCTAAGACTAGTTGTTTCCGCCAGAGAATTAATATACATGTTTTGCATTTTCTGCATCATAGCTATATCAGCTTTCATATTAGGAAATGCACCTGCTGTGCCGCCTTGTAAAGAATGAAGCATTAATCTCGTATTCTTTCCGATCTTTCGATTGCCCTTTGTACCTGAAGCTAATATTAGTACGCCGGCGGACATAACCTTTCCAATCCCCATGATATGCACTTCGCAATCCTGACTTTTTAAATAGCGAATTGTGTCAACAATCGCATACATGTCATCAGCGGATCCGCCATTTGTAGAAATAAAAATCTCGATTGGTTGATCGGACATTTTATGAAAAGTAATCAAAGCGGCGCATGTGTTTGAAGACCTCTCTTCGTCAATATCCCCAAAGACCCCTACAACTCTAGGCTCTTTTTGTGCTTCCATCAAGTTAGCTAAAACAGCAGACATGTCCTCTTCTTCTAACCCCTCTGTCTCTGCCGTTGATTCCTCAACCTCTTCAACCTCTTTTTCTTCTTGTTCGCTTGACATTCTTACCTCCTTTAGTTAATATTATAACATGATTTTATTTAAATGTCAACTCACTTTTCTTCAATTTCAAAAATTGAATCAAAATTGTCCCACCCCTTCTCAGTGAAGTGATCCTTTATCAACACTGGTATTTCAGCCATTATAGAATCAAAAATTGCCTTCTTCCACATAGAAAGAGCGGAGGTGTTAATGGTAATAACATCCTCTATTTCTTTATCTTCTAAGCCAGCGCTCTTCATAGTCTTATATTGATATACTAATATAACATCAATGTGGTCCGAAAACGTCTTTGCGACTTTGAAGGTTTGATACACCATGTCCCTACAAACCCGTGCAGTAAAGCCCACACCAAGGATGCTCCTCCAAACCTCATTCGTAAAAGCGCCGACCAAAAAGAACATTATTGCAAACGATATGTTCATTTAAATCTCTACTCTAGTTTATGACGCTACTTCTTATTCTTTCTTACCATGCTGTTCAAGCGCTTGGCAACTCTACGATATACTTCTTGTACAATAGCCTCGGTGTCAACCAACTCAACCTTGCCAGAGACGTCCTCGTACATGCCAGACATTCCCATGGCTAGCTCTTCCTCTTCTTCAGGCTCTTCCATGGGAGCTTCCAAAGGTGGCTCTTCGCCGGCAGGTTCAGCCATGGGGTCTTCCATGGGAGCTTCCTCGTCAGTTTCAACACTCAATTGAACACCAGGGAGGGCTTCCTCTAGCTCGGACTCCATAGCCATAAGAGCATCAGCTAGTGCAGCTTCAACGTCAGAAACGCTTAACTCTCCGGCAGGTTCAGCCATGGGGTCTTCCATTGGCTCTTCCATTGGCTCTTCTTCGCCAACAGGAGCAGCATCTTCGTCTTCCATGCCCATCTCCAACTCGTCTTCTTGCTCACTTAGGCCAAGCTGGCCGATGTTGACCCCCTCGCCCCTAGCAATGTATCCATCAGTCAAGCTGGAAATACCGGCCAGACCCATAAAGCGTCTGATCTGACTTTCGTTAAGTAATTTTTTCTTGCTCATAGTAGCAATTCTCCTGTTGGTTGCGTCATTAATAAATAGTCTTTGATCCGTTAAAGAACCAAAAAAATCATAACTCTGAATATTCTTGTATCGGGATGTCGAAAAGATTCTCAACATCTTCCTCGGAAAGACCAAATTCCTTTTCAATACGCTTCGCAATTCTACGTAATTTTTTGGATTTGGACATCTTCTGCTTACTTCTTTTTCCCTTCTTCTCCTTTAGACCATCAATAAATTCTAATATCAAATCATGATTGTTAATATAAGCCTCTACGTATGATCTAAAAAATTCAGCTTGAGACAAACCATCATACAGTAATCGAATTTTCAATATTACATGCTGATTTGTGTTTGCATTAAATCGTATTAAATTTCCCTCACTATCTTCAAAAGATATTGGATTATCCGATGACACCATCTAACCCCAAAATATGTGTGCTGCTCTCCAATCTACTAGCCGGAGATACATTTCTAAATATAGCCAATTCTTTTAATTCTTCTATATTTTCTGCTCCACTATAAGAAAATCCACTACGAATTCCTCGATTCAACTCCTCTAAGACATCTACTACGCTGCCCTTATAAGGAATAATTGCACTAATGCCTTCATTCGAATTATATGAACCTTTCCAGTCCTTTTGTGCGCTGGGAGATGCCATTCCACGATATGACTTATACTTTTTACCCTTGACCTCAATAATATCGCCTGGAGATTCATGAGTACCTGCCAAGAGAGATCCCAGCATCACATAGTCTGCCCCTGCTGCAATAGCTTTAACTATATCTCCTGAGTTTCTAAGCCCGCCGTCTGCAATCAGTACAGGCTTATGTTCTAAGCAATAGGCATTTTCCTTGGCTTGCAAAAGCACTTCCAAAGTCGGCACACCGTGTCCAGTTTTAATCCGGGTGCTGCAGATAGATCCGCTGCCAACACCAACTCTAATTGAATCAGCGCCCCATTTATGAAGATCAATAATTCCACGTACTGATGCAACATTTCCAGCCATAATATGGGCACATTCTCCCAGTTGCGGCTTTAGTTTTTCTAAAGCTTCTTTCATAAGAATGTGATGGCCATGTGCCACATCTACGACAATAACGTTACAGCCGGCGTCACATAAAGCTTTAGCTCTTTCAAGATAATCCCCAGTGACTCCAACTGCTGCAGCCATGACATCCATATCGCCGCCACAAACATGCTGCATTTGATTAATCATATCTACCTGCTCTTCGATCTTGTTATAGCGATGCAAAATGCCCAAACCGCCGAACATGTACATCGCCAACGCCATTCTCCAATCAGTCACAGTGTCCATCGGAGACGAAATGATTGGGGTTTCCATAAGCAATACCGTCTGACACTTTGGTAATCCTATGCTTAATCGATTCGCTATCTTAATTCCTTTTCTGCTTCTCACCTCGGAATATTGAGGCTCCAGCATTACATCATCGTAACTTCTAAACATTATATCTCCTTATCCGTGATTGAAAGTAAGAGGTCTGACTCGTACCAATTCTTTTATTTTATCTCCTTTAATATTAGTGTACTCCCCTTGAATGTTTAATATAACATATTTTATTTCATTGTCGTACATTATAACCTGCCTTACAACAGCGAGTACTCCACCCTCTCCAATTGTAACAAGATCTCCTCTATTGAATAGCTTCATAATCTGGACCCCTTCCGACATAACTTAAAATGTCGTTGCAATTATAATATTGTATTTTCTGATTATCAAACGAAATGGCAACAATATTATTATCAATTTGGTCGACAACGCCGCCCATTATATTCTCTCCTTCTTTAATATCACAAGGATACTGAATTTCATATTGCGGACCAACAGGCTTGATGCATGCTAAAAGATATAATATTATCATGATTTCTCCTGTTCTTCGATCATCTGCATAGCAACTGCCCAACATTGAGGGCAATAAAGTTTGACCTCTTCTTTTTTTCCATCAACCATTACCCTCCATCTAGATGCCATAAGCTTATTCTTCTTATCATACGGCATCTTGCATGCTAGGCAATGATCGGGCAACTTTCCAAAAAGCCCCAAAGTCTCCTCCATCTTTTCTTGGGACACTTTAGATTTATTCTTTTGCTGCTTGCGCTCAATTTTTCTTTTTAAACTTGACATTCTATCCTCCAGTTGATCCAAAACCACCTTCGCCACGATCACTAATGCAAATTGGAACGCGATATAGTGGTGAGCCGACCTCTCTTAGACGAAAATGAATTACAGGAATCATCACCAATTGAGCAATTTTGGCCCCAGGTTTAATGCCCAAATCGTATTCTTTAACGTTGTGGAGGTTGATTAATATCTCTCCGTCATATCCAGCGTCGATTACATGGGCTCCAACAAGGAGGCCGCGAGAAGCTAGACTTGACCTATTCATAACTTGAATCATGTAGCCGTGAGGCACTCCGATCTTGATTCCAGTTTTGAACACTGCACTCTCACCTCCCTGTAGATGCCCAGGCCAACCATGCTTATGGTCAGCGAAATCAGGATTCCAATACACATCTAATCCTGCATCAGAGGGATTAGAGCGCGTGGGTCGCTTGCCCTCTCGGATCATCATATATTCTAAAATCATCCTATTGCCTCCGCAGCGTGCGTTGCAGCAATGCATAATTTTCTAGGAATGCATCCAAATCAACATTCTTCTTCCAAGATCGATAAGCATGAAGCGCATTGGACATTTGTTCTTTTGTCAACTTGCCTTCCTCTTTGAATTCATCCTTAAGGGACTTTTTCATTTCCTTTAAAGGCTGCATTTGAGTATCAATCTCATCCAAACGACGAATATAGTCGATCATATTTTCCTGATCTGTTGTTAAATTTTCTTCTGACATAGTTTCCTCTATTTTATTGAAAAGGTTAATTCCTTCTCATATATATAATTTAATCACCATACGCTAATCGTCAAGTGCTTTTCTAAATTATTTTAAATAACGATCAGCAGCGCACGTTTCTATAGTGTATACTATCCAACCAGTTTAAATGCCTTCGCTGATCTAACAGAAAAGCCCCACTGCGGACTATAATCAATCCCCTCCACTATATAAGGGCGATTGACATGCAGTATATCAGTTTCGCGTATAGACCAGCACTTAATCCTGCTCATGTTGGAATTGCTATCGATCACTTCTAGGATCCAATAGAGTTTTCCCCTGGATGTTTTCTTTTCAATCTTTTTCAATGGAACAAACCAAACCCCTCTGGGGCATTCTTCCGGATCGTCTGCATTCTCCAACGCTGTACTATAATCTGACACCGGAATAATTTTGAAAGATGAAAATGCCACCAGAAGATCATCACTTACAATCTTGTCAATTGGAAATAAACCAGTCAAACGAACCTCATATTCAATCATCTCTTCTTCTGTAAACTCTCCCTCCTCAGAATAAAGCTCTATGTTTTCATTAAACTTTTTCTCGGTTTTTACTCTATCGACAGCCACAGTCGACCAGAAATGTTTAAGCCCATTGAATCGATCATCAACCAAATCATTCAAGGCTCCACAGCGGGTTAAGCTATCCAACACCCTCTTGTTAACACGTCTATAGTCCAACTCTTCGTTGAAAAGCAGGTCTTCAATTACAGTAAAAGGGCGATGCACAAGTAATTCCTGGATTGCCTTATCCCCGACACCATCGATATTCGCCAAAGGTTGTACCAGCGTGTTGCTGTCATCCTTTGATACTTCCCAAAACATACCAGACTCATTGACATTTGGTTTTTTAATATCATAACCATGCGACTTGGCGATATTAATACCCTTTTGCCTTCTATCTTTGTCCTTGCTCAAATCCTTATCTAGAAAGGAGGCCATCCACTCTGAAGGATAGTAATTCATTAACCAAGCGCACTGAAAGCCAATCATTGAATAAGCGACCGCATGACTCTTGTTGAACCCGTATCCAGAGAAATATTCAAAGGTTTTCCATAACTCGTTCGCATCATGATGTGACACGCCTTTCTCATGACAACCTGTCACGAATCGAAGATGTAAGCTCTCTTTCAAATCATTTTTTGATCCCGTACCTTTCTTTGTAAAAAGCTTCCGCAATTTATTTCCTTCGTCTAGAGATATATCTTTCCCCAATTTATGAGCCAATAATGCGATCTGTTCTTGAAAAATCAAAAAGCCATATGTCTCTTCTGTAATCTCCTTGTGAATCGGATGAATATACTTGACGCTCTCCGGATCTTTTTTGGCTTCTAAATAATCTAGATCAACTTTAGCAGACAACGGTCCAGGTCGATAGATCGAGGTGATCGTGGAGATATCGATGAGATTGGATGGCTGCACTCGCTTACACAAATCCTGCGCTCCAGTCTCTGTAAATTGAAAGATACCTCCCCACTTCCCTTCCCGGAATATATTTTTATATACACTCTCATCATTGAAGTCAACAGCATCAGGGTGCAAAGTTTGATCGTAATATTCTCTGATCTCTTCAGTTGTTGGCTCTTCGATATCGTGATAACGCTGGAGAATTCTCCTGATACAACCTTCAATCATTCGAAGAGATGCAAGACCCAAAAGATCAAATTTAATGAAGCCCATTGGCTCAAGATGTCTGACGTTCTGCCCTTCAGACCATGGCGTTTGAATTACTCCACCGCTTTGAATCAAAGGCATGCGAGAGGGAATATCCTCAGAAATAATCACACCTCCGGCATGTCGAGAACATGACTGTCGTTGCCCTAACAGACCCAAGATGTGGATCTTGACATCTGGATAATTACTTAAGAAGCTCTTCAATGTCGGACTATATTTCATAACCTCCTCCCAGGTAGGAGTATACACCCCGGCCTTGATTCCATGTGCTTTCTTCGCGGCGGGAGTTGCTTCAAACAACATGACCTTGGTCACTTTATCAACCTCTGAGTATTTGACTTGGTACAATTTTGATACATACTTGACGAGAGATTTTAGTTGAAGAGTGTTCCAGTTTGAAATCGGCGCGACACAATCTGCACCCCACATGTCGATTAACTTTTCTTTCAATTCCATTGGTCTAGGTACATCAAAATCGATATCAGGAAAGTCTTTCGAGTCTGCACGAAGGAAACGAGAGAACAAAAGACCATATTTGAGAGGGTCGACCTGTGTAATTCCAAGACAGTAAGCGACCAAAGAGCCGGCTGCAGATCCACGCCCAGGGCCGTTAAGACCCATATCGTTCGCAACGTCTTTGATCATGTTCATTGTCAAAAAATAACGAGAAAATTTTTGTTTTGATAAAACCGTTAACTCATGTTCAATCCGATCAACATACTCTGGAGTTGCGTCTTCACCAACCACCGAACGGAGACCGTCAAAAACCAATTCCCTCAACGCCTCATCGTCTGTTACACCGTCAGGTACAACAAAATCTGGAAGGCGGACAGTGTTATCAGGAAAGAAAGAGTCAATACGATCATGAGCGATATCATAAGTTTCCTTGATTGACTGATGGACAATTTCATCTTCGTACTCAACATCACACTCCTCTGTATATTTTAAATAGGATTCCCAAACTTGATCTCCGTTTTTTGGATACAACTCATATCCAATTTCATCAACATGTTGAGGAATTTCCTCGATTTCTTTCTTCCAGCGCTTGACAATATAGCCAATGCGCTTATATGCCTCGCGAGTACGCCAAGCATCAGGATTTGGATAGTGAGAATCACATGTTGAAATAAGCTTAATCCCATATTCTTTATGCATTTGAATAATATATTTGTTTAATTCGTGCTGTTCAGGCACATTATTCCATTGCAGTTCTCCATACCAACGATCTCCAAAGATGTCAAGCATCTTTTCTGTTACTTCGCGCATAGCGTTCAGAACGGCCTCTTCACCGTCCTCTCTGTTCTCCCAAAGACAACCTGCGTAAACCCCTCCAAGACATGCTGAGGCGGCTATTACACCTTCTGAGTGCTGCTTTAAGAGGTCGTAATCAACCCTTGGATACTTAAAGAAGTAAGGGCGAGTGTACGACTTGGAAACAAGCTTAAAAAGGTTCTCTAGGCCCTTTTCGTTTTGAGCTAAAAGGATCAAATGTCGTCGACGATTCAGAATACTCCACATCGCTTTCTTAGATGCTGCCTCGTCCTCTACGGATAAGCTGTTATCTTCGTCTTTCTTCTTACGATTCTCTTTGTCTTCCTCGTATGCTTTCTGCCACTCTTCAATTGACGGATTGAAATAAGCCTCAACGCCATAAATTGGCTTGAAATCTTTACCATCCGACTTCATCTTCTTTGCATGCAAAACTTGATAAGACAAACCGTTCATGTTCCCATGATCTGTCAACGCTAGTGCATTACATCCATTTTGATACGCATAATCCATATGCTCTTGTGGATATCCTATCGCATCGAATAGAGATCCCGCCACTGAATGGCCATGCAAATTGACAAACGGTATTTTTGGTTCACTCCTCTCCATATTCTTCTCCTATTAGTGAATAATTTTTATATCTTACCAATCCTTCTTCGGGCCTAAGTACTTCCTTGTTATGTTCGGACCCCAAGAATTTTGTATATCCTGACCATGATTCAGCAGGATAATACCATGGCAACTCTATCTCCTTTACACTATCTAATTTAATCACGCTGAAGATTTTGTCAAGGGTAAAAAATCGAGCGGAGTATCTTTCTTCTACTGGAAGTGATTGTTTAGGGAAGTAATCTCCCTCTGCTATATATGAAGAATATCGACCTGTCCCTTCTTTTCTAACAACTCTTCTAAACTCAAGCCAGTCCTTTGGGCCAAATGTAAAACTTATGTAAGCTCCATCTCTGACTGATTTTCCTTTATATGTAAAGAGAGTATTTTTATGCGAAGAGATTTGTTGACGAATGGGTCTTAAGAAATCTACTGGATTTACACCGTATGGAAAGGATACATAATATTTAGAGGGCGTGACCCAACGACTTAATTTACTGCTTATTTGAAACGCAACCAAAGCACCGTAAATCACGCTCCAGCCTAAACAATCTCTCTTGTCTCTATCATTTGGATGAATCGGCACATAGTAAATTGAAATCGGCCGTCTATTGGCATGAGGAAATCTGTCCAATCTTCGACGGAAATAGACAGGATCCTGGTATTGAAACCCTATTCTGTTCTGGACTAAAGGCTGCATGTCATCATGACATACAATCCAGATTGTTTCACACCCAGCCATGGCGCATTCATAAACCGCTTGTTCAACCATGGTCCAGTTTGGAGCAATGGGCATCAACGAGTCATGCCATTGAAAATTAAACTCCAGGGGTTGACCTGCAATTGGCACAATCCCAGCCAAATGGAAAGTACCACCGTTCTTTTCCTCTATCATTTCCAATACCTCAAAAGCTTTTTGATATTTTTATTTTTCGGATGGCCATCAAAATTTTTTAAAATTTCTTCAACGGATAAATTACAATATGTAACGTTTTTGTCAAGATCTAAATCATATTCATCGATGCAAATCAATTCTCTACGTTGAGGAGTTACTTTAACATTCAGGTGATACGGTATACCGTTGCGATAACCATTTCTTCTTCCCTTGACCCCGTTCTGCTTCATCATCTGCTCAACCTTAAACTTTGCATATGTATCAGAATAACCATACTCTTCAAGTTGTTCGCCGTTCAAATAAGAAATAGCTATTAAATTTTTTAAATCGCGATTATTTCTATGGCTATATGCATAAAAGTATATTTCTTTTACAAAATCATCACAATCCTCTATGTAATCTAGATCATGAATCATACCGGTATTAACCCACATCCAGTCGAGCACTTTATATTTCCGGATCTTTGAATTTATTTGTCTTATTCCAATCTCTGAAGCGTCAAAAATTTTAAGCTTATTAAAACGAAATCTAGCCAATCTGGAGTGAGAAGTTGTAACTTTCAACACGCCATCTTCTATCCTCAAAGCTTGAGCAGAATTGGGAATGGGAGCTTGTCCAGCCATAGATATCAAAAAGAATAGTTTTCTCCAAACTTCTGATTTTCTAATTCCAACTGAGATTTCTCGACTTGAAGAACTTAGTATCGAAACTTCATTTTTAAAACCTATGTGATCTAAGTTTGTTTCAGCCGAAAACCTCTCGAAGAAGAACGGCTCTTTTGCATCAATACAAATCAAGGTGGATCCAGTGAACCAAGCATATAGCAAAGCGTTCAAGGATCCACCTATGATTACCTCATCGATTATATATTCATGCCGATCCAGATTCATCACTATGTCTTATTTCTCTATAGGATGTCACTGTAACAGGCCATAAACCAGTAGCGATATCTAAACACGCTTCTGCTACTTTTTGGATTTCCCACTGCGCTCCTTGATGAGTCCTGAGATCAACAAATTTTAACAAGTTATTGAGATTAACAGTGCCATAGTACTGCGTATACATGGACTGAGGGAGTACTCCTCTAGCCTGTTCGCGACATACACCCGCAGCGACCATTTTTTCAAAAAGCGCTAGCGAATTCACGTTATGCCTGTGTACACAATTAGACGCTGGAATACTCACCGGAAAGCTCTCATGCCCAACATGACTTAAAATTCCTGGATCAACTAAAGCATTCTCGTTAGAAGCTTGTCGATTGGACTTATGTTGTGTTCTAAAAGACTCTGGTTCATAAAACTTGATACCAAAGTCAGTGTAGCGCCTGGAGATCTCATTATAACTCCAGGTTCTGTGACGATGATGCTGAGAACGAATAAACAAGGGCACAGTAAATCTAAATGTAACAACGTTATGCTCCAATGTTGACGTATGGCGATGCTTAATTAAATATTTAATTAATTTCTCATCTTTTTTGTCCATGACATCTTTTTGCTTTCCGAAACTAACTCTGGCGGCATTGACAACAGATAAGTCCGTTCCCATATGAGAAACGTATTCAACCGCGCCAATGCCATCATCGTATACTTCTATTCTACGATTATACATCTTCTATATGCTCCACCGTCTGAATAATTCTCATAGCTACTTTATAAGGATCACAATTGGCTGCCGGCCGGCGATCTTCTAAATATCCCATCCAGTTGTTTGCCTCAACAGCCACAGGTACTCTAACTGAAGCTCCTCGATCACCAACCCCCCAACTAAATTCTTCAATATGTTGGGTTTCGTGTTTTCCCGTTAATCGGTTTTCGTTACCCTCTCCATATATAGAGATATGCTCGTCGTGGTGTATTTCTAATGAGTTGAGAGCCTCCTTAAACACCTCTTCGCCACCTTCGTCCCGCATTTTTCTATTGCTAAAATTTGTATGACATCCAGAACCATTCCAATCTCCAGCGACTGGCTTTGGAGTCATATCAATATCATACTCATAACTTTCAGCCAAGCGATGAAGCATATATCTGCTCATCCACAAATCATCACAAGCCTTGAGAGTATCGCTCGAAAAACATTGAAATTCCCATTGACCACTAGCCACCTCGGCATTGATTCCAGTTATATCAATGCCCATTTGCAAACATTGGATCATATGTTTTTCTGCCAACTTTCTGCCTTTACTTTGACTTGATCCGACTCCACAATAATATGGCCCTTGGGGCTTGGGGTTTCCATTAGGAGGAAATCCTAGAGGTCTATCATTTTTCTTCATGAAATATTCTTGCTCAAAACCCCACCAATATTGTTCTTCTTTGGCAGTTTCGTTTAAAGATCTTAATTTAGATCTAAAATTTGATTCATGAGGAGTACCGTCTGCATTCAAGACTTCACAAAAAACCAAAAAATGGTTTTCCGCCCATTGATAAACTCTAGCAGGAACTAAAACACATTCGGAGAAATTTCCCTCTGCTTGCTTTGTTGAACTGCCATCAAAATTCCAATTTGGAATTGTTAAATTTTCCTCAAAACGTTTGGCTGTTCGTACTTTACTTCTCAAATTTGGTGTGGAATATCCATCTAACCATACATATTCTAATATATTTATATTACTCAACTGGCACCTCTTCTTGTTCTGGTTGATCTGGTTGTTCTGATTCAACATCGTCATAAAACGGAATATAAAACTTGACACCGTTATATGATGAAAATAAATCATTGCGTGCATCGGCTTTCGGCCCGTGAATTACGCCGTATCTGATGCCGGCAGCTTGATCTAGACGCCCTCCCTCGGATGTCTTTAACATGCTGTATTCCATAGAGCCTTCTTCAGTCCTGTTCCCATGAATTACACTGTCCTGGCCCCACTTTTTTCCCAACTCAATTACCATTTCCTTTGGCATATTGGGCACAATATAAGAATTTTCTGGATCACCATAGGATCCACCAATTGAATATAGTTTATATCCTTGCTCTTCCAAAACATCCTCAAAGTTTTTTCTACGATTCGCATTTTCAGCATTTCGACGGGCCAAGCCCTCTCCGGATTCGTCACCCGAATCGTATTCTGCGACTCCTTTCCACTCAAGCGGATTTTCCGGTGTCATAATTGCCACCATCTCCACGTCTGATTCTCCCATGAGCATGCTATACATTTCTGACCATGGTAAATCATTGCTGATTTCGATATTTGCACCATCCTCATATGGCGACTCTAAAAGCATCGAATTATTTTTACGATACTCTAGCATTTGGTGATCGATCATTTCTCTCAACCACCCAATGGTTAATTTTTCAGACATACTAAGCCCTCCTTGAACCTATAATTAGTTTTAAAATTTATCTATCTCACCCAGAATATATTTTTCCTCAACCATTTTAAATTTCTCTCCTTTATGAGAGAATTCAATAATCATATGTCGAGGCACTATAATGGGAAAAGTCATTCTTTTCCCCGATTTTCTCCTCACAATAACATACTCTGATTTCTCGGCTACACTTTCAGGCAAGACAAATGATGCCTGGGGTTCTTCGTCTGGCATTTCAACAATCCAGATCCAACCATTTAAAGAATTAATTTTAAGATTCATTTTTTCTCCTATATTTCACAACTATCGTTTGTACAAAATTTTGTACCAGAACCTTCAGTTGACATCTCAATTTTTGTAATGGGTGTAATTTTAGAAACCATTTCCTCATACTTCTCTTTGGCAATGGCTTCATATGGAGCTTGACGATATCCAGTATTAGAATAGCGCAAGAAAGAAACGGCTTTTAGTCGAGTTTCATACATCTGCAAAGCATTTTCAATTTGACATGCTTCATGATCATTGAACGTAACTGTAACAGACACTGAATTGTCTGCCCAATAATATTGATATTGTGCCGCGATCTCTAATTGTTCCCACATACTAACGTCTCTTTTACTCTTTTGAAAAAGGGGCTCTTTTACTGGGAATTCTACAACAACCGTGCTCTTTTGTCCAAAGGCGTCTTCTATATTATAACCCGCTTTGGACAAATGTGCAACTAATTCTGAATTTTTTGCAAATCTTATACGTCTAATATAATATTCTGATTCTGCAAAGTGGATCCCCGGCGTAGAGCCATTTAACAAAGACACCGTACCGCTGGGCTTGATGCTCGTTGTGCGGATTGAACGCGGAATACAAAGCCAATCAGAGTATTGCTTGTCCCAAGCTTGAACCTCATCGTAAGCATTGTCACACCAATTGTACATTTCGCGCCGTCCAAACTTCCCAAAGGCTTGAACAACACCAGACTGAGAAAGGCCAATGCGGCGATTCTTGAGCATTCTCTGGTTTGTCTCTGGCCAATGGGTCTTCACAAGGGTAATTGTTTTGCCATAGAGATAAGCAATTTTGAGAGTGCGCAAATAATCTTCATAAGAATCGTGCCGCGCCGGATATGTCTCAACGAGACAGCATAATTCTGCATCCTCTAATTGCTGCTCCACGCAGGGATTGAAACCCATGACCAAATGATCATCCAATCGCTCCCCATCCTTGAATCGGCCACGGGTTCTGGCGTTCTCCAACCAAATATACCCAGGCTCTCCATTTGTCACCGTTAACTCTGCATGATCTACATAATTCATGCCGACTTGAGCGTTTATTGAATTGTTCGATCCCCAGCGATATTTAACCAATGGAAGATTATTAATCTTTTCCTGATAGTCGCCCATCTTTTCAGGATGTACAGAACTCATCTCCTCTTCTATTTTTCTAAGATCGGAAGGATCCTTAAGACGCACAAAAACACTGTCATCATGAGAACCCAGAGCAAGAGCCGCTGACCGCCTTACGTTACCTGCGACGACACACTTGCCGATTAAATTTTGAGTGTCAACGATCAATGTCGAATCAGCTTTTCGACCGATATAGCCCATATAGAGCTTGACCAGATCCCCATGAAGGTCGACTAGCGGTTGAGGCCCACAGGCGGTGCCACCAAAGCCTCTGATGAGAGCGCCTTCAGGGCGAATTAACGAATAGTCAAACACAGGAAGCTCTTGTCCGAAAATAAAAGCATCAAGGACGATCTGTACCGAATCCACCCACCCTTCGCGTGAGTCAGGAACCACAAAAGTTTCTTGAGATAGTTGTGGCTTCTTAATTTCGAAAGTACCAGCACCCAAAGTGTCAAACCCGACACCAACGCCAAGCATTAATGCATCCATCATCCAGCCAAACAAATAGCCACCCTTCGTGCTGATGTCCTTTGTGGACCGGAAGGCGCAGTTAAAAAGACCGGCTCCAGTTTTCTCCTCCGCAAAACGTGTACCCATCATCCATAATCCTCGCCCTGGAGGAGTCCACTTCAGATCAAAAAGCCTATCAAATGCCTCTTTGGCTGTTCTCTGTGCTTTTGCGTCATTCCACTCCAACCCTAGACTAACAACATGATTTTTTTGAAGCGTGAACATGCCTTCGATTACACGCTTGCAAACGTGCCACCATTCTTCGGTTTCTTCAGAGTCATAGCCAAACTCCTTTAACTTTCTAGAATATGTCCGCTTAAAGGTTATGTACCCAAGCGGCCCCCATGGTGGATCCTTAGTCTTATAAGATATAAGAAATGCTTCTGATAATGTAAAGCGCCGTATTTTCATTGTCGCTGTCTCCTTTTATACATTTGATATGCTGATAATCTTTCTTTCTGTGCTTGCATCGGACTGGTCCCATCTCCTTCTGAGTTCTTAGGCAGTACCTTAATGCAAACATTTGAAGTGTCCATAAAAATTGGAAATACAATTCCATCTGGCCCATTTCTGTTTTTTGCTATAAAAACACGACCTTGATTTGTACTTCTATCCTCAATGGTTCTGGAAATGGAAAATATAAAGTCGGCAACAAAACACTTATTAAAAGCTTCACTAATTGCCTCCATTGTAATAATCTCTGCGTTCAATCCTGTTCTGTTGGTTTGAGATGCCGTCCAAACTCTCAAATTATATTCTTGCCCAATCCCCCTCAATTCCTCGTAAATTGATTCCAAATCGTGGCGCTTTTCGCTTCTTGTTTCAACTGGACGTAGCAAATCTGCATAATCGATAACCAACATGTCAGGCTCAAAACCTTGCCTTTTAAGTTTTTCAATATAATTTCGAATTGTGTTTGTTGTGGCTGTCTTTGTTGGATATTCCTTTATTTTTAATTGACCCTTGACATCTTTAACAATTTTCTCTACCTCTCTCTTTTTATGCCTTAAAGATCCGAGTTGTACTGATGAAATGCAAGAGTCAAACCTCAACCCCACGACCTCAGATGCCAACTCTAAAGTAATATACACTACGTTGTGTCCTTCTTTTACCGCTGCTGCGCCTATATGTACTAGTGCCATAGATTTACCAGCGCCTGTTGGCGCGATAATGACTCCCAATTCCTTCTGCCCATGTCCACCCCCACAAATATCATCCATCAATGGCCAACCAGTTGATATGGGGTTTCTGGGGCGTTCCTCGTATCGTGCTTCGAAATCCTTGTGAAAATCATGCCCACCATCACTTTCAGAACCAAGTAAGAGAGCTTCATTGATCACTTTGCTGATTTTATCATATGATGACTTATCAAGCAACTGCATCGATTTCATCATGGCCTCTTTTAGTTTTTGCTTTCTACAAAAATCTAAAGCGCGTTTCTTTATAAACTCACCATCATCACGCTTAGACTCTCCAGTTTGCTTAAAAAAGTTGTTAACTTGTTCTTTTACAACTACAGGATGATCATCAAGGCCTGTGTGTATTATAGCTCTCATAGCAGATCTGCCGGGATGAGAATTATATTCTTCTCTATATTCTATTATCTTCGAAGCAAAAACTCGAAGATACTTTAATTCCAAATAATTTTCGCAAAATACCTCTAAAAAGCGATCTGCGAATATCCGGTCTTCCAATATCAACTGGCAAAGGCCCTCTTGGAAACCTCTCCCAAACTTTCCAAAACTTACAATATCAGACATGCTTGCCTCTCCTTGTGTCTTATATTAAATTTAAGCACCAAATGGTTATCGTCAAGACATAATATCTGTTTTATTTTTTTTGTACCTTTCCTCGTATCTAGATTTTAGCAGCGCATCAACTTCTTCAATAAAATTCTCAATATCTTCGACCGTTGCGTATGCTGAATCTGATGCGCTAATTTTTATACGATCCCATGACTTTTCAGCATTAATTTTGGCAACCAAAGTATCTTTTAGCCAACTCAAAAAATTGTCCTTTATTTCATCCCATGATTGACCGGTCATCTTATGTCTCTTGTGAAAACCAACCGCATATGCATTAACTTCATGAGGCGAAGTAAAATAGTTTTTATAGTCCTCCAAATACCCGTAACCCAAGCCTCGCGCTCTCCTCTCCAAGCCCCTGAGACTGTCTAAAGTGTGCTCAAATTCGTGTCGTAAAGTTGATTTAATTTTAGCTACCAAATTTGAAGGTCTGATGTCCTGCAAAGAAAAGTCAGAAGGAATATTGACAAAAATTCTCAAATACTTTTTGCTTTCCTGATATGATCCAACAGCGGAAGAATCATCAGCGTCTTCAATATTGCTGGAGAAATTCACCCTTCCGTCGACTTTTCTTACAAGATCTTTGATCTCTTTTGGTAACATGCGACCACTTGCGGCTCGACCGTCTATAAAACTAAACTCTATAAAATTTGATCCAGGTGTCGACATATTAATTCCACGCTTAATCGCATGCAAAGCCTCATCTGTGATTACATCTGTGGCTGTGTCAAACCTGTGCCTCTGGGCTAGCCCTTCATTTGCAAAGGAGCGCCACTCTTCTAAAATACTCTTCATCTGAAAAATCCCTCTCTGTGTCCTGATATATTAAGTAGTGCTAACTCTGTTTGATTTCACAATATACCGCATTTTTTGTTTTAAAGTTTCCCAATTATAATGACCAAAGCCTTCCTTAGACATCTTAATCAGCACATTTGTGAAATTAAGCTCATAAGCTGCATTTGTCACAGCATGATCAATATCGTTTTTTGACTGTATTGATATCATTGGAGAATAAAGCTGCATGATCTGATAATTTTCTTTAACTAAATTCATACCAGTTAAGATATTTTCATAAGCTTTCTTTTTTGACTTTGTATACATGCAATATTGCTCTATATCCGAAAAAGTATAACTCTTTGGCTCTTTTAAAAACTCAAAACATGATTTTACAGTTTTGAGACCTACTCGCTTGATTCCAACTAGATTATCTGAGGAGTCTCCTGCAATTGCTCTAGCCATGGCAAAATTAACAGGATGAATTCCGTGTTCTTCTAAGATGTTGTCAACGCTCTTCATCTTGTTCTCTTTCAATACCGGACGATACACCTTAACTGTATCGCTACATAACTGGAAGAAGTCTTTATCGTTGGAGTAAATAATCTTCTTCCAACCTTCTAAAAAAGGAGAATATGCTAAATACGCAATAACATCATCCGCCTCAACATCCGGTACCATTAGCTGTACAATTGGCAATTCATTCAAATATTCGATTGCTTTTGTCATTTGCCATGCGCGATTCTGATTTCTCTGCTCATCTGTCAAATTTTCACTATGACGATTTAGATGACGCGACAAACTAACGGGCTTACGGCCGGCCTTATATGCGCTGTTAATCGCTTTTCGTTTTTTAGAACCACCTTTGCCGTCCCATACAACAACAACACGCTCAACTTTAAGCTCACGTAATTCTTTTTGTAGAATCTTCAAAAATCCTTTTGCGCCTCCAATAGGATCTCCATTCGTCGATAATGATGGATCAACAGTATACGCCCTAATAAACGTATTGTGCCCATCA
>Ga0098061_1000064_pt1 | contig 39240 bp, 37 predicted proteins | sample 22_taG_FD_92579 | JGI IMG/M metagenome (GOLD analysis project Ga0098061, IMG submission 92579) | Marine viral communities from the Subarctic Pacific Ocean - 22_ETSP_OMZ_AT15343 metaG | ecosystem: Environmental > Aquatic > Marine > Oceanic | place: Subarctic Pacific Ocean | collected 2015-01-20
AGAAGCTGTCCATCAGGATGGCCCCGCATGGGAGATTGTCGCAAAGTGCGCGACGTATGATGAGGCAGATCAAAAACGTCTCGAATTGGCAATAGAAGAGGATTTGCAGGTGAAAGTTCACTGGCAAGGGAAGGTCAATCATCGTTACTACGCGGTGAAGACACGAATAGACCCTAGAATCGCTCTAGAGGAAGCGCTTAATCAACGACGCGTCGACAAGAAGAAGCGCAAGGCCAAGCTCAACAAAAAGCGCAGGAAGAAGTAATCGCGAACTAGTTACAAGCAGAAGAGGTCCCAGAGATGCCAGACGAAAAAGCAAAGAAATTACCAGCATTTTTAAAAACAGTATATCTTTCAAATCGTGAGATCCGTCTCCTTTTGGCCGGCCTTTATTCATTGAATATGCCACAAGAAGAGATCGAAGGAACTCTTTGGAAGAAGCTCCTCTTTGAAAAGCTACACAAAAAGACACGCAGAAAGAAAAATTAGTGACACCTTCAGAACGAGATAATCTTATCTTGGAAGCTGCTTTAGAGTTTGGAGCAGATTATTATTATGAGATAAGAAACGGGACTCTCGGAATAACATTATACATTGAAGCCCCAAACAAGTTCGAAGCGGGTCAGATTCGAAAGGAGGCTCCGTGCTTTTGGAACGATCTATACGTAGTGGTTATATACACCACAGATCCGGACTTCAGTGCCGACATTCCAAAACAGTCCGCGCCGGTATAGCTCAGTTGGTAGAGCAGTTGATTTGTAATCATCAGGTCCCGTGTTCGAATCATGGTGCCGGCACCAAATACTTCTCATGACTATCGAACTGGTATTGTTTATATCGCTGCTTGGTATTTTGTTTAATATTATCAGCCTGTGGGCCATTTCGCGTGTAAAAGACGCTCAACTGGAAGTTTTCCACCGCGCATGGGCGCGCCTAAATTATTTAGAAGTGGGAATGTCTTTTCATGGGCTAATTCCAATGCCATGGGAAGTAGAAGAAATAGATGACATAGTCAATGAAATAAAAACTTTTAAACAAGAAGGAAATGTTGTATACTTACAAAAAGAAGAGTAGTGCGGCGTAGCTCAGTTGGTAGAGCAGCTGACTGTTAATCAGCTTGCCGCTGGTTCGAGTCCAGCCGCCGCAGCCACATACAACTAAAAAAGGGTGATTTTATGAGCAAGAAAAAAACAATTTGTGTCTCCGGAGGTTTTGACCCTGTACACATTGGACATCTTCGGATGATGCAAGAAGCCTCCCAGTTTGGCGATGTTATTGCAATTGTAAATTCCGATAAATGGCTAATGAGAAAAAAGGGATATATTTTTATGCCCTTTAAAGAAAGGTGTGAAATAATAAAAGGTTTCACAGCAGTAGCAGATACAACATATGTTAATGACAAGGACAACACGGTGTGTGAAGCCCTCCGTCGGCTGCAGCCAGATTATTTTGCTAATGGGGGCGATCGCAAAACTAACAACACGCCCGAAATGGATGTTTGCGAGGAGTTGGGGATTGAGATGCTTTGGGGAGTTGGCGGCGGAAAGATACAAAGCTCGTCGACTCTAGTTAAGGACTCAGGAATGGTAAAAGAATCGCCCACCCAAGTGGATGGGGTTGATGTGACGCCATCAAGGGTAGAAGTCCTAGCAGCAGGCGATGTGGCAAAGAACGGTGATTATTAAAATCATCAATCTATATACTACAGATGGCCCGTAAAAAAACTTATGTGCTGGATACCAGTGTATATTTAACTAATGCTGAATGTATCTATGCATTTAAAAATCACGACATTCATGTACCCCTTAAGGTGTTTGAAGAAATAGACAAACATAAAAAGCGCCAAGATGCAGTGGGCGCTCAAGCCAGAAAGATTATTCGCATCTGGGACGACTTGCGCACAACTGGCTCTTTAGATAAGGGCGTACGCATTCGCAAAGGCCTAGGTATTGTTAAGTCAATAAGTGCCTCGGGAATATTGCCAGAAGATCTTCCTTGCGATTTGGATGTTAAAATCCCAGATCACCTTATTATTGCTACAGCCATGAAAGCCCAGCGCGAAAGTTCCCGGGATGTGGTGCTTGTATCCCGCGATATTAATATGCGCGTCATCGCTGATGCCGTGGGCCTTAAGTCAGAAGACTTTCAAAACAATCAAGTTGTTGATACAAGTGAAAACATTTTTACGGGCTACACAACGGTTTTGGTTGATGACCAGATCATCGACCGGTTTTATGAAAGGCAGAGCGTGTATCTTGATACCCCAGACTTATTTTCAAATCAATATGTCATGCTGGTATCGAGTGCTAATGAAAAAAAGACCGCTTTGGGGAGGTATGTTAATAAGGCAACCCCATTGCGTCAACTTATAACAAGCAAGCAAAAAGTTTGGGGGATTAAGCCTCGCAATAAAGAGCAGCAATTTCTGATGGATGCCCTAATGGATCCGCGAATCCAGATTGTGACGGCCATCGGTAAAGCAGGTAGCGGTAAGACGATCTGTGCGATCGCTGCAGGGCTTGAACAGACCATAGATGAGGTCAAGCAGGAATACACGCGCGTGATCGTCTCACGGCCCGTCCAGCCCCTAGGAAAGGATATTGGGTTCTTGCCAGGAACCATGGAAGAGAAGATGTCACCGTGGTTGATGCCTATTCAGGATAATCTCCAATTTTTGATGGGAAATGATAAAATAACTCTTGACATTTACATGCAAAAGGGTACAATAGAGATAGAAGCATTGACTTACATTCGTGGGCGCTCAATCTCAAATGCCTTTATCATAATAGATGAGGCACAAAACTTGACAACTCACGAATTAAAGACTATAATAACAAGAGTAGGTGAAGGAACGAAAATTGTGCTGACCGGAGACGTAGAACAAATTGATAATGTTTATATCGATGCAACGTCTAACGGCTTAACACATGCTGTGGAAAAGTTCAAGAAATTTGAGCTTGCCTCGCACGTGACACTCAATAAGGGTGAGCGCTCAAAAGTTGCAACCTTCGCTGCTCAGAATTTGTGAGAGTAAAATGGAAAATGAAAACCCGGATTTAAACAATCCCGTAGAGGCCACCACTGGTCTAAAAGAGTTAGTCGTCAACTATATCGGCGAGCGATTGAATGCTGAAGAAACCATCACCGTCGATATGGCGGTGGAAGTGTTTGCAGCAGAGTTCCCAGAATTTTTAATGGCGATCGCTGAGGAAAATTTCATAAGAGGATATGAGCAAGCCCTGATGGATGTTGAAAGTACTACTCCATCAAAAACTACGAAGCCCTGATGGAATATTATATATACAACACACCCGTGTTTGTGGTGAACGAAGTCGGTCCCGAGATTGATCTTCCCTCTTTTTGTCAAGAGGTCGAAAATCTAATTCCACAGCGCCTTCTTGCTGCTTTAGACGTTGTATATATTGGGGAATTCCGGCAGCTAGCCGGCCGAAATGCCACATATGCTGATGGGGCGATTTATATTACTTCTGAAGAGCCAACGAACCACGATATGATAGAAGACTTTGTTCATGAAGTGGCTCATGCCTTAGAAACGATACACGGAAGAAAAATTTATACTGAGAGCCTTATACAAGAGTTTAAGGGAAAGAGAAAAAGGTTGTATTATATACTAAGAGGGCAGGGATACGAAATAAACCCTCTCCTGTATGACTTTACCGAGTATAACGAAAAATTTGATAATTTCCTTGCCAATGAAGTTGGCTATCCCACCCTGTTGTCTTTGACAATGGGCCTATTTGTATCGCCATATGGTGCTACCTCTATTCAAGAGTATTTTGCAAACGGTTTCGAGAAGTACTATCTCGACAACCCACGAACGGTGAGAGACATATCACCAGTTCTTTATAGAAAGATTGAAGAAATAATTAATGACGACGAAGCGTGAACATATATCCTATTCTGAATTAAAAGATTGGGCGCACTGCCCACACTATCACAAGAAAGCATGGATCGAGAGGGTTGCCCCTTTTGAGGGCAATGAATACACAGCATTTGGTACAGCCATACATGATGTGTGCGAGAAGAAACTTCTAAAAGAAGACATCGATGAAGCGGAAGTATTCCAGATTGGGTTTGAAAAGAAGCTCCAAGAACTAATGGAAAAAAACATCGAGGTAAACGGGGCGAATGTAGAGGCCATGAAGAGTGCCGGCCCAGCGATCTTAGCGGAAGTAGAAGATGCTTTGAGTGACTACTTCGGAGACTATGAGGTGTTCTCCTCCGAAGAAATGCTGTATGTACCAATTGAAGACTTTAACATTAGTTTCAAGGGCTTCGTTGACGCAGTGGTGAAAGTCGGCGATACTTATCATCTATTTGACTGGAAGACATGCGGCTGGGGCTGGGATTCCCGTAAAAAAGCAGAGAAACTAGTAACATACCAGCTGACACTGTACAAACATTTCTTCTGTCAGAAGCATAAAATCGACCCCTCTAGCGTTGAAACACACTTTGCGTTGTTAAAAAGAACAGCCAAAAAGAACCGCGTAGAGATATTTAGAGTAACGAGCGGACCAAAGAAAACTGAAAACGCTCTTAAACTTCTATACCAAGCAATTTATAATATCACTAAAAGGTTTACTATTAAGAATAGGCTAAATTGTCATAAGCCTTATCCCTGTAAATTGCTTAATACTGAACATTGCCCATAAGGAATTAATATGTCTGACAAAATCAAGATCTTTACGATCGGCGACCACCCATTTTCCCCCTCCGGAGTAGGAAATCAAACAAGGTATATCATGGATAGCCTGATGAAGACCGGAAAATATCAAATTGTATCATTTGGGGGAGCAATTCAGCACCCTAACCATGAGCCTCAGAAGACAGAGGAATGGGGAGATGACTGGGTGATCTGGCCAGTTGACGGATATGGATCCCCAGATCAAGTCCGCGCCATGGTGCGCCAGCAAAAGCCGGATATTCTCTGGTTTATGACGGATCCCCGCTTTTATGGTTGGTTGTGGGAAATTGAAAACGAAATACGGGCCCAAGTCCCAATGGTCTATTATCACGTGTGGGACAACTACCCTTATCCGCGGTTTAATCAGCCCTATTATGAATCTAATGACCACGTGGCATGTATCTCAAAGCTTACTTATGATATCGTACAGACGGTTGCCCCTAATGTTGATGCGTCCTATATTCCTCACGCAGTGGACGAGGAGTATTTTAAGCCGCTGCCGCCTTCGGAGGTCATGGCATTTCGAAAAGCCAAGGGTCTCGAAGATAAATTCGTGTGCTTCTGGAATAATCGCAACGCTCGCCGAAAGCAGTCCGGCACGCTACTCTGGTGGTTTAAGGACTTTTTAGATCGAGTTGGAAAGGACAATGCCGTTTTAATCATGCATACAGATGTGAAAGACCAACACGGCCAAGACCTAGAGGCCATAATTCATGAACTGGGCCTCGTCGACGGCGAAGTTTTGTTCTCACGAGATAAAATTGGACTAGCTGATCTAGCTATGTGTTACAACATCGCAGACCTTACAATTAATATATCAGATGCCGAAGGGTTTGGGCTAGCGACACTGGAATCCCTATCTTGCGCAACCCCCATCTTAGTAAATATGACTGGTGGTCTCCAAGATCAGGTAACAGACGGTAATGGCAACTGGTTTGGTATTGGTCTTGAACCGTCCTCCAAAGCAGTGATCGGATCACAGACTGTTCCTTATATTTACGAAGATCGTGTAAACAAAGAAGAGTTCCTCGATGCAATGACAAAGCTGTATGAAATGGGCCCAGCGGCCCGAGCGGAACTTGGAGAGGCCGGCCAACAGTATGTACAGAAAAACTTTGCTTTCTCGGACTTTATACAGAGGTGGGATGATCTATTCACAAAGATTTATGAAACTTGCGGATCCCACGAAGATCGAAAAAACTATAAGCCATATGATGTTAGGACGTATTAAATGAGAAAATCTATTTTAGTTAAAGGGCCGATCCTGTCGCGCTCTGGTTATGGCGAGCAAGCGCGCTTTGCTCTCCGCGCCCTCCGAACGCGGGAAGATATATTTGATATCTACTTGATGAATATTCCATGGGGCCGTACGGGCCATATTATTGGCCACCAAGAAGAAAGAAAATGGATGGAAGAGCGTATGGCACATACTGCCATGGTTGTCCAGCAGAAGGGCCAATTTGATATGTCCCTTCAAATAACGATACCTAATGAATTTGAAAAGATTGCTCCAGTTAATATTGCATATACAGCTGGAATCGAGACAACAAAAGTTCCCCCCGAGTGGATTGAAAAGACAAACGCAACCATTGACCGGATGATAACAGTGGGCGAGCATGGAAAGAAGGTGTTCGAAAATACGTCCTATACTCTCACCAATAACGAAACGGGCGAACAATTCCCCAATTTCAAGGTCACCGTACCGATTACAGCAGTAAACTATGCGGTGGTTGAATCTGAGGCCTCCCCACTTGAAATTGATTTAGAGACTGAAAAAAACTTTTTAGCCGTAGCACAGTGGGGCCCCCGTAAAAATTTAGATAACACTATTCGGTGGTTCGTCGATGAGTTCAAAGATGACGAAACCGTGGGGTTGGTTTTAAAAACTAATTTGGCCGGCGATTCGATTATGGATAGGCACGTGACCCAAACGCGGCTATCTGCTCTATTACGGGAATATAAGGACCGAAAGTGTAAAGTATATCTTCTGCACGGAGAGATTACAACGGAACAACTTACGTGGCTTTACCGGCATCCGACGATGAAGGCTCTTATCAACATCGCGCACGGGGAAGGGTTCGGCCTCCCGATGTTTGAGGCAGCTTATAATGGGCTCCCCCTGATTACAGTAGCATGGAGTGGTCAGATGGACTTCATTTGCCGCCCCAACAAAAAGGGAAAGAACTTCCCGCGTGTACACAGGGTAGATTATGATCTTAAAAAGGTCCAGAAAGAAGCGGTTTGGCCTGGTGTTATTAATGAAGATAGCATGTGGGCCTTTGCCCGCGAAAAGTCTTACCGTCGCGCCTTGCGCACGGTCATAGATCAAGAAGAGCGCAGTAGAACAGAGGCGAAAGGACTTCAGAAGTATATTAAAGAGAAATTTACAAAAGACAACCAGTATAAACAGTTTATAGATGCAATGGGTGTCGCTAGCACCTTAGAAAAGGTCGATTATGTTTTCGTTAATGACCTCTTTAAAGAGCAATACGTTGGTGGAGCAGAATTAAGCTTACAGGCTCTTATAGATTCTTGTCCAGGTACTCATGCAAAATTCAACAGCTCAGCCCTGAACACTAATATAGTAGATACTTTGAAAGATTCCACGTGGGTCATTGGCAACATAGCCCAGATTCCCAGTCCGGACATTCTGCAATATATCATCGATTCGGGGATTAAATATCACTTTGTTGAGTTTGATTATAAATTCTGCGAATATCGAAATCCGTCCCTCTATCAGATGCTTGAGGATGAAGAATGTGAATACGACAAAACTGATCAGGGTGCCCTAATAACTAATTTTGTTAATAGTTCAATTCAAACCCACTTTATGTCCGAGGAACAGAGGAGCGTCTATAAGACAAGCTTACCAGACTTGGACGAAACCAAAACAACGGTTCTGTCATCGATCTTCGATGATCAATTCTTCCAGCAGATTCAGACTCTCCGAAGCAACTCGCCGGAAAAGACGGGCCCCCATGTCGTCTTGGGGTCTAGATCATGGGTCAAGGGCTTCGCGGAATCTGAAAAATGGTGTAAAGAGAATAACGTAGAGTATGAGGTTATTAGTAACTTGCCACACAGCGAGGTCCTAAACCGGCTCGCGGTGTCCAAGGGAATTGTGTTCAAGCCCACCGGCCTAGACACTTGTCCTCGTTATGTAATTGAGGCAAAACTCCTAGGATGCACCCTCGAAGTAAATGAAAACGTTCAGCACCTGAATGAAGAGTGGTTCAATACGGATGATTTAGACAGCATAGTAACATATCTTAGTTCCAGACGAGAGGTTTTTTGGAACAGCGTAACAGGAAATGAGTGAACATTTTACGATCGTCATTCCCACCTATAATTGCATAAGCTGGGTATCTAAAAATTTAGACTCTGTTTGCAGCCAACAATATGATGATTATGACATCATTTATGTTGATGATGCATCACCGGACGGTACAGCTGCCGCCGTTAAACAATATCTAGCCAACTCTCCTTTTACGAAGGGGGAGTTCACTCTTATGGAAAACCCCTTTAACAAGGGGAAGATGGAAAATATGTATCATGCTGTGCGTCAAGCTAAGGACAACAGTGTCATTGTAGTCGTAGACGGCGATGATTGGCTAGCGCACGATAAAGTTCTGTCCGCGCTGAATAAAGTGTATGAGGGAACACAGATATGGATGACAAATGGATCCTATCAGGAAACACCCACAAATCACATTAAGGTGCCCCAAATTGATCAATATTATTGGGATGGAAATATTCGGAATAAGAGTTGGGAGCTATCTCACTTAGGTACATTTCGAAAAGAGTTATTTTGTCAAATAAAGCGCAAGGACTTAATGAATAAGCGAGGCGAGTTTTGGGCCACCACTAGCGACCAAGCAATGATGTGGCCAATGGCGGAGATGTGCGGACCGGAGCACTTTTGTACGATTAACGAGGTTCTATATATATACAACCGGTTGAATCCTCTCTCGGATGATAGGGTCCACCGCGTAGACCAGCTTTCCACTGAGCAGACCATACGAGGAAGCACTTCATATGAGAGGCTCACTGCATTGTGAACCTGTTTTTAGAAAATGTGAACATGGCTTCCACTTCGGGCCCCAACTATTTCGCACAAAAATTGGTTAAATATTTGGAACTCCGCGGTGTAGCCTTTACTTCGCGGTTACCATATAATTTGAAACTTACTTTTATCGAATCCGTGGGACAACGTCCGGACCTTCCAATGATACAAAGGCTAGACGGTATCTACTTCAACGCAAATTTCGATTGTGATCGCATGAACCAGAATATCAAAAAGACATATCAACATTCCGCCGGCGTAGTCTTTCAAACCGAATTTAACAAGAATTTGATTTTTAATTGGTTCGGGCCACATGACAACTATACGGTGATAAATAATGGCTCTGACTTGATGCATGTTGATAACACTGACTTGGATGAGGAAATAGTTAATAAGTTCTCGTCTTTTGATAATATTTGGTCCTGTGCAGCCCACTGGCATGTCTTTAAAAGACTAGAAGATAATGTTGAGTATTTTCTTTCTTATTCAAAGCCAAACGATTGCTTGGTCGTCGCCGGCCCCTCTGCAGACTATAGAATCGAACACGACCGCGTTTTTTATGTTGATAACTTAAGTACCGATAAGCTGTTGACATTGTTTAAGTTATCTAAATATTTTATCCATTTGGCCTATTTAGATCATTGCCCCAACGTGGTTATCGATGCCCGCGCATGCGGGTGTCAAATAATTTGCTCATCGGCTGGCGGAACCCGAGAAATTGCTGGAAGCAATGCCATAATAATAGAAGAGCCAGAGTGGGACTTTGGATTTTTAGATGTTAAAAAACCTCCTCAAATCGATTATGATAAGGTGAGTCGTAGCGGAGTCGACTCGCCACTATCAATGGCTAAGACCGCCAAAGAATATTTAAGCTTTTTTAAAAAGACGGAGAAATTAAAGAAATGACTAAAACAGCAGAAAAGAAAAACAGGATTGTTGGGTTTGCCAACATGAACAAGGATATCGCCTATTGCGTTCTGGAAGATGGACGCCCCATTGTGCATGCAGAGCTGGAAAGATATTCTCGCATTAAGGAGGGCCCCCGTGACTCCGATCCATATCGATTTTTTATGGAAACTTACCCTGAATGGCGCTCATGTGCCCATGCGGTTAATACCGTTGTTTCAAAACCAACTGGAGCCTATAAGAAGTGTAAGAATTCTTATTTAGCAGTTGAGCGCGCAATTCATCGAAACGGTGGGGAGGTCAGCATCCTCAGTCATCACCTGTCTCACGCTGCGAACGCGTTTTATTCAAGTAATTTTGACGATGCAATCATCGTCACGCTTGATGGTGGCGGTGAAGAAATCGTCGAGGGTGTTACGGAGTCCGGCGAGCCTAAAGTCATCGAGACCTCCTTGACAGCATACGTCGGCAATGATAAGAAGATTGAGAATATCCGAGTGTACAGCCCGGGCCTAAGCCTTGGAACCTTTTGGACGCTGGTTTGCAAAGACGTATATGGTCTCGCAGTCGGTCCCCCATGGGGCCATAAGGCAGGTACGCTAATGGCCATGGCAGCTTATGGTAATCCGGATGAATATCTCCCTTTGTTCCTGCAAAAGATGGCCGACGGCCAATTCCGCCCCACGATACGAGAAAATCTACATCTTCTGAAGAAGGCTATAGGAGAATCGGACGAAGCTAAATTTCACATTGCAGCATCGCTCCAATGGGTGACGGAGTTTATAATTTATAGTGTTTTGGACGATATTTTCTCCGATCCCAAGGCAACATCAAAGAATCTTTGTCTATCCGGCGGTGTTAGTCTAAATTCTGTTATGACTCATAAGCTCTATGAGAGGTATAAAGGAAGAATTGAGAACATTTATTGCGCACCCGTACCGTATGATTCTGGACTAGCGATTGGTAACGCCCAGTATTATTGGCACCATATTCTAGAGAATCCACGGATTAAGTGGGAAGATAATTTTACGCCATATCTTGGTGAACTATACTGTGAAGAGGATGTGCGCTCGGCCGTAGAAGCAGAAGAAGATCTATTAAAAGTTGAAAAAGCAACAGATACGAAGGTTCTAAACCTCTTAGACAAGCAAAAGATTGTCGCAGTATTTGGAGGCGCCTCCGAGTCTGGTCGCCGAGCACTGGGCAATCGAAGTATTTTAGTTGACCCGCGATCCCCAACAATGAAAGACCACATCAACGAAAAAGTAAAACACCGACAGTGGTGGCGACCATTTGCGCCCTCTATTCTCCGAGAAGAGGTTGCAAATTGGTTTGAAAAGGACTATGACAGCCCCTATATGTCTTTTGTGAACTATTTCAAGGAAGAAGTCCGTGAGCAGGTTCCGGCCGTTTTACATGCCGATGGATCCGCTAGGCTTCAAACTGTAACGAAGAAGGATAATCCTTGGTATTATGGCTTCTTAAAGAAGTGGCAGAAAAAGACTGACGTCCCCATCTTGCTGAATACAAGTTTTAATGACAGAGAGCCGATAGTGGAAAGCCCTACGGATGCCATTAACTGTTTTATGACAACAAAAATAGATTATTTATATTTCTACGAATACGGAATTTTAGTATCACATAAAAAGGGGGTGTGATGACGATTGACTCTGAAAGGGTGACCATCGACATTGACATTGTTGACTTGATGTGGAACGAAAGGAATCGTCTTTTGATGCAAATAATAGAGAGCACCCTGCTCGACAGCAAGTTTCCGCACTGGGGGGGCGAAATGCTACAAAATATTAAAAACCTCTACCAGCAGACCGCAAATCAGGGCTTTCCTTTGATAGTAACGCCGCAGTGTTTATGCGGCCGCCATCCCTTAAGCACGGAGCCATACACTGAGTTTGCCGATGCGACCATGAATACCCGAAGCGCTGCAGGATATTGTTTGGCTGCTATTCCTCGCAGCGGCTCCACCTTGGTACACCGAATACTAAATCGTCTTCTAACAAAACCAGTTACGAAGACGCACCGCTTGTTTAAGGATATGTGTCCTATGATTAATTTTCAAGGAACTATATTTTTTTCTGTTCGACATCCATACGATACAGTTTATTCTCAAATGAAATATAAGTATGGTGGGGAAAAAGTACCCGAAGAAGAAATTGATATCATGTTTGAGGATATACCTCTTCTTTTTTCTTACATACAGATTCTTAAAAACCCGATATTATGTTCCAAACTTCTAATAACGCCAGCCAATTCTATCTATTTTCTACGCTATGAAGATTACTGGAACAGCGCCGGGCACAATGTGCAGGACCTCGTTGACCAACTCTATAAATACCTCAGAAATAGTCATTTCGGTAATATACCACAAATCCCTGAATTATCTTCTGAGGAGTTGTGCAAAATTACTCATGAAACGAGTGCTGGGCCGGCGTCGACTGATCTCGCCGACGGGGAAACGGGACCTCACATAGGGCTAACGAAAGGAAGCCCCGGAGAAGGATCCAAATTTTTAGTGCAAGAGACTAAAGACTATATAGCCGAAAAATACGGATTTTATTTTAAAGGGTTGTGGGAGTACTCGTTATGAAAACCATGTCAGTTATTGGAATCGGCCGCCTAGGTCTTTGTTTTGGCCTCACCCTTGAGGGTGGAGAATATGATGTGGTTGGCTGCGACATAAATCAGGATTATGTTGATTCTATCAATGCTAAAACTTTTGTCTCGCACGAAATAGGTGTTAATGAGAAACTCGCGGCCTCTAAAAACTTTAAAGCCACCACTGATTTAAAGGAGTGTATAGCCCATAGTCGGCTTCACTTTGTTACGGTTGCGTCTTATTCTGAACCAGATGGGCGCTATGATGTATCGCAGGTCGATGATGTGGTCGACGAATTGGTGATGCTGGGCGTTCAAGAGCAAGAGAAGCATCTGGTCATCTGTACTAATGTAAATCCAGGATATTCAGACACAGTCTACGAAAGACTGCAAACCCTTAACTGGCAGGTGTCATTCAATCCAGAAACTATTGCTCAGGGATCGATTCTTAAAGACCAAGAAGCACCTGACTGTGTATACGTGGGAAGCGACACTCCAGAGCTAGCCGCTGAGATTGTGGAGACATACCACCGCATGTGCTCAAACACTCCATCAATTCATACGATGGATCGATTAAGCGCCGAGCTAACGAAGGTTTCTCTTAATTGTTATTTAACATGTAAGATATCTTTTGCAAATATGGTCGGTGATTTGGCCACCACGATAGGGGCTGATGCTGATAAGGTGTTGGCGGCCGTCGGCTCCGACAGCCGAATTAACAATAAGTTTTTTAGATATGGCTTCGGATGGGGAGGACCATGTTTCCCCAGAGACACCAGAGCGTTCATCAGACTCGCTCAAAACAATCGGATGCCCCACGACATGTGTTCGGCCTCAAACACCGCCAACGACGCGCACCTGCGCTCTCAGGTAGAGGACTTCGTCGCCTCTGGAGCAACCGAATACCACACAGACTCAGTTACCTATAAAAAGGGGACAGTAATACTTGAAGAATCGCAGCAACTAGAGTTCGCAGTTCAGCTTGCAAAGAATGGGATCGCAGTTACTATTAAGGAGTCCCCCGAGGTGGTGGCTCAACTAGAAGAATTATATGGAGACTTGTTTATTTATGAGTAACAAGGGAACAGTAGGAATATCTTTTACGATAGGGTTTGGAAACAACCTGTTTCAGTATACGTATGCTCGCCTGCTAGCTGAGAAAAATGGGCTAGCCCTTTCTCACCGCGCCATACCAGAGTTGGGAGTGGAAGCGTCACCAGTTGACTTCAACAAAGCTCTCCCGACAATTGTGATCAATGACGAGAACTATAAGAAAGCCTTCTTTATGGAAGACCTGTCTGATTGTAATGTTCTAATAAACGGCTACTTCGAAGACTACAAAATTTTGGAGAATCATCTTCCAGAGGTAAGAAATTGGTTTGACACAGTGCCGGTGACAAACACTAAAGATCTAATTTTACATTTACGCCTTCAGAACCGTCTGATTCAGGTCAGTCATAACAAAAATCACATCAGCGCAGACTCCTTCAAGGAAGTTATCAGCCAGTTTGATTACGACCGCCTTCATATTGTGACGGATGCCGAAAAATGGACTCCCTATAATATCTCAGACATTGAAAAGATTCGCCATGAGATCGCGATCGGCCCAAATCCGCCTAGTAATTCTCCGTGGGTTGATGCTAAACAGTCCCTAGAATATATGAATCACTTAATTGATGGTTTTGCTGAGCTGGATCCGATCGCTCATTGTAATGGAGCACAAACTATAAAAGGCTCCGGAGGTCTGCGTGGAAGTTTTATTGAAGATTTTAACTTGACAAGGAGCTTTAATCAGGTTATAATATTCAACAGTACCTTTTCTTGGTGGGCCGCGACTTTAAGTGGTGCCGAGAAGGTTGCCATTTTTAATCCTTGGAAAATTGCCAAGCCAAAGCATCAACGTAGGAATCTTGGCAAGACTTCCTTTGAAGGGTGGTTCAACTGGGGATCAGCCACCGATTTATATTTTAAGGAGTACGGAATAGAATGATCAAGCTTGTTATATTTGACCTAGATGGAGTATTAGTGGATGCCTGCGAATGGCATCGTGTGGCGCTGAATCAGGCGCTCCAAGAAATCTGTAACTATGAGATTCCCCTAGAGGAGCACAATTCTACATTTAACGGACTCCCCACGAAAGAGAAGTTGAAGATTTTGACAAAACAAAAACTTGTTAAACGAAAAGACTATGAGGCAATATCTCAAAGAAAACAAGAGCTTACCTTAGAGCTAATACAAAAAAAAGCCAAGCGAAGTAAAAAAAAGATAGATATGATCAAGGCTCTTAAAAAACAAGGCATCCATGTCGCGTGTTTCACAAACAGTATTCGCGAAACTGCCGAGCTAATGCTTAAGAAAACTGGTGTTTTGGATTTGCTTGAAGAGCTTGTAACCAACGAAGACGTTAAAAAGCCAAAACCAAGCCCCGAGGGATATCTTAAGGTTATTAGGAAGTTTAAGGTTCCTAAAGAGAACGTTGTGATAATAGAAGACTCTCCCAAGGGTTACGCAGCTGCCATGGCAGCCGGTTGTAGAGTTTATCCAGTGGCAAATGCTGAGGGAGTAGACATTGGTCTCTTTAGTGAGTGGGTCAAATGAAAGTTTTAATCCCCATGGCCGGCGAAGGCAGCCGATTTGTGAAAGAGGGATATACTTTCCCTAAGCCCCTGATTGATGTAAATGGTAAACCCATGATCCAATTGGTGGTAGAGAACCTCGATTTTGATTGTGAATACATCTTTCTGGTCCGTAAGTCCCATGTAGAAAAGTATGGAGGGCTTATCGATACTCTTGACAGGATCACCAATGGCAACTTTCAATATATCACAGTTGATGGTCTCACCGAGGGCGCCGCATGCACGGCCCTTCTGGCAGAAGAGCTAATTGACACTGACGAAGATCTCCTGATTGCGAATTCAGACCAGTTCATTGAGTATGAAGCTCAGAACTTTATGATGCTAAGAAATCAGACTGACTGTGATGCAATGGTGTATACGTTTAATGCGGTGCACCCGAAGTGGTCGTTTGTTAAAACTAATTCGCGTGGGTATATCACAGAGGTGGCCGAGAAGCGCCCAATCTCAAATATAGCAACTTGCGGAATCTACTGGTACCGCCACGGCAGTGATTTTGTTAAGTATGCAAAGCAGATGATTGAAAAGGACGTTCGAGTCAATAATGAATTCTATATTGCGCCGGTCTACAACGAATTGATTCAGGACGGTAAAACATTGATTCCGTTTTATGTTCATAGGATGTGGGGCATTGGCACTCCCGAGGATTTAAAAAACTTTTTAGATAACGGCTAAAAAAAGGGGGAATATTGTACAAATATCCAATTTATCTTGTAGGAGGCATGACACAGTCGGGAAGCACCAAGGTATATGCATCTTTGTTATATTACTTAAGAAAATATAAGAATCAAAATACTCTTGGGCTTCATGACAGCGATTTGCCATGGCCCATTTGCTTATTCGATGAGATAAACGAGTGGACCGGTGACTTGGCTGATATTGTTAACTTTTTAAAATATTTAAATACTGCGCCAATTGTGATAAAAAGCCATGATTGTTGGGAATCATGTCGCACGCAGTTTCTTTTAGCACATATGGATTGTGTTCGCTTTATTTTTTTGGGTTGTCTGCGAGATCCGCGAGATGCACTGTGTTCGTGGGCGCGGAAATCTGCTCAAGACCTCGACGATGTCGATGCAGTTGATTCCTTCTTATCTAAACAAGCGGATTTTCAACTTAAGTGGGACACTAGGTTTATCGACCGGCAGGCCTTCATCATGAAAGAGAAATATCAGTGGAAGAAATACGTTTCGCCCTCTAACTGCACTATACAATATGAAAACTATCAAGAAGACAATAATGCTTTTGCACAAATGATTTATAAGATGGGCAACTTGGTTGGCGGCCAGACCGAAAAGATAACACAGTCAATATCCGATGACATTATTGAGTTTTTTAGTAGTGATCTGCTAGAGATGGCTAAGACCAACAAGAATGAGTTTTTGCTAACGTCCGCGCACATCACTAACCGCGGCCAAATAGGAGGATACAAAGAACTTCTAACCACGGAGCAAAGCAATGCAGCAAAAGAGGCATATATGGAACATATAAAGTCGCTGAGGGAGTATTATGACGCTCATCATATGCCAGTACATCATCTGGCCACGCCAGAGAATGGGGAATAAATTATGAAAGTAGCACTATGTTTACACGGCCTCGTTGGGACCGACGATAAATACGGTAAAGGCAACAAACTAATTAACCACAAAGTGGGGTACCGACATTTTAAAGAACATGTGATGGATGTCAACGATCAAGTAGATGTTTTTATCCACACTTGGAGCGTTGATCAGAAAGATAAGGTGGCGGAGACATATAGTCCTGTGGCCATAAAAGCAGAAAAGCAACCACAAACTGATTATGAAATTCCAGGCATGCATGCCAACTTTTGTCGGTGGACATCTGTAAAAGAAGTCATCTCGCTTGTTAATGAAAGTGAAGTCGAATATGATTGGATTTTATTAACGCGGTTTGATATAGCTTTTTTGGTTGATTTTGCTTTTAGTGAGTTTGACAAGACCAAGTTCTACGCACAAGGACCCGCCGGCCCATACGAGAATGGTTTACATCTTATGAACGACCTCTGGTTTTGTGCTACGCCGGAAGACATGACAATTTTCTCTACATTGTTCGATTCGTTGCCTCAATACAAACAGCACATGATCAGTAATCACCAACTTGCAAGAAAACACTTGCTTGAAACCGGCTTGCATGATAAACTAGAGTATAAGTTTTTGAGAGAATGGACAGGCGCTGACGGGAAGCTGTCGTGCGATACTCCGCTGGTGCGATGGCACTATATGAATAAGGTATAATAGAATGGTAAAAGGAAAAATTTCAAGAGGCACATACATGCAACAAAATAATATAACTCTAATAGCTCACCGCGGCAACACCGCAGGCAAAAAACCAGACCTTGAAAATACACCGGCATACTTGGATGCTGCCGTAGCTAAGGGTTACGAGGTAGAAGTAGATGTTTGGTACGTCGACGGCAAGTATTATCTTGGTCATGACGGCCCGGAAACCGAGACAACATTAGAATATTTGGATAATGATAAGTTTTGGTGCCACTGCAAAAACGTAGCAGCACTTCACCAACTGGTTCAACATGGAGTACATTGTTTTTTTCATCAGAACGACGATGTGACGTTAACTTCGCGAGCAATCTTATGGACGTTCCCTAAAAAACGACTTATGGAAGGCTCAGTTTGTGTGATGCCCGAGTTGGGATACGAAGGAGACCTCCATAACTGCAGCGGCATATGCAGCGATTTTGTGGAGGACTATAGAGTATGAAAACCGTTTATATTTTAGGCCGCGGCCAATCTCTTCGAGCGCTCGTCAACGCAAAGATAGGCTCAGGATCTGATGTTATTTTGATGAATGACCACTCAAGGACGCTAGAAAGTGCACAAATAGCAGCTAAGTTAGCTGACGCAAATCTGTATATTATGTGTAATATAAACCAAGCTGGGTTTGTGCCGGCTGTTTTTGAGAGAGCCAATATTACTGGGTGCCTTACTAACCGATTTAAGCCCAATTGGGACTTGTGGCGTAAACAAAAAGCTGCGCAACGTAAGCATGATGAAGGCGGTACTCTGAATAATCTCGGGAGGCTCCCCTACTTGGCTGAAGATGAGCCTTATCTTTACACATGGCGAGGACCCGCAGACCGCAATCATGAAGTCATGACAACTTATAATGATCGTGTTATAGAACATATGCCCGAAGAGGCCGAACAGTACTTGATGGAGGTTTATGAAAATAAGCTTGTATGTAACTGTTCTTACTATGGCACCCTATATGCGCTGGTAAAACTTAAGGCAGACAGGGTGGTATATTACGGCCTTGATTTTTATGAGAACGTAAAAATAAACAAGAGGTGGTATATGGAGCCGCCACCATACCTGACAGCCGAATGGTACGAATTGAGAATGAGATATGAAGGAGAGCACATGCGTCTTTTGTGGGACGAGTATTTAGCTCGATACTTTCCGGATGCAACGTTTGAGTTCAATACAACCGCGAATCTTGACTTAAAGAGTCCGAATATAGTTTATAATCCCATCTCGCTCGAAGGTGCAGGGAAAGCTTCTTCTACGTATTATTAATAAATATTCATCTAGTTACGTGATAGAATAAGACAACAACAAAGGTGGGGATATAAATGTCAAAGTTAAACGTAGTATCATCAGGGTTGCCGGCGCATCCTTCTGAGATTACTAAAGAATTCAATGCGAAGAGTTTCGAGGGGCTGAACATTACGTTCATCAATATGCCTCTCCGCGAGTCGGCCGCACCTAATGTACCCCCTGAGGGACCCGGCATTCTTTCGTCCATTTGTCGTATGTACGGCGCCAAGCCATCTATTTTGGATTTAAATGCCTACCGTATAAAGGATAGTAGTACTTCTCACATGCCCAATGGGCGTTACTTAACGCTGGCAGAAGCTGAAGATTTAATTGTACGCCATTTTAATATGGTAGGTACGCCGGATGTGGTTGCTTTCTCGGGAATGATTACCACACTTAAGTGGCAAGAAGACATCGCCACTATTGTAAAAAGACATCTCCCTGAGTGTTTTTTAGTATCGGGCAACGGGCTGGCAACTGAAATCAAAAAGGGTCTCTTTCATTGGATCCCAGAGTTGGATGCAATCGCTCGCTCGGAGGCAGATGACGTCATTCTGGCTATTCTCAACGATGCACAGCAAATTAAAGAATACGGAATCGAAAAGGCCTACAAGATAGGAAAACTCAGCCCCTACTATATTGGGCAGTACGCAGGGCGCCCGCGCTTTCAATATGAGGGCGATCGCCCTAAAGACTTAGATTCCCTACCGTACGCGGCAGTTGACTTGCTAGAAACCGACCCCGACGGCTACGACGTATTAAATCAGTATATTGATATACCGGTCTGGGGAATGGCGGCAAATAACAGTTCCGCAACGCCTTTCACAATGAATCGCAGCCTTACAACCGTAAGCAGCCGCGGCTGTCCGTATGCTTGCGCGTTTTGTTATCGCGGCGCACAAGGTGAGAGAAACTATGGCATGAGGTCGAGCGAGCACATAGCGAAGCAGGTTCGAAACTACGTCGACGACTATAACCTCGACTTCATAGGATTTCCTGATGACAACTTTGCAGTCGACAAGAGGCGTATCAAGAGAATGATTCCTGTCTTTAAAGAGTACGGGCTTGACAAGGTACGGTGGGGCACTCACACACGGATGGACGAGGCGGATGCCCGCTTGGCGGACATGGCCGAATCGGGATGTGTGTACATTGGATTTGGTGCAGAATCTGCATCGGAGCACACCTTAACCCTAATGAAAAAGGGCGGCCACATTCTTAGAAATGGGTTGGAAGAAATAAAGATTAACGGCACTCTTTATAAGTTTCCCAAGACGATGATTAACGGTATTAAAAATTGCCATGATACGGGGATCCACCCGAACTGTACGTGGATTATGGGGTATCCTGGCGAGACTTTGGAAGATTTAAAAATAAGTGTTGCTTTCATTATGTGGCAGCAGGAATTTTGGTCGAGCTTTTACCCCGCGGGATCCCCCGAGCACGCAAACGCACTGGAGGCAGTCAACCGTAAAATGTTCACCGCCACGGCATATCCTGGAACGGAGATGTGGAAAGTGGTTCGCCCAGACCTAAAGAAGCATTTTAACATAATGTTTGACGCTGACGGAGACCCAATCTGCGACGAGAACTTCCACCAATATGTGCTTGAGTTAGACGATGCCACCAAAGTTTTAAACTCTCTTTCCGGTGAGGATGTAAACTATGGCGCCACGGAGCTAGATGTCTTTTTGGCAGCCCGCGAGCACGTTAATAATGATCAAATAGAGAAAATACTGGAGATGTAGTGGATTTTAATAATTGTTACTTCTTGATCCCGGCTCGAAAGGGCTCAAAGGGGATGCCCCTTAAAAATCGCAAACTCTTTGACTACACTCTGAAAAGTTTTCCCGAAGAATACCATGACAGGGTTTATGTGTCTACAGACGATGAATCTATAAAACTCCGCGCTCAAGAGATAGGGGTGCGATATGTCCCACGGCCAGCTGAGTTGGGCCAAGACGAAACTTCTATGAAAGATGTAGTAAGGCATTTTATTAAAACACAAAAGATTGCTTGCGATGCAACAATAATTTTGCTATACTTAACTTATCCTGAGAGGACATGGACTGACATAGAGACTATTTATAATCACTTCAAATCAAGACCTGAGAAATCATTGGTCTGTTGTGAAGAGGTAGAAGAACATCCTTATCTTTGCTTTCACGAAAAAGAGGACAGTAAGGCTTCCCTACTGGTAGATCACCAGTTTTATAGGAGGCAAGATTATCCTAAGTGTGTGAGGATGAGTATGTTCGTTGCGTGCTATCAAGCGGATATTATTGATGAATTGCATGATTTAATGTTTGAAAAGAATAGCATTTTTTATAAATTATCTCACCACAAGGTCGATGTTGATTATCTGGAGCAGTTTTTGCAAGTCAATGAAGGGGCAGCGAACAAGAATGGAAAATGAAAAGAGAGCGCTGATCACAGGCATCAACGGAATGGACGGGAGTCACCTAGCAGACCTGCTATTAGCAAAAGGCTATAAAGTGTATGGCTTAGAGCGGCGCTCGTCCGCCGTTAATCGCACCAACACCAAGCACATAGAAGATAAGATAACGTATATTACAGGCGATATGACCGACAAAGGATCTCTTCAAAGGGCCCTTTATGTATCAGACCCCCACGAGGTTTACAACCTCGCAGCACAGTCTTTCGTGGGATCCAGCTGGAACCTGTCTGAGCAGACAACAAAAGTGAACGCTATGGGAACGCTTTATATGCTGGAATCGATATTATCCCACAACAAAGAGATTAATTTTTATCAAGCCAGTACATCAGAGATGTTTGGCAAGGTTGTTTGCACTCCTCAGACTGAGTTGACCCCTTTTTATCCCCGCAGCCCTTACGCTGTTGCCAAGCTTTATGGCCACTGGATCACCAAGAACTATCGCGAGTCCTACAATCTTTATGCATGTAATGGAATTCTTTTCAATCATGAATCCGAACGCCGCGGAATTGAGTTTGTAACTAGGAAGATAACTGACGGTGTGGCCAGAATTCATTTGGGGCTGCAGGACACTTTAAGCCTTGGCAACCTTGACTCCAAAAGAGATTGGGGATACGCCCCAGACTATGTGGAAGCAATGTGGCTGATGCTCCAACAGGACCGTGATCATTTTTTCAATAACAAGGTTGGCGACTTTGTAGTTGCTACAGGTAAATCGCACAGTGTCCGTGACTTTTTAACGTTGGCTTTTGAGTGTATCGGGGTGGATGATTGGGCGAAGCACATTGTACAAGACCCTCGTTTTATGCGGCCAGCCGAAGTAGATATACTTCGAGGAGATGCTACCAAGGCCAAGGAGATTTTGGGATGGGAGGCGACCACCTCCTTGGAACAACTGGTGAAAAAAATGGTCACAAACGACATAGAGCTTATAAAAAAAGAGATTAGATAGAATACATGAATATCTTAGATCATCTGGGTAAAGTAAAGACCTCGGACAAATATCGCTATTCGTATGTGGTGGCCGAGATAGGCATTAATCACAATGGAAGTCTGGATGAGGCTCTTAAACTTATCGACGCAAGCCACGAGGCGGGAGTGGATGCGGTTAAGTTTCAAAAGAGGTCTCTCGAAAATCTATACACACAGAAGATTTTGGAAGACCCTAATTCTGCTGAGTGGACGTTTGAATATCTTATACCCATCCTGCAGGAAACAGAGTTGTCTTTTGGTGACTATCATATCATTAAAGATCGATGTGACGAATTAGGTCTCGATCTGATTGTTACTCCCTTTGACTTGGATTCTGCACAGTTCTGCGGAGATCATCTGGATGTCTCAGCCTTTAAAATTGGCTCGGCAGACATGGTTAACTATGATCTAATAGAAAAATGTTTTTCATTTGGGAAGCCAGTCATTATATCAACTGGAATGTGGACTGAAGCTGAAATCCGGACGTCCGTTAATAAATTTAGAACGTTTGGGGACAATGATTTTGTAATGCTTTTGGCTAATTCGACCTATCCTACGCCCTATGAGTCTATAAATCTAGAATTTCTATCTACTTTGAAGAAAATTCATCCATTAGTGGGTTACTCTGGACACGAAAGGGGGACATTCGTACCAGTAGCAGCCACCGCCCTAGGCGCAACAGTGATAGAAAAGCATATTACGTTCGACAGGACCCAGACTGGACCCGATCACAAAGCTTCAATGCTGCCCTCCGAGTTTGCAGAGATGGTCACATATCTTCGCAACCTAGAACTAGCGCTCGGTTCGGAGAAGGTGGTGAACCAAGCGGAGAAACTAGCCAAAGAAACCTTTGCCAAATCAGCATATGCTAAGGAATCCTTAGAGCAGGGCCATGTACTGACAGAAGCAGATGTCTACTTTACATCTCCAGGCAAGGGAATCTATAAGCATCAAATAGCAGAATTTTATGGGAAAGAGCTTCAGTGCAAGATAGAAAAAGACACCTACGTTACCACCCATCATTTTGACAATATCATTCCAGTACGAGAATGGAAGCTTCCATCCTTTTCTAAAGATTGGGGAGTCAAGTGCCGATTTCATGACTTTGAAGAGTATAAAACCCTCAATTCACCCGTTATCGAGTTTCACTGTTCACAGAGGGATATGGATATCGACTTTCGAGGGGCTTCGAAGGAGAGCCAGCTAGTGGTCCATGCTCCCGAAATATTCGATAGGAAGTTGGTCGACCTTTGTTCTGACAATAACGAGATAGTAGAGGGCTCTATACACCTCTTACAGAAAGCAATTGACAAAACACTACAGATTTCTAAAAATTTCTCCTCAAAAAAGCCTAAGTTTGTGGTACACTTAGGAGGAATGTCGCTTGATCATGTTGTAAACGAAGGAAATACCCCCTTGATGATGGAGCGCGCGGTGGACAATTTTAAGAAATTAAGGTTTAACTCTGATGACATTGAGGTTTTACCCGAGAATTTGCCCCCTCGACCGTGGTATTTAGGAGGGCAATGGTTTCAATATGGCTTTATGTTGGCTGAAGATATGATAGATTTCTGCAAATATTTTGGATTAAAGATGACATATGATACCTGTCATGCAGCATTACACTGTAATCAGGCGGATATTTCTCTGAATGAGTATACTAGGAAGGTGCTTCCGTGGGTATCCCACTTTCATTTATCTGACGCGATCGGAATTGATGGTGAAGGAGTTCAAATGGGAGAAGGTTGTGTAAATTTTGATACGTTCTTTCAGGAATTAGAAGGAGCGGAACAAGATTTTTCTTGGGTGACTGAAATTTGGAGCGGCCACGTTAACCATGGAGCGGGATGTAGGAAATCGATGCACAGTCTAAGTCCTTACTCTCACATTATATAGGAAAATAAGTATGAAAAAAGCATTAGTATGCGGCGCCGGCGGTTTTATCGGAGGACACCTAGTAAAATTCCTCAAAGAAAAGGGATATTGGGTCCGCGGCGTCGACCTTAAACATAATGAGTTTCACGATGTTCATGAAATAGCCGACGATTTTGTCATTGGCGATCTTCGAGACCCAGCAGTGGTTGCATCAGTCGTAGAATACGAGATAGATGAAGTATACCAGCTCGCCGCTGATATGGGCGGCGCCGGATTTATATTCACAGGGAACAATGACGCTGACATTATGCACAATTCGGCGCTAGTAAACTTAAATATAGCCCATGAGGCGGTTACAAAGAGGGCTAAAAAGGTGTTCTACTCTTCTTCGGCCTGCATCTACCCAGAACACAACCAAATGGATCCAGATAATCCCAACTGTGTGGAAGATTCTGCCTACCCCGCGCACCCTGATTCGGAGTATGGTTGGGAAAAATTATTTTCCGAAAGAATGTATCTCTCGTTTATGAGAAATAAAGGACTTCAGGTCCGCATCGCGCGCTTCCATAATATTTTTGGGCCCTATGGATCGTGGACAGGCGGCCGAGAGAAGGCTCCAGCAGCAATGTGCCGCAAGGCCGCTGAGGGATCCACCGGCGGTCTTTTAGAAGTATGGGGCCCCGGTACACAAACGCGGTCCTTCCTATACGTTACAGAGTGCGTGGAGGCCCTCTACCGGCTTATGCAGTCCGACTTTGTAGGACCCGTAAATATTGGCTCCGAGGAAATGATCTCAATGAATGATTTTGCGCAAATGGCAATTGACATTTCTGGAAAAGATCTTACTGTATATAATATTGATGGTGCCGACTTTGAGGCAAAGTACGGTCACAAATGTCCTATTGGTGTAAATGGAAGAAACTCTGATAATGACCTTTATCGAGAAAAGCTGGGCTGGGAAGTCTCGCAGCCGCTCCGCACTGGGATGGAAAAAACATACGAGTGGATCGCCACACAGGTTGAGTCCGCCAAAGAGGAAGAATAATGGCAAGATGCTTAGTCACAGGACATAAGGGCTATATTGGTTCTAAGCTATACAGGAGACTGCAAGAGCTGGGACACGAAGTAGAGGGCCTCGACCTTGATGGTGAGATCCCCCGCGACGTTCGATCCACGTTACGGGAAGATACCGACGGGGCCTTTCATCCCCACTACACAAAATTTCAGCCTGAATACATATTTCACCTAGCATGCTGGCCCCGCGTAGTTTACTCAATGGAAGAGCCAGTGGCCACCATGGAAAACAATGTACTAGCCGGCTCCGTTATATTAAACTTTGCTAAAAAGTGTCCTTCTGTAAAGAGGGTGATATATTCTAGTTCCTCGTCAATCGTTGGAAATGGCACCGGCCCCACAAATCCTTATGCATTACAAAAATATGTTACCGAATTAGAGTGTGGCATTTACGCAGATTTGTTTGGCCTCGATACGGTCTCATTACGATATTTTAATGTATATTCTGAGGACCAGAAAGCATCGGGCCCTTACGCTACAGCGGTCGCTAACTGGATGGAATACATTCGAACCAACAAGGCGCCGTTTATAACGGGCGACGGCGAGCAGCGAAGAGACATGATTCATGTTGAAGATGTGGTATCAGCTAACGTATTTGCTATGAATTACGACGGTCGTTTTGATGGCGCTGTTTACGATATTGGCACAGGAGATAATATTTCGTTAAATGAAATAAAAGATATTGCCCAAACGTATCACGATATTGAGTTTGATTATACCGCCCCCCGAGCCGGCGACGTTTTAGAGACGCGCGCCAACATTCAAAAACTAAAAAGTATTGGCTGGGAGCACTCGATATCAATTAAAGACGGTATACACAATTGTTTCAAGAACACATCAACAAAAGAGGAGACACAATGAAACTATCAAATCAGGCAATCGGAGCGCTCATGATGGCGCTCCAGAAATCCTTAATGGAACAAAGTGACATAGTTCCGGTCCTGCAGGAAATGAACCTACAGGTCGACCCAGAGGATACACATCAATCCACATTAGTGGTAACAAACCCCCCAGTAATTTCGCTTGACGGCACAGATTTTACTGAGGACACAGAATAAGAAAGGAAGAAACTAAAATGGCACAAACACGAAAAGCTTCTAGGAAAACAGCTCCAAAGGCTCCCTCAGAGTCTCGCGTACGCGAAGTGGTTGACGAAATGTTGCGAACAGCATTCCGCTCTCACTCCCGAGATCTCGAAACTGTTTTAAACGATATCGATCGTAGATTGCGACAAGTAGAAGAAAAGCGATAACGAGGATGCCTCGTTATCAATATCGTTGCACTTATTGTGATCACTCCTGCGTGATCCAACATTTATCCGACGAGACAGCATCGATCTGTCCCAAGTGCAACAAGGATCCCGCGCTAGAAAAGCAACTCACCTCTTTCATGAGCCAGAACACCAAGGTTATTCCCAAGGTGCAAACTGGACAGGTAACGGAGGAGTTTATTCAATCTGCGCGAGAAGAATTAAAGCAACAGAAAAAAGAATTAACGAACAAAGAGAAATGACGCTTATACATTTAATACTTGCTGTTTCGATTGTTCTTAATGGGTTCCTCCTTTGGTACCTGACTTCATTGCTTAAGAAGTTCTTCTTTATTTCTCAGAACATGTCCGATACCTATTTGGCCGCCAAAGCTTTTAGTATCTTTGTTCAATCCATGTATAGCATGGACAGTTATCATGGCGAACCAATGATACAGGAGTTGATGTTAAGGATTCAAGAGGTTTTGAATGACATGGAAAAATTTAGAGATATATTTGAATATACGATCGATGCTGAACTTGAGGAAGAACTAGATGAAGCCACCGAAGAAGAAGCGTAAAAAGAATTTATATTTTACGAAGGTACATGAAGATGCCATCGTAAAATATGCACGAACAAATGATCGACAAATGCGGTCGATGCTCTATATTGAGTATATCCAGCCTGCTTTTGATCAGATGGTTGATAAGATTGTTTATACTTATCGATTCACTACCCTCCCTAACATAGACTACCTTAAAGACGACTGCAAGGTGTGGCTAACCACCATATTAAACAAGTATGACCCCGACAAGGGGTCTAAAGCTTTTTCATACTTTTCAGTCGTCACTAAAAACTGGTTCATTCATAAAGTAAAGAAGACACAAAAGCGAAATAGAACAGAGGTATTTCTAGAAGACATGCTAGAAAAGTCTGGTGAAGAGTTGGAGTCTGAAGAGCCCACCTATGAGGGGGAGAGAGAAGAGGCTGAGTTTTGGGCGTCCTTGGGGGGCGAAATTGATACTTGGGATTCCTTTATGCTTAAAGAAAATGAAAAAAAAGTACTGATGGCGGTGAGAATCGTACTGGACTCCGCTGATGAAATAGAAATTTTCAATAAAAAAGCTATTTATTTATACCTGAGGGAGATAACAGGCCTTAATACAAAGCAGGTTGTCAATAATTTGAAAAAACTGCGCAAAAGATATAAGGTATTTAGGAATAAATGGGAAAACGGCGAAATCTAAATCTTAATGATTACATTGAGGAAACGACGACGAATATTCGCGAAGACCGCGCTATGGCTAAATCTTTGTTAATGGATGCAATCAATGATATGAAACTATCCGACGCATCTAGAAAAGAAATGGGCCCCATCGCAGCTAAGTACGTAGAAAACCTACAGCGTTCAAACGAGCAGCTCGTACGCCTAACTGCCCTTCTGCAAAAGCAAACATCTCAGCATGTAGGGCTGACAGATGACGATCGAGAACAGTTATTTGACTTGTTAAATGAGGGAGGAGAAAATAATGGCGGATGATGACCAAAGTGGCGAAGGCGGACTGGACTTAAAAACTCTTAAATTCGGTACGCTTAATTTTCTTAGGGACGATGGTATCAGCGATTCCGGCGATCGCCGGCGTGGCAACCCTCTTTCTTTTTTGGTTCAAACAATGTCAAAAGCCTACGGCGTTGATACCCTAAAAGACGTTACAGAATTTCGTGGAATTGTATTGGATTCTGTCCAGATCGAAGGCATTCAGCCGACGAACCGTTCTGAGATATTAAATGCCTATCTTAACGTGTCTTTGGGCGAGAAGATCATGAAAGTATTTACTAGGGACAAGCCTGTTTATGCTTATAAGGTTTTTATTCCCGAGTTGGAGATGCGGCCGCCCCCCGAGTCGGGCGACGATCCGGTTATCGAGACTTATGCTGATGTTTACGACGGCCGCGTATTTCCCGAGGGTGACGGCCAAATTCCTAAAGGGACCGTTGTAACGGTGGTATTTGAAGATTTTAAAAATCTTTTAAATCCTCGAATTGTGTTCTCTGAAAAAAAGCCATTGATTATTAAAGGACTCACTGAAGGTGTCGGCAGCCTCAAAGATAAACTAAAAGACTTCTTCACAGGAAGCCCTGAAAAAGAAACGATTGAAGACAAAAAAGTCGACGGAAATGAAAAGATCCGCTCTCCACTCCCACGCGCCCGTTCCAAGCCCGGCGACGAGCCAACCGCGGCACAGCAAAAGGCTGCCAACGATCTTGGGCTTGATGTTAAAGTAGTGCAAGCAATCGAAGCCGTCGAATCTGGCGGAAAACCATGTGCCGTACGTTTTGAGCCACATGTTTTTCATCGTAAGGCGAAGGCGGCCGGCAAAGCACATTTAAACAGCCAAATACCATTTACTCGTAATAGTTCTGTACCATTCTCTCGAGTCCGGGCAGAAACCAACGAAGCAGCTCTTAACCACGCCATGACGGTTCACCCTACCTTCGCTCTGGAATCGACGTCTTTTGGGTTGTATCAGGTAATGGGATCGGGGTTCCCACGCTCTAGCTCCGACCCTAAGGGTGAACTAGCCCGGTTCCGAGCAGACTGCTCAAACGTCTCCTATGAATTACTCGCAGGGTGGTTCCGGAAGAGTTATAATAAATCGGCCCTTCAAGCAGCGAAAGATAGAGACTGGAGAAAACTCGCGTCGAAATATAATGGGCCGGCCAACGTGGATAAATATGCCCCTCGGTTAGAAAGTGAATATCGAGCACTAGCTAGCGCAGTGCCGGAAGACAAAGACAAAGAGACGGTATAAATAGGAGTTTATTTATGGGTGGTATTAAATTAGACGGAAAACCAAAAAAGTTTAAATTTGCATTAGATCTCAAGAAGCTTAGCAAGACGGAACAAAAATTATTTGATTCACTGCCTGTGACGCAACAGGCAGAATTTGTTGGCTTGGGTAAGGGTTCTAAAATAGATTTTGATACCCCTTCTTTCGTCACCTCGCCGGGCGAGCACGTAATCGCCAAAGGAAATGCGGGGATTGTATTGGGTCAAGATCGTCCTAGTAATATATACTCTGGTTACGGTGGTTTAAAAAATACTCACTGCGCCTCTATTGATCTTGTCGCCGGCCGCCTAGGTTATCGCGCGCGCTCTACGATGCCGGACGGCACAGGCGTTAATGTAGACCCGAACTTTAAGCTAGACGCCGCGCGTATATACATTTCACAGAAGGCAGACCCTGACGGATATTTTGGTTTAGCAAAGGGAAAATCAGGAAGCACCTCTAAAGAATCGCCTCGCAGCACAGTTGCCATGAAGGCAGACACAGTGCGCCTCGTTGCGCGCGAGAATATTAAACTCATCACACGAACCGACGCCGAAAACGCTCAAGGAGGAGACTTGGATACAGGGTTCACTGCTCCTTTTGGTATCGATCTTATTGCCATGAATGATGACAGCGGTCTTCAGCCAATGGTTAAGGGTGATAATTTAGTAAAGCTGCTGAAAACAATGCTTGAGTCAATCCATGATTTGCGAGAATTGTTTAAAAACTTTTTAGATTACGATAGAACCTTAACTATGGCACTGATGAATCACACACATCAGTCCCCATTTTTTGGTGCCTCCACTTCTCCTTCTTTCGTCAACCTAATGCCAGAAGCGGCAAAAGCAGTTGTCAATAAACTAACGAATGTGGAACTGCAGTTAAATCTTCAAATGCAAAAAATGACAACAACCCAGCAAGAATACTTGGAAACGCCGGCCGGCTCCGAGACTGTTGACGATGATGGAAATGGTCTTTATATATTAAGCAAGTTTAACAATACAAATTAGATATGTCAACACTCAGAACACCACGCAAATATAGAGGAAAAACCCCGGGGATTCCTTTTTCTGTTATAGAGAAGGGTTCAACCCGATATAAGGTTAAGCTTCGGTTAGACGCTGCAGTCGCAAACTTTGCGCGAAACGACGCCATTGAAGAAGCTCTGGATCACTATATCACCCACTATTTCCCAGAGTTTTATATAGCACTTTATGACCAGTCAGCATTCGCGGCCGCCAACGAAGATCCGAACGATCCGGCAACTAGCACCGAGATGTGGACAACATACACCACACTAAGAGAACAACTTAAAAAGAAAACAGAGATAATAACTCAGTATCCTACCTCCCCTCCCTCTGCTAAAGAGGTGATGGTATTTAGCTTGAGGTACGACATTTTCAAAGCCCGCAACGAGCTGACCAAACGAAAGTTTGTCACCGACACTCCAGACCGACAGCAGATGCCCTCTTTTGAGGCCAGCCTAGAGTATTTTAATAACGAGCAGGGTTTCGGCGCCACAGAAGGGCAGACAGAGTTTGCAGTCAAAAAGATGTCATCCACTTCGCAGGCTCTACAAGGTGCGTTTGCGAAATTTGGAAAACAACAAAAACGATCTAATGGTCCACAGGTGCCGATGCCTATGGATTTTGGGTTTTTGGGTAACTCAGTTAACAGAGTAATGAGCACTCTAGTCGACGATCTGGTAGCAAGAACTAAAGGCGACGGCAAAGCATATAAGTTTAGAGAAGGCGACACCCTGACGCTGTACTTTGGCCGGAGTGATATTGGAGAGACGAGCAAAAAGTTGATTGTCGTTCCCAAGTATGGGGTCACAGATATAAAATATTTAGCGTCTGACAAATCAATTGCCGCGGAACATCTAAAAATTGGACACTTCTCTTTGGTAAAATACAGTTCGTTCTTAAAAGATCCAGTGGTAGTGGCGGCATTAAAAAACCATGACTCCGTTTTAAAGATGGATAAGGACGCCGGGCATGGCTCAGCCCCCTTTTCAATTGAAGACTTTTTTGGGAATACTTTTGGGATTGATCTTTCTAATGGGCTTCCAATGGATTGGAACACATCTAACGATCCTTTAGCCGAGCAAGATGACGAAAACAATGCGTGGATAAATACGGCCACTGTTGAGCTAGGAATCATCGACATTGCGGACACCGCCGCCCTACAGGTTAGTATAGGGGCATATACCACGGAACAACTAGTGGCACTAAACGAGGAGGTCACCAATAATCCGGAACTGTATCAGTCTGTTTTTGAAGGACAGGAAAAGAAAAAGGAGGAAACCGCGCCCGACTTTTTAGATCAAATCCAAAAGATTTTGTTAGAGGGGCCCATGGCCGCCGTCGATGACAATAGCCCAATTGGTTCGTTCTTTAGGCACTTCGGTATTAAGACTCTCGTGAAGGAAGCGCTTTTGTGTCTTACCTTTGGAATGAACTTTGAAATAGCCCGAATTGTGGCATTAGTCGATGAGATCAAAGGTATAGCAGAGAACGGCAACATAGTAGTTGAGTTCGGCGGCTCGGTACAGGGAATCACAAAGCCACAGATTCCCATTCCATCCTTTGGTGATCTCTCCATGTCTTTCCCGATGTTTACCATTAGCGGGGATATCTGGAAGATGATCTTAGAAATTGTCATCGAGAACCTCGAAAAAGCATTGATTCAGGTAATAGCACAGCTTACTGAGTTGCTCCGTGAGCTGTGCGACTTCAATAATCCCCGCTCCAGAGACTACGGAGATACAAATATGGGGGATTTGATTCCTCGCTCGTCCCCCAAGTCCAAGCCGGGTACCTCACCCCCCGATATGGGCGCGGAGTATGGGCCGTATGACCCGTTTAGGGGCACTAACGCTGAAGAATCTTCTGGCATGACGTCAGATGAGATTTACGAATATCTTGAGCAGGTATCAATTGTATTAAGTTCCATGGATGTATGCGTCCTGCTCACACAGCCAGCATCCACAAAAGAAGAATTAGTTCAAAAGATACTAGACTTTAATCTGGCATATGATAAAGTGCCGGCAGTCTCGGAGAACTTGAACACGTTTACAGCGATCATCGGATTTTTTGCAGAGTTGGCCAAGATAGTTGATGTAACTGATCTGTGTAATGAGATAGCTAATGAGGTGGCCACCCTCAATCAGGACAACATCTGTCTTACTGAAGACGACATTCAATCCATCAATATGGATGATATGGACAATATTGAGACGCTTTTGGATATTTTGCAAAATGGTCTGCGACCTGAGGTGTTTAAACCCGACCTAGAGTGCCCCGATAGCCCAAATTATGTAGAGGACCCCACATTCCGAAAATCTATTTATGAAACCCTGAACGCGTTGGTGGAAACTGTTGAACTTCAGTTTAGTTATTCATCGGAGTCAATCAAAAATGTATTGTTGGATTCTAGGTTAGCGAAAGCCTCCGGCGCCGCCTACAATGCGGTCGCGGAATCTGGAAACGAACTCCCCGAAGAGTGGGCCAAGAAGCCCAATAAGGCAATGATCAATATATTGAAAACGATCTTGGAAGCTCTTGAAGATGTGGGTCCGATGGCGGACCAGATTCAGGCCTGTATTAACGACAATCAGGATATGCTTGAGCTAGAAGCAACAATTGATATAGAGGTGATCCCTCAGATACTGGCTGCGGTTATAGAGGGGATGGAAATTGCATTCGCTGCTGGCGGAAAACTAGGCGGTCTTATAGACACTCTGGGTGACGTAGCAAATGCAGTGGAAGACGGTGCCGGAGCAGCGCCTGTTATATCAAAAAAGGTGTTTAATAAACGCTTTTTGAGAGAATTTAAGGACTATATTCTTATGAACGACCGCGGCGAAGTTACGTCCTATGATCGATTTAGTACAATGAATCCTATTGCTTCTATGAACAGCACCCCTAAGGTTTTAGAGGTGCCATCTAGTGCGGGCGACGCATGGAATTTCATGGCAGAAGAGGTGCATCCACCAAACGGAACAGTCCATGAACAGCTGAAATGGTATTTCCGGCCCATTATAATGAATCCTCGACAGTCTGCGCGGTCTGACTACACAATTACAGACGCCACGGGCAGTGTTCTCCTCCGCGGAGATGCGGCAGGGTATGCCGAAGCCCGCGCTGCCCGTAAATTTCCAACATCTGAGCCCGGATACATTGCTCTGGATTACCCAGACTATCAGTCAACGGCCGAGGGAGTGACAAGCTTTGAGTTGGATGCACTCTTTCAGGGCGTTCAGGGCACTACAGCAGCCTTCAGACAAGAGGTCCTGTCAGAGCAGCAAGGACTGACAATGGATCCGTTCGTTCAGACGGTCTATCGGGTCCTTTGCACTGATACCTATCCTCCTGGCAATCCCGGAGAGCTAAATTACCAATCTCACAAAAGGCGCTATGCAAAACGACGGGTGTTCCCAGTGGCCAACGCACTGTTGACTGATTACGTGTTTGATTATTTTATTAAGAATGGCATATTTGATGCCGCCACGCTCCAGTCGCTCAACTTTTTCCACAATAATGAAAACTGTGCACCTGGAGATGCTTCTGATCTTTTGGACGTCGACGGCATTATCAACAAGATGCTTCGGATGTTCGAGAATCTCGCATGCGGCAGCGATTTGCCGGCCCGTAAAAAGGTCCGACTGGCTTTAAAATATGGAATGTATCTCCTGTTTGTGCAGATTCACATTGCTGAGTTTGTTATCAAGAATATCTTTGTCTTTTCTGCAACCGAGATAGATGTACTGTTCGGAAAACAGTTTATCGCTCTATACATGCGCGCGCAAATTGAGAATTCACTATCCAACTATATGGCAGACGTAGATGCAGAAGTGAGAAAGATGTTCATGGACGACCTCATAGAGTTATTCCAGCAACTTAATCAAATTCAGGGAGGTATAACTGACTATGCTGGGAATGTGGTTTTTAATTCGGGTGAGAAGCTGCCCGCTAATACGACGACCTATAACAAAATTATCAACTACATGATAGGAGAGAGAATCACAGATTCAAAGTCTGCCGTGAACAATGCTATCAAGCAATCGCACCCAAATGCAAACCCCAAGTCGTTAGATGAAATTTTCTTGCGCTCTATGCCGGTGTACGAAATGCTCAATGATGACTGGCTAGCGCATTCCAATATCAGAATGGAGCCGATGCTGGGGCCGTGGCTGAACACCCCTCGACTGTTTATAACAAAGACATATGTCACCCGTGCCAGTACACAGGCCGCAGCACCCAACAATTTTGGCGACCCCAACACACTGGACCCATCCTCGAAGACTCACATTCACCCTATCGCACAATATAGCCAAAACCAAGTTCATCCAAATGATAATGAGGACTCCCCTCCTCAGGGTTCTCCGGGCTATATTAATGAACATAGAGAACACGGGAATACATTATACCCTGGCGACCATGAACACCCCAACTCACCGGACCTCGGTAAATCCGTTCCCTACGGGCCAACAGACTCCAGCTCAGCTCCAGACGAAGCTCTGCCCACGCTGCCGGATTCGACCGATTATGTTTTGCGATATAAGTTTTGGCTCAATTTTAGAGACAGAAATCTTCCGGATCCTATCGGCGCCTATCAGACCAGAGTCTATCCTTTGTTGCCGTCAGATGACCGATCACTCCCCTATGAATTTCAGGATCAGTTCCTTGATCGAGATATAACAATCGAGCCAGATGATCCAAGATTATCCCTCGCATCGATCGGGGACACCCAGCAGCTTCCAGATTACGAAACTTCTCTTACTCAGGAAGACGTTGATTTCTTGACGAGTAGTCCAGAATATAAGGAGTATTTTACAAATGTGTTTAATAGAGAGGTGATAAGTATGATTCCTATCATCCAGAACTTTTATTTAACAACCAAATACTTCGATGAAATTCCCGGAACTATGAAGACCACGAAGGATGCCTGCCTTAATATTGTAAAAAACACTATTGAAAGTGACGATAGGTACGATAAAACGCCAGACATGAGTCGCAAGGTTGCTAATACGTTTAAGATGGACGATGCGTTCGAATCCTTCGCGCGCGAGTTTATATTAATAATGCTTGTTAAGACTCCGATCGACATCCTCAAGGGGATCCTTGAGTTGATTGATCCGCACGTTGCTATTAGTAAACTCATCAAGAACATCACCGGACAGGTCTTCAACATACTGAGCAGAGTCTTTGACGAGATTCTTGAGTCAGCCGAGCCTCTCCAAGAATTGGGGCTTGATACTGGTGAAAAACTTTTGACTGTTGTTTTGTGTCTCGTGGAAGTGATAATGAAGAATCCTGGAGCCACCAACGATACCGAAGCTACGGCTATGCTGGTGAAACAAGAGATGGAGGCCTTCTTCCCGCGAATTTCGGCTGATGGTATCGATTTCTTGGGGTCAATAATGGGAATGTTTATGATACCTCCTTCTCCTCTGGGTATCCTTTATTTACTTCTCTCACTAATTAATGTGGAGATTCCTAGTTTTGGTGCGGACAAGGGGGATAACTCAGTAGTGAATTCAGAGGATTCGTCCAAGCCAACAGAGTGTTAGAGGTGTTATAAATGTCGTCAGGACTATCAGTTAAATTACCATTGACCACTAGTGCCACTTTCGGGGCATATAATTTAAATACCACATTTAAAGAACTGGCACGCCAGAATCTAAAGATGTTAGTTCTTACGGTACCTGGCGAGCGTATAATGGACCCTAGCTTTGGGGTGGGCCTCAAACGCTATCTGTTTGAGTTTAACGGTCCGGATACCTATGGTAAAATCAGCTCTAAGATTCATCAACAGGTGGCTCGATATATGCCCTATATTGCCATTACAAATCTCAACTATAGCGTTCCAGAAAACAACCCAGACCTGTTTCCTCACACGCTGTCGCTTAGAATTTCCTTTAATATTATTCCACTAGCCGTAGAAGCTGCCCTCGAAATTGATGTAAAGAACTAATTAATGAGATAAAAAATGCCTAAAAAATTACAACCCATTAACTATACCAGCCGCGACTTTGATTCTATTCGTAGAGACTTAGAAGATTACGCTAAGAGATATTATCCCAATACCTTTAAGGATTTTAACGAAGCCTCTTTTGGATCCTTGATGTTAGATACAGTTTCTTACATTGGCGATATCCTTTCTTTTTACCTAGATTATCAGACAAACGAGAGCTTTCTAGAGACCGCCGTTGAGTATGATAATGTTGTACGCCTCGCACGCCAGATGGGGTTTAGGTTAAATACAAACCCTTCGTCCTTCGGCGCGCTAACCTGTTACATCCAGATCCCAGCCCTTACCAGCGGCCCCAACCTAGCATATGCTCCAGTACTTAAGGCCGGCTCAACATTCTCTTCATTGGGAGGAGGCCTATACACTTTGTTAGAAGATGTTGATTTTGCAAAGAGCGGTAATCAAATTGTCGCAGGTCAGATAGATACTGCCACGGGCTCCCCGTCGACTTTTGTTATTCGCGCACTCGGCCGCGCCGTCTCTGGCCGCGTACTGGTAAAAGAGGTCGACATTGGAGAGTTCCAACGGTTTACCCGAGTCCAACTAGAGACAAGTAATGTGGCGGAAGTACTCTCCGTGGTGGATTCGGAAGGTCACGAATACTACGAGGTAGATAACCTGTCTCAAAATATAATTTATAAAGCCATACGAAACACTAACACATCTACGAACGGAACGGTCGGGAATATTTTAAAAGCAACGCCGGCCGCCCGAAGGTTTACAGTCGAAAGAAATAATAATGAAACCTATCTTCAATTTGGATACGGCTCAGATTCGGAATTGCTATCCAATTCGGTAGTTGACCCTACAGATGTAATTATGGACTTGAGTGGCCGCACCTATATTACTGATCGCGATTTCGATCCTACTAATTTAATAAGCAGCGATAAGTTTGGCATCGCCCCATCTAACACTACCTTGATTATCCGCTATCGCGTGAACACCCTAGAGGATGTTAACGCCGCTGTTGGCACTATTACGCGCTCCGACACGCCCATCTTTAGGTTTACAAATCAGGGCGCCCTTTCGACGGGCCTTCGAAACATAGCTCGTAATTCACTAGAGGTTACCAATGAGGAGCAGTTCGTAGGAGACATAACTCTTCCCGATTCGGACGAGATTAAGCAGCGCGTATTCGGCTATTATGCCACACAAAATCGCGCAGTCACACTGCAGGACTATCAGGCGATTACGTATGGGATGCCAAACAAGTTTGGCTCAGTGAAACGCGTCGCAGCGATTAGAGATTTTGACGAGCTTAAGAGAAATATAAATCTTTATATACTTTCCGAGAATACCAGCGGCAAATTTACAACAGCCAACGCAACTCTTAAAAACAATTTAAAGAGCTGGCTCTTACAGTATAAAATGATCAATGATACTGTTGATATTTTAGATGCAGTCGTGGCCAATTTTGGTATCAACTATGTTGTCACACTAGATTTGGACGCCAACAGGTACACCGTGATCAACAAAGCAAACGCCGCCATCGCCGGCCATCTTCGTAAAAACGTTTATGATATCGGAGAAGAGATAATCATTACTGAGTTCTATAAAATTTTACAAAAGGTAGAAGGAGTTATAGACGTAATAGATTTGGAGATTGTCGGAAAGTCCGGCGCCAGCTATTCGGATCTTGATTACGACTTTGATGGAGCCCTTACGGCAAACGGCCGCCGCATACTCGCTGAAAAGAACGTTGCGTTTGAGCTGAAGTTTCCGAATTTAGATATTAAGGGAGCTGTTCAGTAATGGGTATTTTCCGATATACAGCTAGCGCCGATAACACCATTACAAACGCGTTTACGTCCAACCTACTGGAGACGGGCCGCGGCACTGGCTCCAATATGGGTTATGCGGATGCACTAGAGGTATTCTCCATTTACGGACAAGCTTCTTCCTCAACCGGCCAAACACAGGAGCTTACTCGGGCCCTAATTAACTTTTCTACCACCACTATTGCTGCGGACCGGACCGCTGGTAAGATCCCCGCATCTGGCAGTGTATCTTTCTATTTGCGAATGTTTAACGCGCGTACACCGTTCACTCTTCCTCAGGATTTTACTCTAGTGGTGGCACCTGTATCTCGTTCGTGGGTCGAAGGCACCGGTCTGGACATGGATGAGTACAAGGACGACGGAAAGTCTAACTGGGTGTCAGCTAGCACAACTACGGCATGGACTAACGTTGGTGGTGACTATCGGACCGGCTCTAACTATAATGTAACTTTCGCGCAGGGCTATGAGGACATGGAACTAGATGTTACCGAACTGATGGAAAGGTGGCTAGCTAGCGAATTTACGAATTACGGTTTTGGCGTACGCCTCACCGCTAGCCAAGAAGCATATTACTCAGGATCCACAGGAGTTGATAGCGGCAGCATTATTCAAAACACAGATGGCGCAACAGAGTCTTATTACACTAAGAAGTTTTTTGCCCGCTCGACCGAGTTTTTCTTCAAGCGCCCAGTTATCGAAGCAAGGTGGGATTCGCGAATCAGCGATGACAGAGAAAACTTTTATTATTCTAGTTCTTTGGCCCCCTCCCTCGACAACTTAAATACGCTTTACTTTTATAACTATGTACGAGGGAGGCTTGTTAATATCCCTACCGTTGGTACGGGAGAGATATATGTTTCTTTTTATTCTAGCTCGAATAGTGCTCCGACAGGCTCCGCACTTAAATTGTCCGTCGGCGGCAATGTAGCTGCCGCGCTAGATACAAACGCCACAGGCGGCTACGTGAGCACTGGTATCTATTCTTGTTCGGTCGCATTGACGGCGGCATCGACGCCCTTTGCACTCGTGCACGATGTTTGGAGCAACTATAGCGGCACAGTTGAGTTCTACACAGGGTCTGTATATCCCGAGTTGATGCCAACATATGACTCAGCGCCCACTTTTGAAAGGATTACTTCATGTAAGAACCTTCGGAAGAAATACTCCGGCACAGATACTGCGCGCTTCAGGTTTTTTGTGAGAAACAAAAACTGGAGCCCAACCGTGTATACGGTTTCGACAACAAACAATCCAACTGACATTATACCAAGCGCCTCATATGCAATCTATAGAGTAACCGATAACTACGGTGCGATTCCATACGGGACAGGGTCAGACTTGAGTACGTATTTATCCTATGATAAGGAGGGGAATTACTTTGACTTAGATATGTCTTTGCTAGAACGAGACTATATGTATGAAATTCGACTAGCATATTATAACGATAGTATTGGTTCGTGGCAGGAGCAGCCACAA
>Ga0098061_1000065_pt1 | contig 38668 bp, 63 predicted proteins | sample 22_taG_FD_92579 | JGI IMG/M metagenome (GOLD analysis project Ga0098061, IMG submission 92579) | Marine viral communities from the Subarctic Pacific Ocean - 22_ETSP_OMZ_AT15343 metaG | ecosystem: Environmental > Aquatic > Marine > Oceanic | place: Subarctic Pacific Ocean | collected 2015-01-20
AATTACCAGCTATCTATATTGGAGGTCGTCAATGAAAGTCGGTGACTTGGTAAAAAACATTCATGGCCTTTACCCCGCGAATCTGGGGATTATAATAAAGATAAGCAAGCCGCAGTTAACGAACCCGAACGCTTGCCCTTATCGAGTGCATTGGTTTGATGGACACGAGCCGGCCTGGATGCAGGCCAATTGGTTGGAGAAAATATGAAGGTCGGCGATTTAGTCTATCACAAAGAAGATATAAAAGATGGCGACGCCGCTGTTTTGGGTCCTGTACCGGGACTTATAATGGCCATCGCTGCGAACCCTCGCGAAGCGGTCGTTTATTTTACTGACCGCACATTCTCCGAGTATCATTTATTTGAAGATTTAATCAGAGTTGAAGTATATGAGTATAATGAAAAACAAAGAGCCATCGCCCGGTGATTTAATTAGAGATTGTTTCGATGGCGAATTAGGCCTTGTCGTCTCATCTCTGCGTTCTTATAATTATGGTATATACGGCGCCGTAGAAGACTTGAAAGAATATGTTCTGGTTCAGTGGCCATCATATAGTGGCCCAACACCGTGCATGCTTATCGCCCTCGAAAGAGGCGACGTGGAAATTGTTGGAGAAAATGAATGATTACAGGTGATTTGATTAAACATTATACAGACGATAATTCGTTTGGTGTAGTGATGAAAGTAGACCTGACAGACGTCAAAGTTTTGTGGTTGGATGAGGGCCATCCGGCCGTTGAGTATTATCCCATCGAAGAATTAGTAGTTACTTCGTCAGCGGACCTTGACTGGGAAAATGACGTTATTATGTTAGAGGCATGAAAGAAGGAAACTTAGTGCGTATTACGAAAGGCATCCACGCTGACCGGATAGGTATAATTACTGAAGTCAGAGAGGTGCAGTTGAAGAACCCGGTTACTTCAGTAAATTATATGGTGCTTTACCAAGGGTGGACCAGTCCTTATCCTTATACCAAGAATGAACTAGAAGTAATATCGGAGTGAAGGTGGGCGACTTAGTAAAGTGGTCCGACCCTGCTCGAAGGTATTTCGTCGGTCATACCGGCATTATTTTAAACTTTGAATCTGTAAGCGATAATGAAGGCGCCTGGATTCATTGGTTTGCTGATGAATATGGCCCGCAAGAAGCGTGGACGCCACTAAATTGTATCGAGGTAGTTGATGAGAAAGGGCAACTTGGTTAAACTAAAATCAACAATCTACCATCAGTCGGGCACCCAACGACCCGGACTGCTAGGGGTAGTTGTTGGAGTCTTTTACCCCACAGTATATGACGCAAGCAAACAGTGTCACGTTGTGTTTGGGGGCAACACTGTTACATGCCACTGGCACGAATTAGAGGTATTAAATGAAAATCGGTGATTTAGTCCAAGTTTTACCCGCGAAGTTTGGTTACTATATTATTGTTGAAGAGGCCCGTAGCTGCGTCGTGCGCAGCGGCCCGGCCGGCCGAGCGAACACTAGGACTTATTGGCAACTTTTGCCCGTGACTACAGGTATTTATAGTGGTTACGGACCCATGTCAGAAGAGTTTATCGAGGTTGTAAGTGAAAGTCGGTGATCTGGTAAAGCTGTCCGCCCTTGAAGAAACTAAATTAACTAAAGATATCGGCTGTTTTCCAGAGGAGTGGAGTGATTGGGAATATGGCATCATTGTCAAAGTCTGTTCCAACCATGGCAATCCCCCGTTTTATCATGTTCACTGGAGCCCGGCAAACGAAATATGTGAAGAAAGTTGCCAATCTATAATGAGTGTTAACGAAGATGAAAATTGGTGATTTAGTGAGAGTTAAAGCAGCTGCACAAACGACTTATGGCCATGGCCCCGACGACACGGGGCTAATTGTTGACCAACGGCGGCACGGCCCCCTGTGGCGAGGCCTCTGGATTTTATGGTCTGGCGAGGCAAAGCCTAGATTATTTGCTAGTCCCAAATATATTGAGGTCATTAATGAAAGTCGGTGATTTAGTAATACCTTCAAGTTACTCAAACTACAAAGAAATTTATCCGGCCAAGATGATTGTTGAAGTTATCGAGAGTGAAAGGAACGGAAAATCGGTTAATCTGTATATGCTTGAGGGCGAAAAAGATAGTCGACGAGAAGAAACACTTCTTCTTATTTCCGAGTCTTGACTGAAGGAAAATCGTTCTTATAGTTAGAACGTAAACAGATTGCTGGCCCATAGCTCAGCAGGTTAGAGCGCCATTCTTATAAAGTGGGTGTCGCGGGTTCAAGTCCCGCTGGGCCAACCAAACACGGGCAATTAGCTCAGCGGTCAGAGCCGTGCGCTCATAACGCATTGGTCCTTGGTTCAAATCCAAGATTGCCCACCATATATACTAGAAATTTAAGTATAAAAATTTTAGACGCACCCTTGACTCTTCAAGCTGCGTAACTATACTTATAACGTAAACAACGACACAACGGAGGGTTGATAATATGTCGTACCGCGTAGATGAAAATGGAAATTATGTTCGCACTGTTCGGTGTGGCTACTGTTACGAGCAGGGCCACAATAAGTCCTCGTGTAAAGCGAAGAAGCAGCACCACGAGAGTTATATTGCCGAGTATGAAAAGGAAATTGCAGACGACAATTTCTCTGATGATTGGGAGCGCGATAATACAAAGCGCCTTCTTGAGCGTCACAAGGCCTCACTAAATAAGTCTGTCAATCGTGGCAAGAATCGTAAGTGTTCTTACTGCAAAGATGAAGGCCACACCCGCCGGACTTGTAGTTTTCGCAAGGGTGATATGAATAATTATGCTGTAAAGTGTATTGCCGCCCGCGAGAAGTTTGTTGAGAATATGACTGCCGTTGGATTTGGCATCGGCGCGCTGGGCTGGAAAAAGACCCATTGGGGCGAAGAGCAAACACTCACTATAGTGGAAAGTATTAATTGGAGGTTTTTCACTCATCACTCTGCCTTGGGTGAAACATACCAATACACAGAGTTTGTTACTGCACGCTCTCTCACGCCAACCGAACGTCATCCCACTGGCGTCCCGCGAACGGTTCTGTTACCGTCAAAGGTCTCAAACATCAATAATATGGGAGTAAGTCCTCAATTCGAGAGACGGTGTTTTGAAGTTGTTTCGCCGGTTAACCCAAGTTTCCCGGAGGATTTTCTGACGCTGGAATCAGGCCTTGAGGCCGCCGCCGCAAGCGAAGATTTTAATGACTCGCGTCCCTATAGCTACCATGGCATCACTTACGACGAGTAATCTTTACTAAAAAAACTTTGTTCCTATAATTTAATCAATGGAGGATTTAATGGACGAATCAATCAGCATTCCACGGTCGACGGCCGAGGCTCTTATCCAAATGGCTAATGAAGTGCTTAGCACCACTGGCCCGACCGGTCCAGATAATCTGGAAAGGGGCGAGGTTACACTTAAGAATAACATTCGCAAGAATTTGGCTGAAGCGGTCTATCAGGCGGAGAAGGCTATTTTTGAGATAGATTCTCAACGAATGACCAGCGAGAAATTGAGTGAAAACGCAGAAAAGCGTCGACGCATAGAGGATGATTATTCACAGTCAAAGGAAAATTGGATAGCACGATGAATATAAGAGACGCCAGAAAACTCCAACCCGGCGCAATTGTTCGGGAGGCTTGGCATCCTGAATCCAAGGTGCAGGGAATTGTGTTATCAAAAACATATGTCGAGGAAGAGCATATGGCAAAAATGCTGTGTCGTAAGAAGAAGGAACGCTTTGATGTGATGGTTCATTGGCTCGGCCCGGCTCGCACTGTGCCTCGTAAAAGGTGGGGCGACAATACCCCCGTGCGTGTGCAGGAGCGTCAGAATTGGGAGATTATGATTATTTCCCACGTTGATAATTGATTAATTGCAGTTCGTTCCTATAGTTGATGTGATGAAGAAACCCGTATATACAGTGAAGCCCGGCGACTTATTACACACCGACGCTAGCGACGGAACAATCGGAATTGTTTATCGCGAAACTCCAAGATGTTTTTGGTATTACGCTTTTGGTAAAAATGGAATAGGCGGCCCCTTCGAGGTCAAGAAAGGATTCCTTTACGAAAAAATTGATGAAGGTGTCTGCTTTCATCAGATTGGCAAAACAAAGTACCGAAGAAAAAGATAATTTACTCTCGGATATCCGTACTTATACTTTAAACGTACCCGATAAGCGGAGAACAAAATGAATTACGTTGGCGGCTGGACGCAAAGGAAAGCACGGATGCCTCGCAGTCGAAAAAGAAACCCTGATCTTGAAACGCGGATTGAAAAGCTGCTGGCCGGCAGCCCCTCTCTTACTGATTGGGAGCGTAATTTCCTCTCTTCCGTTGCTCAGAGTGCAAAGCAATATGGTAGCTTGACCGGAAAGCAAGAATCTATTCTTCAACGCATTGAAACTAATAACAATCCAGAAGTGCAAGCTGCGCGCAAGAATTGGCGCGAGGGCTTTACCGACGAGATGCGGAGTAAGATGAAGGTCGCAGGACGTTATTATCTTAATAATCCTCCATACTTCAGTGATCTCGCCAATCGAATCTTGAATGATGATGTTTTCATTCCTACCGAAAAGCAGTACCGCGCGATGGTAGAGAATAAGTACGTTCAAAAAGTGCTTGACAATATGAATGCGGTTCCTACGTTTCCTGTAGGTTCGATGGCGAAGTTTCGTCAAAGTGGGGCGCCAATTAATAGCAAGTATAGTAACAAAATGGTTATGATTATTGATTATCCCGACAAGGTTGCCGGCGCTGCAAAGGGCGCCGTCCCTGTGATTGTGCTTCCTGTTGGGACTGCTGAGACCATTGAGACAGAAGTCCGATGGCTCAAGAAAGCGAGGATTTAGAATGTTTGCTCCACCTCCTAAGAAGAAAGACAAGCCCCACAACTACTACTGTGGCTCATGTGGCTGTAAATACTACAGAAAGCCAGGATCCAGCCGGCCAGCATGCGACGCTAACTGCGTGGCTTGCGGAAGCAGCCGCATCATTCGCTACGAATGGGCCACGGATTAGTAGCTTTACTTGCCCAAGCTGGTTCCTATAGTTTGGGTGTTGAGGCATCGTGGCGGAATTGGTATACGCATCAGACTTAAAATCTGACGCCCTATGGGATTGAGGGTTCGAGTCCCTCCGATGCTACCATTTACTTTTATCCATTAACTATCGGAGATTATTATGGATTTTGCTAGTTTGACTATCTGTTATACTGTTTTTACTGCCATCGGCCTCGCTCATTCGATTTTGAGTCGCCCGGTTTAGAAACTCTTTACTTCCTTTCAACCGTTCTTATCTTTAAAGTGTAGAACGAGCCACTATTTATAATAGGAGATTATGATGGCTGTTGATTTTAAGACATTTCGTAACGTTGCCCCGCACGTCATTGCTGTACGCAAGCCTGTGCTGCTTCGCGGCCGTCACGGCGTTGGCAAGTCCGAGGTCGTGTACCAAATTGCCAAGGACCTTGATATGCCCGTCGTCGAACGCCGCGCGTCTCAGATGACAGAGGGCGACTTGATTGGCCTCCCAAAGACTGACGGTGACGTCACTTCTTTCTGCCCGCCTGACTGGTTTCAGGAGTCATGTGACAAGCCCGTGGTCCTCTTCTTTGATGAGGTCGACCGCGCCGTGAACGAGGTCCGTCAGGGTCTCTTCGAGCTTACGGATTCTCGTAAGTTGTTTGGCAAGGCCATTCACCCGGATACTGTCATCATTGCAGCTGTCAACGGTGGCGAGCATGGCTCGCAGTATCAGGTTGGCGAGATGGACCCGGCGGAGCTTGACCGCTGGACCGTGTTCGATGTCGAGCCTACGGTCGAGGATTGGCTGGACTGGGGCAAGGATAATGTTGATGGTCTCATCTGGGATTTCGTTAATCAGAATCGCTCGCACCTTGACCATGGCGAAGACTTCGAGCCTAACAAGGTTTATCCGTCCCGCCGCTCTTGGAAGCGCTTGAATGATTGTCTGGTTAATGCCGGCCTTCTCACGCCGGAGTCTAAGGGCGACGCCAACGTTTACCACTTGTCCGCTGCTTTTGTTGGTATGGAAGCTGCCGTCGCGTTCAACGATTTCGCTCAGAATTACGAGCGCCAAGTAACCATCGAGATGATTCTCGATGATGGACAGGTCGCCAAGACATCTGACTTTGGTATCAACGAGCATTGTGCTCTGATTGAGAAGATGGAGGCGAGTGATACGTTCAAGGAGGAGGTTGATGAAAATCAGATTCAGAACTTGGCAGATTACTTTGTAACGCTTCCTTCTGAAGCGGCAATGAAGCTGTGGACCGTACTCGGCAAGGGTGACAACGCTAACGTCATCGGCCTGCACAAGGCTACTGCTTCTGACGGAACGAAGGTCTCCGCTCGTATGGTTCAAATGTTGACCGGAAAGGACAGCTAACAACTATTTATCTCTAGGACAAGGATAAGTCGGGTTTTAGGGAGATAGTCAGGGAGTTTATTAATTTGAACCGCCAATTTGCTGGTTTCGGTGGAGGATTTTGAATCCGTATCACAAAAAACCAGATAGCAAGGCTGCTCTGCGAGTAAACAGCCCCCTGGCTATCATTTTTCTTTACTACCTCAAAACTGTTCCTATTCTTAGTGTGTAAGACGGAGGTTACAATGAGTTTCAATCTTAATGACCATATCTTCCGACTCCTTCAGCGCGAGCCTTTCTTCGCCGCGCTCTCTCGACGTATCGAGAAGAAGGAGTTTAAGGGAATTCCAACTGCCGGCGTGCGTGTTAATCCCGACACCGGATATTTCGAAATGATGTACAATCCAGATTTCTTTGAGGGTCTGACTGACGCTCAGCGTTCTGGTGTGCTTATTCACGAATTTTATCATCTTGTTTTTGAGCACGTAACCGGTCGTCTGCCCGACGAGTTGGCAGGTGTTTTCACTAACAATGGAAATGTGCCAAAAGACAAGGTCGACCTTTTCAAGTTGTGGAATATCGCGACTGACTTGTCTATCAATTGTATGATTGGCAAGGATAAGCTGCCGGAAATGTGCTGCTTTCCTGGCTCTGGCCCCTTTGAGGATTTGCCGGCCGATATGACCGGTGAATGGTATTACGAGCAGTTGAAGAAAAAGGTCGAGGAGCAGAAGGAAAATGGCTCTGGACCCGGAGAAGGCGAGAATCAGGGCTTTAATCCTGATGAGGCTGGACAGTTTGACGACCATGGCCAATGGGGCGCCGAGTCTTGCGATGAGGCTACAAAGCAAATTGCGAAGGAGCGCCTAAAGGAGGCCATGAAGGACGCGGTTAACGACGCCGCAAAGTCCAATAGCTGGGGTTCTGTTTCGTCCTCTGTCCGAAAGGAAATTATCGATAAGATATCGACCAAGGTCGACTGGCGCAAGGTCCTTCGCTGGTTTGTTAAGTGCTCTCAGCGTGCCAATAAGCGCAGCACACCGCGCCGCCTAAACAAGCGCTACGCCTACATTCATCCCGGCCGCAAGGTCGAGCGCGTGGCCAATATCGCTATCAGTATCGACCAGTCTGGTTCTGTCTCCGATGAAATGCTGGCAGCATTCTATTCTGAGCTTAACAAGCTGTCCGAGATTGCTACGTTCACTGTGATTCCTTTTGATACAAAGGTCGCCGAGGACAAGGTTTATGTTTGGAAAAAGGGCGAGAAGCGAAAGAAAGAGCGCGTTATGTGGGGCGGCACGGATTTCAATCCGCCGACTGATTTTGTTAATAAGGGTAAGTATGACGGTCATATCTGTTTGACTGATATGTGCGCCCCCAAGCCCAAGCCTAGCAAGTGCCCGCGTATGTGGATGACTGATAGCCGAAATGGAAGTAACCCGTATTTCCAGACGAATGAACGCATCGTGATTGTGGATAAGTAAATGCAAAGATTGATTACAATTTTATATTCCTGCGCTGCTGGCTTGGAACAAGCATGCGTAACCTTTGAGACAATTAAGCAGTCCCACAAAGCGGCGATTGTGATGGCGACTAGAAACGCCCCGCCGGCCAAGGGTCCAATTGGTTTTCACAGAAACACGTCTGTGCCCTTTACTGCTGAAGATTCGTGATTATAGTTGTAGCGTGATGGAAGACAAAAATTACAATGGATGGGCAAACCGCGCCACGTGGAACGTAAGCCTGTGGATTGGCAATGACGAAGAGACTTATGAACTTATGTCCTCCCTGAAAATGACCGAGGGCGCGCAATTCGCAAACTTTTGTGGTTATATTTGGGGCAAGACAACTCCTGATGGCGATTTATTGTCAGAGGTCAATTGGCAGGAAATTGCTGATTTTTGTGGAGGCTTCGAAGATGATTAGGAATTTCGTTATGTGTTTTCTAGCCGGCATTATATTGTCAGGCTGCACATTCGAGTTTGGCCACCCTCAAGCGCCTGATATTACTACCGCATACGATACGTCATATGACGATGCATATTACTGTGAGGTGCCATATACGCATATCCCAGAATGGTGTGATTATTATGATGATGGATCCCTTTACTGTGTTTGGTATGTCGATGGCTGGTATGAGGAATGGTATCAGTGGGATTCCGACTACTGCTGGGAATACAACGGCAGTTGGTAATTTTTAGTTTACTATAATTTCTTGGTTCTTATAGTTAAGGTGTAGGAGGAACAAGCGATGAAACGTACAACGATTGACGCACGAGTGATGCACGCTGGCAAGGCCGGCGCTCATCAAACTCGCACCGATGACTTCCGCAAAGGTCGACGTCGCAAGCCAAAGCACCAGAAGCCAAAGCATATGCGCTGGCGCGAGTGAGTTGGTCAAAACCCCGTATAGGTGACCTAGTAAAGCTTGATAGTTTATCAGTGGCCACCTCCGGCTATACCGGCCCGGCAGTCGGCCGAATTGGCGTAATTACTCAATGTGTTGGCACCCGTTGTTATGTTCAGTGGACTAACGGCGTGATAACGAAACCTGAAAGAACAGTGCTGGTGGTTATTAATTATGCAAGTCGGTGATTTGGTAAGCCTCAAAGAAGAATGGCGAATTGGCTATGTTTACTATGGTCCGGGCGTTATTACATTTATTGATGAAGGGGTCAACGACCTTGGGTCTTGGAAAACGTACAAGGTTCAATGGAACGATGATTTTTCCTTCCACAAAGAAGAACAATTGGAGTTAATCAATGCGAGCAGGTGATTTAATTAAAATCTCTAACGATAAAGTTGCCCGCCTATGCGGCTCGAATCCAGGCCTGGGATTGATTGTTGACGTCGGAACCAATATGGTTAAAGTACAGTTCTTTTCAGAAAGCCGGTGGCAAGGCCAAGTTAAGCCATTGGCGAAGACTTGGGTCGAGGTAGTATAATGAAAGTCGGTGATATTCTTGTGCTTACTGGTAAAACAAAGCACGGCAAGAATCGAGTGAGAGAGCAGGGCGCCCTATGGAAAGTCCTTAATATTAAAGGCGCTATGTCCAAAGGTCCGTGGCCAACCGGCACACCGATTGCTGAACTTGAAACTATCGACGGCAAGTTCTGGCGTATTGTCTCAGTCTCTGGTGACACAGACTTTGATTTTCATCCTCAATAATTTTTTGCTCGCCCCTACGTGTGTATATGCAACCCGGTAATTTAGTAAGAATTAGGAGGGCTTCTATCGGTGTTCCAAGGGGCTCAATCGGCCTAATCGTCAAAGCGCAAGAGCATACCATGACTCCGGGCGAAGGCGGCGGGGCGTATAAACTGTTTCACATTAAGATTATAAGTAATGCAGACCCCGCCATCCACGGCGCAGTGCGACGTTATCTAGTCCAAGATTTGAGATTAATCAGCTGAGACCTTTACTGTACAAAACTGGTTCCTATAGTTGTAGTGTGAGAGGAGAAGCACAATGAAGAGAGAACGAAATCCTTACGCTGGATTCTGGACCTTTGAAGATTTCAAGGTCAAGTATTTTGGCGAGCATGCCGATGTCCCCCGACGATTGGCTCGCGAATTCTGGAACGATTTTAATTATGCCTTTGTCGGTGGGCTAAACCGATATATCAAAGAGACAACGGAGATTTGTTAATGCTGACTCTCGAAGAACTGACTGACCATCGCGACGCTATCAGCAACCTTAACAACCGAGCGCGAGTAACCGCCGACGAGTCGCAAGCGCTTGAAACTGTTACACTAATGCTCTCGGCGCTGATTTATCAGCTAGAAAATCAATCGATGTCCTTTACTCCTTAAAATTCGTTCTTATTGTTTGATTGTCCCCGGAAAAGGAGAAGGACATTGAAGCTGACCCGACAGCATTTTGAGCTTATCGCAAAGGTCGTGAAGACTGCCGAGCTTGGCACGTGGCACCGTGAGCAACTCGCCCTGCAATTCCTGGTCGAAATGCAAAAGACTAACGCCAATTTCGACAAGTCGCGTTTTCTCAAAGCGTGCGGGGTTTAGTATGGAGTGGCGCGTTTATATCGTTGTTCGCGGCATTGCTGAAGTCGCTGGCATCTTCGCAACTTTCGAGGACGCAGAAGAAGACGCCATGTGGCTCAAGCGTCACGGATATAAAACGGAAATCGGATATTTAGGCCCGAAGCCGTAAAAAGTACTTTACCCGCTAAAATCCGTTCTTATAGTTTAGCTGTAACCGAGACAAGGAGGCCCAACATGGCCCGCGACATTGACAACCCGATGCTCTGGCAAGACGCCGTTAACGAGTTTACTAATCTCATCCTGCCCCTTCTAATTGTTGAAGAGACCGAATGGCAGGGCGGAACGTGGCAGCACGTCGACGAGCCCCATCGTTCCGAGACCTGGAATAATTGGACCGATATGCTGTGCAAAGACGGCCGTATTTCCGATTGGCAATATGAAAATTGGTCGCAGCCGAATTGTTGCGAGGCCTAAAATGAAGAAAGTGCAAGCATTTTACGACCTTCTGCGAATGGCAGAGGTTCTTTCTCCCCGCGCGCAATACATTTTGCACCCCGTGAAAGACGACCTGGAGCCATATATCTCGACAAATCAAGAGGTTGAACTATATCACAGCCTTTTGCTTAAGGCGGAATTGGCTCACCTTTTCGGACAAAAGCCAATCAATCCACAGGCTTAAAACTTCTCGCCAATTTTTCCTTTACCCTGCTCATTCCGTTCCTATATTTAAGACGTACCAGGGAATAGGAGCCCAAACGATGCAAAAGCGATTCGGACAACTTATCCGCGAGACGAAGACGGTTCCCGCGCGACACGGCGCAGTCACAGAGGAGCAAGCAATTGCTTTCTTCGACCGGTCTTCGATGTTCTCTCAATATGTCGATATCGAAGACGTGACCGACGACCTTTCGCTTCTCTTCGCCTATCCGGCTCAGGATGAATTGAAGGCGGAGATTGACGTACCGTCGACCGAATGGGTGATGGTCTATCGCTATTACCCGCAAGAGGAGCCGGCTCGCAGTCGAGCGATGGCGGCCCTAAACGAGTGGCACGCTAAAATCCCGTCGACATTCGAGACGATGGGAAAGCCGAATAATTCCGAGGGCTTGAAGTGAAAATTGAAGATATAGTTTACTATGTTTTCGGTTGGGGACTCGCCTTCACAATCATGATAACAATCACCACACTAATTTTTTGCTCGCACACGTAAGGCCCTAAAATGACTTTGTATTTCGCCTACAGCTTGATGACTGTTTTCGCTCTCTCTTATAAAATCGTGGTGCTCCACTAAAAAAACCTTTACCGGCCGGATTCGGTTCTTATTGTTTAGATGTACCCGGCAGAAGGAGCCCACACAATGAAACTTTGGCCCCCTTGGAAGAACAGAATCAAGATTGGTGACCTCGTTCGCTTCAACGATGCGAAGCGAGCAAAGACGCGTCGGACAGTTTCGGCCAAGCTGTTGCCGCACCTTAACCATATCTTTGAGATTGGTCTTGTCATCAACACACAGGGACTTGACCCGATTGTCGCCTTTCCCAGCCGAACGCAGAACTGCGCCACCGGCAACCTTGAGGTCATGTGAAATCTATCAGCATCCATGGCCCGCAAGTGGGCGATATTGTTAGGGTAAAGCCGGCCCACGTCTCACGCTTCGGCGTGCATATGGGTTTGGTCACTCGGCTAATCGAGTGGCCCGACAACCTAAACCACTTGAATGATTGCACTATTTTCCTCGACCCGAACTTAGTCAACCCGGTCCAGATTCAAACGAAATATCTCGATATCGTCTCTAGGGCCGCGAGATAACACACATAATTTTTTGCTCGCGCCCCCGTGTGAGGGCAGCCCATAATTTTTTGCTCGCCCGCGTGTAAGGGACGATTTTTTTTAATCATTCCGAGGGCTTATAAGAAAAGTAAAAAAAACATCTTCATGCCCTTTACCCTTCAACATCTGTTCTTATTGTTTAGATGTAGCCGAAACACACACCATCCACAACGGAGCAGATAACATGGCCTTTGGAACCCGAATTAAGAAGCAGCGAATGAGCCTCGGAAACGCCGGCAGCAAGCGGGTCGAACGCACCCGACGCAATTTTGGCCAGCGCTTTCACAGCCGCCCGATGCCCGTCCAAATTCATCTCCGCGCCTGGACGCCGGAGGGCGAAATGGTTGGCGTCGCGCAGCGCAACGATGAGTTTATGGTCGCTCTGTTCGACCAGAACGAAAAGGCGCTCTGTCCGCCCGTCTGCTTCACTGGCGCACAGGCTCGCAGTCAAGCGTCTGCGCTGGCCAGCCAGTTGACCGGCCGCACGGTCACCCTCTAAACACAGACATATCAACCACTTACACGGGAGTGTAAAAGTGCTTTGAATTCAGGGCGTTACGCAGACTCGCCCACTGCACAGGCCGAAACCAGCGACGTTCTAGCTCAGCGTCGAAAGCCTAATATTTTCAATGAGTTAAGGCAGGTGCGTAAAGTGTTGCGCACCCTGCCCCAATCACTTCAAGGGGTTAGCCCAGGTGCGTAAAGTCCTGCGCGCCAAGTTGGGAAGCAAAGTGCGCACCAGCGACGCTAACCCCTTGAAATGATTGAAGATGCAAAGTTGGCACGCAGCTTGCATATATATAGGGTACACTTTTCACGTTTCGAAGGAGACGGACCCATGAACTTCACAGAAATCGCAATCATTTCAGTAGCTTTCGGCGTTTCGCTAGGCTACCTCATTGGAATCATTCAACATGTTGCCGACGTCGGCGGCCTCATCAACATGGAGTGGATTTAGCGAATAATTCCGAGGCCTTAGAAGAAACAAGGGAAAGGACAAAGAAACATTCCCAGCAATTCCAAGGCCTTACGATTTATTTTCAAAACCCCCCTTGTCCAGCCTAAAACGGTTCTTATTATTTAGGTGTAGGACAAACACCGAATCAGGAGATTCAAACTTGACTAACTCACTTGTCGCCCTTCTCGCCACCACCCAAATCCTCAGCCGCTCCGCACAGATTGACCTTGTGCGGGAGGCCCAGAAGTCCAACGATAACAGCGCCTTGGACGCGCTCATCAAGTCGAATCTCCCCATGGCAGTCAAGATTGCGAGAAAGCATCGCCGAAACGGCATTGATATCGAGGACTTGACGGCCGAGGCAGTTACCGGCATCATTCGCGCGGTCGATTCTTTCGACCCAGAAAAGGGTGCAAGTTTCACGACTTACGCCGCACAGTGGATGCGCGCAAAGTGCCAGGAATTCGTTCAGGCAAATGTCGGCACTCTCCGCGTTGGCACTCGCAGCGCCAAAAAGCTGCACAGCGGTCTGGCGCGAGTCCGCCGCCAGTTCGGAAGTGACGTTGACAATGCCACTATCGCCCGCGAGCTTGGCCTCGAAGAGTCGGAAGTTGCCGATATCATTCCGCTTATCTCCTCCCGCGCCGCCAGCCTGTCCGCGCCAATTGGCGACGAGGGCAATACTTTCGGTGATACTCTCATCTCGAAAAACATCAATCAACACGAGAAGATGGAACGCACCCATCTTTCCGAGAGTGTCCTTGTGGCAGTCTCCGACTTCGTTGACACCCTAAACGACCGACAGCGAGCCATCTTCACGGGCCGCGTAATTGCCGACTACCTTGGCAATGACAAAACACCGGCAACTGAGTTCGGTGTCACAAAGCAGCGAGTCGGGCAGATTGAGAAGGCACTAACCGCCAAACTCCGACAGCACTTTGTCAATTGCGGTTTGGGCCGCTAAGTGGATGGAATCAAAGCCGAATAAGGGCGAGGTCATATCAGATAAAAGAGTAAAACAAACTCTAACCCTTCTGATTCTCCTATATACCAGTATGTATATAGCCCTGGCCATTCTCATTTAACGCATATGCCAACCTATTTACAATGTGAGATGGGTTGTCTATTACATAACGTCCCGGGATGACATAGCCTTTTTCAGGTGTGCGTTCCGGGATAATGCCATGCAAATGCAAGAGGACCTACTGGCACTCGGCTATTGCTGCTGGGTTGTTGAAGAAGAGATTGACAGTGACCTGGATAACGTTTAATTGGGTGTGTTTTGTAAGCATGCGGAACCCTTTGGGAAAGCCGGCTAGCGCTGGCAAGTTAATTGATTAGATTCAATACCGCATAACAAATAGAAAACTGATAAGTCGGCGGAATTGCTGCGACTTAGTATAGGCACAAAGCCAACACATTAAACCCTTGACTGCTCGCCATCCGTTCCTATATTTTAATTGCCAGGAGGCACACATTGATAACTCTCATCGCCATAACCGGCTGTATACTCACGTTTATTTGCGGATTCCTTGCCGGTTTTAGTGCCGGCGATAGGCATGCGCGGCTTAGCGTCGACGATATATCGCAATTTTAAAACCCTAATAATTTCGCGTACTTAATTTAACTTTCTCTTGGGGCTACATAGATTGGAAACTCCCGTAATAATAAAAATAATTGCCATCATTTGTGGTATGGCCGGCGGATATATCTTAGGCTATTTGCATGCGATTGATAATGGATAGCAGATATCCAGAAGACTCTAATATCATTGACTTTGTTGAGATTAAAATGCTTAATCTTTACGAGCGATACGCTAGCGCCGGCCAATCCGATGTGGCTGATGCTTGTTGGAATGCACTCGCGGCATATATGACAGGCAGCATCGACATTGTCTTCCGCAAGGGTGAGCCCTACATAATTGAGCGCCAAGCTAGCGATATTGTTGATATAATCGACGAATAAAATAAACGTCAATTAGCCAATATACCCCCCCTCCCCCCTCCGGGGAGCCGAATGTATGTCCCCGGGAATGTGCCGCGGCAAATCGCGGCTAGATCGCCACGCTCCCCACACAGAAATTTTCCAGATCTTCACCCCCCTAAAAAAATACCCAAAATTTTCCAGACCTTAAGATCGCAGCCTACTAATTATAATGATTGCGAGGAGTTCTTAATGAAGATTACGAAACAACAACTTAAGCAGATTATTAAAGAAGAGACGCTGGCCATGGCAGAATCTTATACCCCGGTACCGGATAGCAAACTAGATAATCCAGGATCCGCTATACTTCATATCGATAATGAGTTACCAGGAATGGATGATGATATTGATTCTTTGCTGGGCGAACTGGACGTTGTCGACGAACGGTTCGAAAAGATCAAGCGGGTGCTTACTGCAATGCTGCAGCGAATTAAAGTTATAGAAGGGCGTTAAAATGAAAATCACCAGACAAAGATTGGAAGAAATTATTAAAGAAGAGCTTGAAAATATAACAGAAAGTCGTGCATTTGATTATGATCCTGATTATGGGGGAAGTGGCACTGTGCCCGGCGGCGAAACCAAAAAAGCTGAGCTGCGTGAGCCATGGGACGGCATTGAAGAAAACGCTAATATGATTAGTGATAATGCCATTAAAATTGAATATCTTGCAAGAAAGCTTGGTATTGAAATTCCAATCGATCCAAAACTATGAAAATTACTAGACAAAGATTAGAAGAAATTCTTAAAGAAGAGCTTGTATATATTTCAGAAGCAGCTGCCGGTCCTCAAGAAGTGACCCCCGAAGAATTAGAAGAGTTTAGTTCGGCCGGCAGCGATCAGTTCTTCGGTGTTGCCCGGGCAACGCGTGAAGAATTGGCCATGGCATATGCCGCAGACTTTTTAGATGGCCACCGGGTGCTTGGAATGTATCAAAATAATATTTGGTATCAGAATAAAGACACTGGTCAAATATACAAGATTAGGAGATCATGATGAAGATTACGAAGGGCGCGCTAGCAAAAATTCTTAAAGAAGAGATTTTAAAAGTCGTTAAAGAAGCGGATGACGCTGAGCTAGATGCATATCAGAATTTAGAAGAAGACGAAGACCCGGTTGAAGAAGGCGTATTGGATATGCTGCGCGATAAATTCGGTGTCGGCGCAGCTGAAGATGAAGATTCAGATGAAGATTTGGCAGCTCATGATTTCTTAAGATCGATCAAAGTGGATCCCAAAACAAAGGCCGCGGCTGATAGTGCACATGCAGATCCAGCATATGCTGCTCGTTTCGCGAACCGCGCCAACCGCGGTTTGGAAGAGTCGTGAGCGGATAATGAAGCTTCCAGGTCGGAAGAAGAGGATTTATATGAAGATAACAGCAAAACTTATTAAAGAGATCGTTGAAGAGCAGATAGCAGAGATAAACGCAGCTGCATCAACGGCCGGCGTTAGTTCGGATCCCAATGGGCCGCCCGATATCGATGATGATAAGCGAGCCAGCGAGCTATTAGATGGCTTCCGAAGCATGCTTAAACCCAACGAGAAAGCCGACCCCGGGGCATGCGCGACGTTCTTGCGCCAATTGGCAGATCTGGTTGATCATGAAATCGCGGCTTCCGGCGGAAATGCGCCGGCTGCCAACAATCTAGAAGAATAGGTGATCCAGTTCCTAAAAAAACTTGAAGCCGCAATTTATCGTTGCGGCTTTTTGTTTATGACATTTATTCTCCTTTTGGGCCAATTCTAAATATCGATGCCTATTTATGGCATGGACATAGATCAAAAATATCTATATGATGCTGAATTAATTCGCGTTGTGGATGGTGATACAATCGACGCATGGATCGATCTTGGGTTCAACATCACTGTAAGGCGCAGGATCCGCTTATGGGGCATCGACGCCCCCGAGACGCGGACAAGAGACCTGGAAGAGAAAGCTGAAGGCTTCGTGGTCAAGAATCGCCTGATTGAGATTCTGGAATTGAATAGGGGTGCATTTATGGTTCGTTCTGTTGGCGTGGATAAATATGGCCGGTGTTTGGGCGAAATATATGTTAAAGATGTTAATATTAATAAGCAGCTATTGGCCGAAGGCCTCGTCGATGTTTATGGTGTATAAAAGCCCAAAAAAAATATTGGATTTTTTGACTAGTTATTATTGATATGCCTTTTAACTCATTTAAATTAGTTGTTTTAACCTTGTTGTTGTTTATATTGGCCTCCGTCACTTATCTCGCATGCCAAGATTTGGATCCGACGGTGGGTTTCGAACAACTTGATGGCGGGCCTCACATTACATGGGATCCGGATTCGGGGCATCACGAGCCTGCCGATTGCAGCGGCAATATCGGTGATATTGCATGTAATTATAAATTATATGATAATAATGGTGATGAGTGGCAATTATATGATCATTGGGGGGATATCGTTGTTCTTGATTTCTCTGCAATGTGGTGTGCCCCCTGTCAAACATCGGCGACTGATATGCAATTGCTGCAAGATTTCTATGCCGAGCATGACGTGCAATTTGTGACTATTCTGTTGCAAGATTTTCAAGGGCGGCGGCCTTCTGCAGCTGCCTTGAATCAATGGGTCGACGCTTTTCATATGGAAACTGTGATTGTTGTTGCTGGCGATGATAAAGTAGAAGATCCAACAAACGAATATGGATTTTATATTCAAATTTTGCCAACGTTGGTGATCGTGGATCGAGACCGACAAATTATATACAAAATGGAAGGATGGAATTTATTTCGCCTATTGGATCAATTAGATAGTTTAACATCTACTTAAACTTGTGTTATAATTGATTTAATCAAAGGAGAAAGATTATGGAATGTTTATTACATTGTTTGGCTACTGGAGTTCTTGGAGCTGCCCTGGGTTGGGTTGTCTGCAAAAAAGGTCTTCCTTGGAACTGGAAGTAGTTTCTAAACAATAACCCTCCGCCCCCTGTTTAGGGGGCTTTTTTTTATTTATCGAGCACTGCATCGAGGAAAACTAGGATTGCGCCTAGATAAAGGAAGATTTCAAATGCGAACTTCGCTAAATCAACCTTGTTCATATTAATAACTAGGGGGAAATTAGGGAAAAAAATCGGCCGACAATCGATTCGGAACTATTTACAATGATACGACTTTTTAATGTCGAAAATTTTCGGAGAAAAAAATGAAAATTACAAAAAAATTGCTTGAAAAGATGGTGCGTGAAGAATTGAATAACCTCGATGAGGGCGGCGAAGAAGGCTTGTCCTTCACGGCTGATTGGTCGCTTCCGCGGCAGCTAGCAAGCTTGCTTCGTCTTGTGAGCAGCAACCCTGGGCCGAATGCCGGCGAACACCGGGCTGCGATGGATATCATCAATTCTATGATTGCCAAGCATGGTACAGACGATGGCAGTGCCGGCCTGGTTGATAAGATGCAGGCCGCGAGGGATGAGTGGAGCGCTTCAAAAGAAGCCAGTATTGCTCCGGAATAAATAAGAAGGGGGCGTTTAATTTCTCTCCCATTCTCCACTTAATAACCTAAGCCATATATCCCAAAAATAAAAAGCAAAGATTAAAGATACTGCAGGAGACACTACTTTTTACCACGTTTCTTGTTGTGTCTTTTTTTGTGCCTTGTTTTTATTATAATCTTCGGCTTTGATGGCTTTTGAGGGGCATGCCTGATAATAACCTTTGGCTTGCTTTTATGATTTGTGATTATATGGCGCCGATATATGTTATTTGCTCTTTTGGGGCGGCGGCGGCTATGATGTGGTTTGATGTGTATATGATTGTAATTTGGATACCAGTAATCAAGATCGCGATTATAATACATATTGTTTTTATATGTAATCTTTTTTACCGTAAGTAAACATCGATCATAGTCTTTTTGTAAAGAAAAAGAACTTTTTCGAGGTGACCGGTCATTAAAAAATATTGTTTCGTCTATGATATTATGAAAGATTAAGCGTTCTTTTACTTCGCATGCTTCAATGTTCAAAACATATATGCTGTATTCCGGAGTATCTGCCAGAATGGCGCCGTCATATGCATATGTATTGTGCTGGTGAAATTCATCGGTTACAATTTGATATGTAACATTGGGTGAAAATGCAGCTGCTAATAATATTAGTGATGGTAATAGACTAATCATATTATCTCCTTAAAGCAATAATATAAATACAAATTTGTTTAATTAAAGGTCAAAATATCTTTCTTAAGCAATAAAAATCCTATATCTCCAAGTTTGAAGAGTAAGATTTCGAATTAATTGTTAAATTTTAATTGTAAAACTTAAAATCATCTTTGGTGAAAGTGGTCCAGGCGTAGCCTAGATATCCACCAAATACGGTACCCAAGAAAAAAGACATATTGATCCCCCTGCAAAATACAGAAATACACGAAGCTATAGTCACAGCCTCTAACATAATTATAACTTGAAATTGTTAAAAAGTCAAATTAAATTTTTTTTATGCCGTGGTGGGCCCAAAATTCGAATTTGCCAGTATTATAACAATATATTTTATATATGAAATCATCTAGTCCTTTATCAAATCCCAAACATTTCATTATTATACCTTTTAGACGCGGCTTTCTTATATAAGAAATATTTTCCACCAAATCGCCTAATTTATATTCTGTAACTTTGGCACCCATACTATAAATATGGTGTATGATATACTATTTACAATGTTGTGAGAATAAGATTAGAGCCTGACGGGCTAAATAAATTTAATGTATTGCTTCCTGGTCAAAACCGCGATTATCCGATCGGCGCTATTTGGCAAGATCCTTTTAGAAAAGGCGGATGGCGTTTAAAATCATATTTTGATACCTCTTTTAGGGATGATCATATATTAAACCAAGTTTTTGATGACTCAATGAAGGCGGCAAGGGCTCTAGGGACACTTTACAGTAAAATCAAATATGCATCGTTATATAAAGAAGATCTAAACGTCTTTGATCTTATGTTGTCGGATGATACAGCTTCAGATTAATTCGCATTAATTAATTCTAATTTTTCTGCCGGCATAATAACTGCAATTGCCCATCTGGATGCAATTTCCTTGTTCAACCATCGGATTTTAAATTTATCAAGGCCTAAGTCAGCAGTGATTATACCATGGGGCACATCATTTCTGTGTGACCGGTTAAAACCTTTAAGTTTTACTAAATCTCCGACTTTCATATATATTAATTATAATACTATGTGAGAAGAAGTAAAGCGAAAACTAATTATTTTGAGGAGCATGGATGAACATTGGACCCATAAATAGTGGCGCTGCATCAATGCCAATGGCTGATGCACCAAATGTTAATGCTGCACAGCCAAGTGGTGACACCAATGGCGGAAATTCTGGAATAAAACAAAATAATGTTGAAATTCCAGAAGGCGAAAAAGAAATGGCCGGTGGGGCGCCAAAACCGCTTCAACAAATGGCAACTTCTGATTTTTTGTCTCTGAAAGAAGCCTCTCAAGGTGAGAATGTGATGGAAAAACTAGAAAAAATATTTGAAACCATTCTGGCGCTGAAATTATTGGAAGATACAGTAAAAAATGTGAATGAGTCGATTGAGGAAGCTTCAAAAGGAGAAGAATGAAATATGTCGCCATATCATGAACCTCATCACTATTCGAAAGAAGAAGTTGAGGAACTCCTAATATTGGCGGCGGGTGATAAATTTAATATTTTTTATGACAGAAACAAAATTGTTGTAAATTTATGCAGAACTTTGTTAAAAGAGATGGAAAACAATGAAAGCAGACAGTAAAGATGAACTAAAATCAATAATCGAAGTCTTAAAAGATAAAATATATGAATTGGCCGATGAAAACAAGGGCCTCGTTACAAAAAACGAGAATTTGCAAGATGAGGTCGACTCTTTGTGGGCAATGATGGACGAAATAACCAAATCAGACATTGAAAACTTCTCTCATATTCTAGATGAGATAAGAGCAGACGTAATTACAAGAGTTTTGATGGTTTCGAAGAAGAAAGTTGACTGTTAGGGGGATCAATGAGGTGAAAAAACTTAAATTTTGTGTATTTTGCAGCGTTTTGGCTGTTTTTTTGTTAGGATCAGCGGATGTTTCGAGCAAATCACCCCCAAAAAGTAAATTTTATGATTTCAACGATCAAATAATTGATGGTGAGGTCAAAAAACCAACAACATTATATACAAATGCGCGCGAAAAGGTCAAATTTGATCGACTTTTACGCCTAAAGAAGAGTTTTCTGCCTCGATTGTTCAGTACTGCTAAAAATAAAGTGTTTAAATGACCAAAATTAAGCTTTTTGAACCAATTCATAGGCTTTTTTCACGGCATTAAAGAGAATATCAGACATTTTATAGCCTTTTTCACTTATTTCATCGATGTGTAGTAGGTAATAAGCTGAGTGTTCCTCACTTAATGTGACATCTCCCTTCGGTAAATGCCCCCAAAAGAAGATTAAGTTCCCATCTTCGTGTAATTCTCTGTAATCTGTGACAATTAAACCGGTTTCTTCTTTGATTTCTCGTCTTAAGCCCTCTGTTGGGTCTTCATTATGGTGTAAGTGACCGCCAGGAAGGTCCAATTTACCCATAAAATGCTCACTATTACTTACTAACAGCAGTATTTTGTCACCACTGAACAGTACCATCTTAGCAACTTTACTACTATCCTTCTGTTCATTGATGAATTTATGCCATTTTCTCATAAAATAACTCATTATTCTTTCAAATCATTAAAGATACTGTTACATTTAGTACAAGACATCACCTGAACAGGGTAAATTGCCTCTTTTCCGGTGGGTGACATAAGCGGACTTATCCTTTTTAGCCTGATAACCGGTTGAAAGTATATGTTTTCACAGCTTTCGCACTTAAAATCTTCTGCATTGTTAATATCTATGTTCAGTTTAGGTTGATTATTCATTGAATCCTCGCTTTAATTCCTCTAATTGTTGTATTGTATCATAAATTGACGTATGAAGTATAGCAATTCCACCATTTTCTTCCCATTTTTCTGTATAAATGGTAAAATCATCAATTAAAACACAAGGTTTCCCGCTATTTGTGGCCCAAATCTCTTTTTTTCCGTCCAAAGGAAGCAATATATCTTCATTTTTGGGTTTTGGGAGCAAATATTTCTTAATCCAGTCGATTTTGCCCTCCGCTGAGCGCTCGTCCCAGGGGTGAGAGAGGACTTTTACCGTTCCAAGGCTGTTCAGGTATGTCCAGAGGGGTAAAAGGCCGGGAAGGGGCCTTAAATTAGCCCAAAATGAGCGATTATCACCTAATAATTGCCGAATCCACTCCAAAGCGGCTTGAATTTCGGGATTTTCGTGATCTTTGGACCATTTCCAGTGCATTTCAATGATTTTTTCAAGATTTTTGCGTAATTTTGGCTCTTTTGCCTCCAAATATACACCATTATCGAATAAATCAACCAAAACACCGTCCATATCGCAGTAAATATCGTATGGAAACGCTTGATTTTGCTCATTTTTTACCATTTATACTAGTTTTTTGTCTTGTTTTTCCATTGCAATGTGGAAATCTTCAGTATATATTATAGCATAATTATTGGATTCGTCAAGTAAAAAGTGTTCATTTTTGAATTCGGAGAGTGGAATTTGGATGACTGCAGGCTCTCCGCCGTGTTTTTCAACGATTTTCATCGCATTCTCTTCTGCAATGCCATAACTTCCCCATTTACTTGGAGCTTTTATACCATTTTTGGCAATTTCTTCTTGAAAGACGGTCGAGGTCCCATAATAGAGAGATTCTTCATATAAATCTTCTAAATGACTGGTGTCGGAGGGATCAAATATAGTATACACCTTATTCCATCCTGTTTCGATATCTTCAACGCTTCGAGGATTAGGATATGTACCATTTCTGATACCATCGATAAAAATTTGAATTGATAAATCTGGTGTTAAGCCATGGAAGGTTTTTTCAGTAGAAAGACGTTTTAATAAATTATGTGCTAAATCTTCGTCCTCAGTCAGATACTTTCGCCAGTTTTCAAATAGGAGTTTCAATATTTTGCTCCTCTAGAAATAACGGGAATAAGCCTACTAAACACCCTACAACAATACCAACAACACTAGCTTGCTTGTCTAAAAATCTCATCCATGCAGGCCCTGCTGCAACTTGTTCATCTGATACCGCTTTAGGGTCTAGGCCCATCTTCCCCATCGCGCCTTCAATCGTGTTTTTAGAGAACTCTCCAACTGCATCTGATACAGTATTTCCAAAACCAGCGGCCAGCATTGGGGCTCCGGCAGAACCTACCATGGCGCCTGCTATACCACCAAATTGAGCATCGATAAAACCCCCTGCAATGACCATAATAAAGTTGTCAATAAAGCCGAAAACAAACGACCCTATAAATTTTGAAACAAATCTGATTAGCCAATCTTTAACCTTTGGCGGCATAACTTTTCCAACAACACCCTCTGCCGCCTCTATAAGAGCTTCGGCGCCAGTATTTGCAGCGGTGTGAGCAACTAGCTCAATAGTCTCTTTTCCAACACCCATTTTTACCAAGTCTTCTAGCGAGAATTGTTTTTTAGAAGAATCTGATGACCACTCTTCTTTTAACGTTTGCACATCGGAATTCTGCATAATTTTACCAGCAACATCTTTTCCAATTTCCTGCATTTGATCAGTTTGAGCTAAAGCACTTAATTTTTCAATATAAATATTTGTAAAATTTTGTCTGGTTTTCTGTACAAGTTGATCGAACTTTTCAGGCATATTTATAAGCTTACTAAATCCAGATTTTATATAATCGATTACACCTTCTTGTAAGAGTACTTTTTCTTGATAGGCGCGCCAATTTTCAAATAATAATTTCATACGATTGACTCCGCTAATGCTTTGGCGGCGCGCCAGTCTTCGACGGTGCGCTTCAATAACTTTTCCTTGAACTGTGCAAGATCTGGATCTGCCCATATTTTTTCTAATGCGGTGCCAAAGTCTGCAACTTCCTTTATAAGCTGTTTCTGTAACGCATTCGTAGTAATATTGAAAGCGGCCTGTTCTTCAGATCTTTCCGGGGGCCAGTTGTCTGTGGGACTTACTTCTAGAATTTTTTTCTTCAAAGACTCTGGAAACCCATCGTCGTATGTGGCTCTAAAGAGTTTATCATGAATATCATTTATATACGGATAAGACATATGTTGCAAGTTTTTTGGGAAAGAATTAATCGATGGTGGCCACGCGTAGGAAAACTGCTCGGGCAGCTTGATCCAGCGGTCGAGGGCCCACGCGGCCTGAAAACCTATCGTGGGTTGAATTATCTCGCGGGCCCACACCATCCATTCATCGGATATGTCAGCATTATCATCCTCATTAAGATATTTCCGCCAATTTTCAAGTAGGAGCTTCACTAGTCTAGGTCTCTTTTGTACGCGACTGTGTGTGCTTTTTGTTGCATTCGTTTATACTCATCTGGATCCATACCGCGGGCTGCCGTTGGGAATTCATGAGTGGCCATTTGCCATTTTGCTGCTTTTTCAATTCCTTCTAAATATTTTTGAATAGTATAAATTTCTTCCGGTGGCTCATCAAATTTATGTTCTAAATTGTCTAAGGCCGCGTTCGCCTGAAGAACCATTTGTAAGATTCCTTTGAAGCCTCCAGGCTCAATTTTAGTTGAGGGTGCGATCTCATTAATCGAGTGATCCCACTTTATATACCCTTTGTCGTTTAAATATTTAACAATTGTTAAAGTTTCAGGTTTTTCAACTTTTGTTTCTGGATCATTTACAATCTGATTTACTAAAGTTTTTTCTTTATCATCAGCAGCGCGTATTTTATATTCCGCTAATTCTTCTTTAATAAATTGTTTTAGTTGTTCTTTTGTAATCCCCATTTCAGCTCTCTTTTCCGCTTTACGTTTTTCTCTTTCTGCTTCTTTTTGTTTACCGATTTCTTGAGATCTTAGATCTCGTTTTTCTTTTTCAGCTCGCTCGCGCTTTTCGGCGGCTGTCAGTGGTCGTTCTGGTCGTTCTGCATATGGATCATATTTCCATGAATCTGGAGTTATATCAGTTGACAAGGTTTGCTTGATTTTGTCTAATAGGCCCGGGCCATCATCAGCGAGTGGTTCTTCTTCTGGTGCACCCTTCATAAATTTTGATGTCCATTGTGGCAATGGTATTTTTATTCTTATTTCGTTTATCTCTTCTCTAATAATTTGTTCTAATTGTTCTTTTGTGATTTTCATTTTATAAATTTTCTCCAATTTTCGAATATATTTGAAAAGTTTTCTGTAGTCACTTCCGCGGCGGGCAGCTCTGTATCTTTAACACGTGTAGCTTCTAGTTCTCTTCTGATCCTTGGCATAATTTGCTTTTGTATCTGGTTATTAACTAGTCCTTCTGTATATTGACGAATCTTTTCGAAGAATTCTTCTTTATCAATCATTCTTAAGAATTTTTGAATCATTTCAATTTCTTCTTTTGTTTCTTCGCCATCAATTACAACATCTAGCCAATAAACATATTTATCGCTAATCTTAAAGTCAGTACCGTCAAAAGCATGCCCGCTTCCTACACTGCTCTGCTTTTCTGGGCCCATAGCGCCAAAATTAATTTTAAATTCAGGAATGACAATTGGTGCTTTCCCTTCTTTGAGAGGTAACTTCATTTGTGAAGCAACAATTTTCATCGCGCGGTCCAGAACATCTTTTAGGCGATTAACTATTTGTTCACCAATTTCGTCAGAATATTCAGTGCTTTTAAGAAATCCAAATAATCGACGATTAATAAGTGGTCTCGGATCCTCGGCTAGCGCGCCTCTTGTTTGTCCGGACATAGACTTAACTTCAGCTCTTCCAGTTTGTAATTCGTCAGGCAATAATATTTTAACTTTAAGTCGAGAGGACATTTCAACTTTTCCCTCTTCCAATTCAACATCAAAGTTCTGAAACTTCATTTCATTGAATTTTTCAAGTAATGCTTTCATGCTTTCGCCTGGAATCCAGCCGGCATCTTTCATCATATCAATAACAGCATCATATACATTTTGCCATTCTTTATCAGCACTTGCGACTGTTTCCATAAAACTGGAAAATCCTTCTATTCCTTCACTTTCGCCGTGATCCGGATTTATTCGAACATACATTTGAATATCGCCACCATAAGATCCATCTTCAACTTCGCCGTATATGTAATGACTGTCCAAAGCACTGTCAACAAAATCTCTTAATACATCTGTGTCAACAGCATCTTCTACGAGATCATCGACATCATCAAACTGAAATGATGTTCCAGCATCCCAATACATTCTGCCTTCATCCATTTCTTCGCGAGAAACATAAAAATGTTGAAGATCGTGTTCATCTTCTATTGCCTGATATTCTTCTTCCGTTGGTCCTGCGGGATTTTCATTCCAATGATGGGCTGAGGCAGCAACAATGTCCCAATTATCTTCCGAGAGCAATTCATCAAATTCTTGCTCGGCATGACTCGCCATATTTTCTTCATTTGTTGATTCGGGGCTTAAATCAATCCCTAATCCTTCGAAGACTTTTTTGAGAGTATCATCAAGAATGTCGTCCTCGCGAAGTTTGCTCATCGCGGTTTCAAGGGTTTCAGCTACTTTACTAAGTTCTTCGGGCTTTTTACTAAAAATCTTTTTGACTTTCTTCTTATCTGGAAGCGATTCCCAGAATCCTTTCATCATAAGATTCATTTCAACAGCACTTCTCAAGCCATCCTCTCCCACTTCATCATCCGGCGCATCAAAAACTTCTGAGGGCTCATCATAGCCTGGTTCAAAAACCAAAGCCATTTTTTTTAATGGATCGCCTTGGGGGATATGATGGAAGAAGACAAAATAGAAGCCTTTACCTTCTGCGGTATATTGACCAAAATAATTTTGACTTTGTGTGGCAGAAATACACCATTTTGTTCCTTGGCCATAATAACAAGAGCCTTCAACTGATCGAGGTCTGACAATCATATAATCTTCGCCGTCTTGAAGAACATCTGTTTCAGATTTGGCTTTTTTGGCCATGGCCTTCATCTTTTCTTTTTCTTCTAACTCTTTATTAGCGCGATAAACAGCATGAGCCCAGTCTGGAGCATTGCCAAATTTATTAATATCTTTTTCGATTAGATTGCGCTGTGTTAATTTATGATAAAGAGCCAAATTTTGTTTAATGGATCTGGCCGGCGAGTTAATCCTTTCTTTGACAGAATCTAAATAATCTGCCACGGCAAAGCCATGGCCTTTGACATATTCACGCGCATGATGGGCTTCGTCATTGAGGATTTTGGCGATCCAAAGAGCATACTTTTGATTGCCGGATGGGTCGATTTTAAAAAACTCTTCCAAATTAGAAGTCAAAAACTCCTGTATACTCTCATTTTCGATGCCTTTAACGACTCTTTTGAGGGCGTCGGTCTCCCTGGCTTCAACCAGGAGTTGCGCTTCGTCCTCGGCTAAGAAATGACGGTAGTTTTCGAAAAGTTTGTTAAACATATTAGTATATACCTAAAGTATTCGAATATAAGTAGTTTTTATATTTCAAAGGCTCTTAACATTTGTTTTGTTTTGATAATCATTAATGTATGTCGCTTTGTCCAGCCTCTATAATCTAAGCCTTCGTGGTCCGGATCCGGAGTTCCATTTTTTGCTCGGAGGGCTAAATGAACTAATTCATGTATTAAAGCGCTTTCTGATATTCTATGGTGATATCCTTGCCAAACCCAAATCATACTACTAGACTTAACAAGGCCAATAATAACATTGGTTTTAGATTTTTCCCCCTTAAGATCAAAGCCAACAATATCGGTTCGTTTTTCTGTATCCCATTCTATCATTACTTTCTCTAACATTCCTTTGACTGCAAAATTTGAGTCTCCAAAATATTCTACCCATTGATGATAAAATACAAATAAAGCAAATGCAGTCTGGTGCACCGGATAAGTTTTACAATTTGGCACCAGCTGAGTGGCTTGATTAAAATATGGAATTAAAATCATCTGGGGAAAATCTCTTTCTGTATCACACTGATATCTTTTATAAATTAATTTGTGTTTATTATTAAGAAAAATAGTTGAGTTGTGATTATTACAAGTGACACTGAATATTAATATAACAAGAAAAATGATTAATTTTCTAGTCATTCATTCGAGGTTCCTTTACAAATCTCATCAATAATTTCCATTAAGCTAGCATACATCTCTGTAGGATTGTTGGTTAACTTATACCATTTTCCATTTCCAGCAATTGCCAATTCGTCCCAGCCTGTACTAGAGTACTTTGTGAAGGTGTATAACCTAAGCTGTGGGGTGCCTGAGACGGCCGTTTTAACGTCTTCGAGGGTTAACTCAGGGACTAGGTAGCTTTGGGTGGACTCATCGCTAAAAACGACTATTATTCTATCTGCAGAGGGACGCCAAGATACGTCAAAATTTTGTAATGGAGGAACTGACTCGGTAACATATTTTAAACTTCCTGTTTGGCCGGTCCAAAGAAAATCAGAAATTGGTTTTGGTAACACAGAAGTTATATTGTGAACGGCAATGTATATCGCGTCCAACATCATTTCAAATGCTGTGCTCATTGTTTGCATGCTGACATCCATACCGGCCAAAGAAGCTAAATATTCTGAAAATCCAACTAAATCTTGTTGTAATTCTAGGCGTTCATTGTAGGGATGGCCCGGTTCTGAAACTGGGCCTCTCATAAATGCCCACTTGATGACATCCTCATCACTAAAGTTTTGTGCGAATTGGTTTAATGCGATTAAGACAGCATCAATTTCATCACCCATCGATCCAGACCAGTCGACAATGAATAAGATATCTGTATCTTTCATTTCCTCGCCCCAATCTGCAATCCCATCACAATCATCGTCTAAGCCGTTACAGATCTCTTCTTGAGGTGTGATTTCTCCGTCACAGTAATATGGTATGAAGTTTTCGTCTTCATCATAACTTCCCCAAGTGCCGGTTTCACACGTCATTTCGCCTGGAATACATATTCCAACCATGATTGTACCTTCTGGTCCGGTATAACATGGCGAATAGAGATCTTCATCTATTTCTTGATTGCAGTTATCATCAAAGTTGTTACACTTTTCTAAACTTAAGGGCATACCGATTAGTGGATCACACACAATACTAGGATCAGCCGGAGGGATCCAGTAACATATTGCGTAACAATCAGTCATTGTTAATGTTGTACAATCCGGATCCGCGCATGCGCATGTCTTATATCCCTGGCCACACAATAAAGGATCCTCTTGACACGGAAACAAAGCTCCGATGTCTTGTATCGTGCAAACACATTCTAGATCTTCATCTATGCTACCATCACAATCATTGTCCAAGCCATCACAGATCTCTTCTTTTTCAGGCGGAGCAGTGCACGAAATCCAGTTACCGTCGAAACACGTTTCATAGCCTGCGCCGCATGCTGTAGAACAAGCTTGAATTAGATTTTCATCAGTTGATCCGTCACAGTCATCATCATGACCATTACACTCTTCATATGGTACGATACCGCATTCATCACAGTCATTAAGTTGGCCCTCGTCAACCTCTCCGTCGCAATCGTCATCTTCATAATTACATGCTTCTTCTTCACAGTTTGTAACACAGTCTGTATACTGTATTAGCCCTTTGTTACAGACTTTCTGTCGTGTACCGGGATATCCATCTTCTGTGATGCAATCAATCGTATCGATAACATACTGAGATGGATCACATTCCATATATTGGATACAGTCAGCTTCAGAATGTAATGTTGCAGGATCATCACAGATGTTCATACAAATTTCTTTTTTCCAGACCTCATTAAGCGGCGGACAAAAATACCATTTGCACTCTAAACATTCTGGATCAGGACCAATATCCGGAGTCCATAGAAAAACATCGACGTCCTCTGTGTATACCGGGACGTCCAAATCTTCACTGATATCATCATCAATTAATCCATTCGAGGATCCATAATTGCTTTGTGAACAAAAAGATAAAGAACTAACTGCAGTTAATATCAATAGCAGTGTAACAATACGTATTTTAATATCGATTTTTTTAAGTTTAATTAAAGACATACAGTCATAGCCTCTAAAAATAATTAGTTAAAAAATATGGTTATACCAACCGATCGATAATATCAGCGCGGATACAAAGCCATAGTTTGTAAGCCTGAAAGTGTTTTTTAAATTTCTAGATACAAACCAGCCGGCTGTGAGGCCAATGATCGTTTGAGATATATGAGTGCCGATTAAAGAGGGTCCAAATTGTACTGCACAATAATCAATTGACATATATATAAGATAGTTTAGGCACAAAATAACAATAAACTGAATTATTCCGAGTTTTTCTTTCTCTAATCTTAAAAATAAAAAATGACCTATAAATATTAATATAAAGGATATCCAAAATATAATAGCGTATTCATTCATATTATTATTATATATACTTTATTGTTCTAGTCAATAGAAAACTATTTATAATATTATGTCGGGGTTTTGTAAAATGTCACGCGGAAAAATGTGTTATGTTGTATTAGCTTTATCAATAGTTTTTTTTCTTAGCTCGGTATGTACCTACGCAGTATTAGCCGTAACAAGAGAAGATAATGTAGTTAGCAGTACTGTTTTAAAATCCGATGATCATAAGCCTCAAATTGAACAAAGAAAAATTATTAAACGTCTCAAACGTTTAGAAGAAAGAGTGCAAAAAAGGAAAAAGAATGGGCGAAGAAAATAATTTAAGCATCAGCGCACTACGCGAATATATATTGCTTATTGTGGCTATCGTTACCGCAATTGCTGGTATTATTTTCTGGGTACAAAATGTTGACGACGATAAAATTGAAAGATTAGAGCGCGATATTGAAATAATCCAGATGGATATTAATAAAATTAAAGAGAATAATACTGAAATATTGCGTGTTATTGGGCGCCTCGAAGGAAAAATGGATAATTTGAAATGAATGAACTTTGGGAAGAATTCAAAAGAGAGGCGGATGTACAATCTTTGGTGCCGAAAGACACTTTACAGCCTTCTTTCTGGAATCACAAAAGTCTATTAAAAAAATCAGTGCGTGAAAAATTAATTGATATTGCAAATGATTTTTTTGAATCTTTAAAGCTTGTATCCTCAGCAAAATTAAAAGATATTACAATCACAGGATCGATGGCCAGCTTTAATTGGTCAAAATACTCAGATATCGATCTTCATTTAATTGTTGATTTTGCTGATGTTGACGAAAATGAAGAATTAGTTAAGGAATACTTTGGAGGTAAAATATTTGTTTGGAATAACAAACATAATATTCGCATCAACGATCATGAGGTAGAAATTTATGTTCAGAATAAGAGTGAAATTCATAAGGCATCTGGCATATATTCTGTCTTGAATAATCAGTGGATTGAAAAGCCATCAAAAGCGGCGTTTGAGGTCGATTTAGAAACAACAAAGAAAAAAGCTGATCAGTTAATCGATCAAGTTGAGAGAGTTTATGATCTATTCGAATCTAGAGAATATCCCAAAGCAATGAATTCGGGGAAAAAACTTAAAGAAAGAATCAAAGAGATGAGGAGAAGCGGCCTTTCGAAAGAAGGCGTATACTCCCCAGAAAATATGGCTTTTAAATTATTACGTCGAAGTGGTCATGTCGGATTACTTCATGACTTGATTAACCGATCGTACGATAGAATTATGTCGCTACACAAAGATGTTCAAGGCACACTTAAAATTATGATTGGAAATCTTGAAGAAGAGGTAAACGAAAGCTTTGATCCAGTTATTGAAGAAGCAAATTTTCAGAGAAGAGTCAAACAAAAACACTATCTTAGAAAGAAAGCTTTAATAGGTTATGGTAAACAAAAAAATGTACCACCTTATTCAAAGAAGCCTAGTTATAAACGATCGAAATCTGCTCCAGCTGGATTTGGAGGAAGTTGATGAAATTAAAAATAAAATTAAGAGAAAATAAAATAAAATTAAAAGAAGATGAAGCTTCCGATGAACTTGATTTGATGGCCGATGATCCAACTGGTGAAAAAGAAGCAGAAAAAAAAGTTGATCAACTTGACAATATCGAATCGGTCCAAAATACATTAAAAAAGCGGCCTAATGAAATTATACAGATGAAGGCTGTTATAGTGAAGTCGGCGAAGTCCCCCAAAGATTTTTGGCAAAACTTATACAAATTATTAACCAAAGTAAGAGGCGAAGTAGGAAAACTAAAAACAGTATTTCCTGGCTTGGAAAATATAATCGACGGACAACTGCTGAACACGAAGATAATAAACCAGAATGCTGAAAGTAATGAAGTAGTGATGAGCGCAGCTGCAGAGCTGCAGCAGTTAGAAGAAGTCTTCGTTGAGCGCGGAGCTAGGAGAGCGCGCGCCAAGGTTGAAAAATATACAAAGTCACAAGAAGACTGGAAAAAAGAGAATCCGAATGACCTCGACGAGGCAGGCAATGTACCTGCTGATATCATTGTAGGGCTCATGAAGAACGCAGGTCTGGGCGTAGAAGAAAGAGAAAAATATGATCTATCAACCATGAACTCCGCAATTGCGAAAGCTCCAAAATTTCTTAATAATTTTAAGGAAGGTCTCGAAGAACTCGTTAAAGAATTTGAAGAGCGTGGCTCAACTCCTATTAGATTTTTTAAAAATAATCCAAAAGCTTTGCAAGGCTTAAAAACATTATATGTTATAATGTCTGTGATGAACGGATTCGCAAGAAAAGCATATGAAGTGAGGACCAAAATGCCTTCAATTAGTGATGCAATCAATGCACCTGAACATAATAGAAAGAGAATTGTACAACAGATGAAAACTGTAGGGGAAGATTATAATGAAATATTTAAACAGTTACAGAACAATATTGATCAAATCACCTCTGACGCAGAGGATGAATTCAGTAGATTTTTTGGCAACATATTAATAATAAGTCAAGCTAAAACTACCGGTGGTGTCGCAGCATATCAAAAAACGAAACAAGATTATGGTGTACAAGCTACTTCCGGAGTACGCAAAGCCAGGCCTGGAATATCAGAAATCAAAGCTTTAAAAACTGCAATTAATTATCTTTTGTTAGAAGAACTATCCGAAAAAGATTTAAACGTAATCATCGCTTTGGGTAAGTTCAAAGGCATGAATATGGCTAAAATTCAAAGTATCAAAACTACTTTTAAAAATGATTCTGTAACAGAGCCAGACGAAACTAACGACAGCTTACTCCAAATATATGAATACTTACAAGAACGATTTGATGAATTGTTAGATGAAACTATAAATGATTCGATTGAACAACTCAATATTAAATTAAGAGATGATACTAAACCAACAATAATAGCAATCAAAGATGACATCAAGGCGATGATTCAAAATTATGAAAAAAAGAAACGATCATTTGAAAAGGCTCATTCCCAAATTATTAACACCAAACCTGAAAAATATAAGGAATTCCTAGCCCTTATCAAGAAATACGACGTAAAACATACGTCAGAAAAAATAAAAGAATTGTTAAAAGGTAACTCACCAGAAAAAGATGCAGAGCCGGGAGCAGATCCAGATAAAACTGCAGCTGCAGTTGATCCAAATTCACTTAAAAACATGCCGCAGAATAAAATCAACGCTGCTATGAATTTTCTTCGCCAACAGAGTGGTTTACCGGGCGGCGATCTCTTCGCCAAGCAAACAGCTGCAGCAATATCTACTGTATCAAAAAATGCTGGGTCTCAACGTAGAAATTTTGAAGAAAGAGACGCACCGGTTATTAATAAAATTAAAGATGAACTGACAAAACTACTGAATGGAGACTTTAGTAATTTAATTAAAGAAGGCAATTTAGATAGTTGGAATGAAGAGACACGAGAAAAACTCAAGTCAGCTCTTAAAGAATTAGTTGCAGATAAGTTTGCGGATAATCCAGAGAAAGCAGATAAATTCTATAAAGTCATCGATGATGCTAAAAAAGGTGATAAACTTTTGAATGCATTAACAAAAGCACTTAAGCCTTATATAGAAATACAAAAGAAAGGTATTACATATGCAATTGCAGTGTCAGACCGACCATATCATATAGCTAGCGTTAAAATTGCAAATAAAATAGCCAATCAAGAAGAATTAACTAAATTTGAACAACAGTATTATACCAATAACTCACAAGAAGTAGAAAAAGAATTAAATTTATTAAATATTAATGAAGTACTGCTTAAAGAACATTGTAATGTTAATAACAATACTAATAAAGACTTAAGTCAATTAGAAAATATTATATCACAATTTTATCCTTACGTCAAAGAAAAATTAAAATTTAATAAAGATGCAAAGCTAAACCTTATATCAGATCCTGATAATGCTAAAGATGCATGGGGCAAGACTGCTTATTATAATCCAGAAGCAATGGAGATTACAGTTTTTGTAGACAATAGACACCCTAAAGATATGTTAAGATCAATTTCTCATGAACTGGTTCATCATTCACAGAACTGTAGAGGCGAATTTGATCAGACACAAGCACTAGAGCCCGGATATGCTCAAAATGATCCACATATGAGACGAATGGAAGGAGAAGCCTATTTACTAGGAAATGGTTTTTTAGTAAGAGACTTTGAAGATTATCTTAAATCTCAGCAAAACCAAAATTTAACGGAGAATAAAAAAATGAAAGGTTTAACAGAAGAGCAACTTAAAACTGTTTTAGAAAATACTATTAAAAGAATAGTAAAAGAAAATAATATTAATGAAAGGTTCGAAGAATATTATCAAGATGGTTCATGGCATTCAATGAAAGAGCCTGCGGCGCCAAAAGAAGAGCCTACATGGTATGAAGGCGAGCGAGAGAGATGTAGAAAAATGGGCATGGCATTCAGCACGAATAGAGAAGACTGTGTTGATAAAAGCAAGACATGGCTTTATGAAGATGAAGAAGTCAACGAGGAAGATGTTATCAAGGAAGAAGCTATAGAAGAAGTTTGGGGGCATGAAGAGACCGGGTATTATATCCCAAAATCCACTGGATTCAATCACCCAGACGATCCGGATCATGACGAAGAGGAAGAGGAGTCGGAAGAGGAAGAAGAATCAACAGGGTTCTCGTCGTATGCTACCAGTAGAGGCTTGCAAACTGATGTTCCATCGGCGCCAGGCCAATCATCGACTTCTAGTCGACATCGTGGATGGCATTCTGATCGTAACGTGAGTAGCACAGGAAAGGGCTACGGCGGCGGCGGCGGTTTTGTAGAAAGCAAAACGTTTACATCAGACAAAGATCAGTTACTTTTCGAAAGACTAGTCAAAAAATGGGCTAAACAAGAGGATTAATTATGGGTGGCGTCGCCGGACATATGTCACATCTCTATGATAATCCAGATCTGAAATTCTCTCAGATGATGGATATATTTAAAGCCGCGGCCAATGGTGAACTTGAAGGCACAGAAAAAACTGACGGACAAAATCTGTTTGTTGGTTATAACGTCGCCGAAAAAAGAGCGAAAGCAGCTCGCAATAAATCAAATGTACAGCAAGGTGGTTTAGATGCTGCTGGTTTAGCACAGAAATTTGCCGGTAGAGGATCAGTCGAAAAGGCTTTTAACGAAGCATTCAAAGCATTCGAACTAACAGCACAATCATTTCCTGCAGATATGCAAATAGATTTGTTTGGTGATGGTATAAACCATATAATTTTCTATAATGCCGAGATTCAGGATCCAAGAAATCCAAATGTAATTAACTATGATACAGCACTTCTTAATGTGCACAGAGTTGGACATTTTGCAGTTGATTTAAAAACTGGTGAATTGTTAAAACCTGAAGCTCTGGATCTTAGTGGAAATGCTATTAAATTAGAAAATACTTTAGATCACGTACAGGATAAAATAGCAAATTTAAATTTTGGTGTGCAAGTTAATGCTATTCGACGCTTAGAAGGCTTAACAGATGATGAGCCTGTTAATTTTGCTATCAATCGATTAAATCATATATTAAGTTCAGCAGGAGTATCTGACAATGAAACAGTTGGCCAATATATGGTGGCGCGCCTTTTGCCAATGATTCGAAGAGAAGTAGAACTTCCAGAAGAAAAAGAAAACATGTTGATCAAGAAAATATTGGGAGTTAAAGGGATCAATATTCGCGTTATTAGAAAAGACTTAAATCCGGATCAAGCTGCAGCTGTAAGTCGATTAGCCAACGAAAATAATAAAAAAGTTTTACTTCAAACAGCAATTCAGCCTTTAGAAGATATTGTTCATGATTTCTCCGTTGAAATGATACGAAATCTGCAGAGCGCTTTTGTTTTGGATCAAGACGCGGAAGTTAAAAGATTACAAGACAAATTACGAAGAGCCAAAGAAGATATCGAAGCTTCTGGAAATGAAGAAGCAATGAAAATCCTAAAAAGGCAAATGAAGAAAATAAAAGAGATTGAAAATATTACAACTGCAGCAGAAGGTTTTGTTTTTGATTATGATGGCTATACATATAAATTTACAGGCAATTTTGCTCCAATGAATCAGCTTCTTGGATTATTTGAATATGGCCGCGGCGACATTCCACCAATGCGAAGATCGATAGCAGAAGCAGAAGATAATGGAATGGCAAAAGATATTATTGCTGTATATCCTGGAAGATTTCAGCCGATGGGAAGACATCATTACGAAACTTATGAAGAAATAGCTCGACAATATGGCGTAGAGAATACTTTTGTTGCAACATCTGATAAAGTTAGCCCTCCAAAATCTCCATTAAATTTTGAAGAAAAGAAAGAAGTGATGATTGCACATGGAATTCCAGCAAATCAAATTGTTAAAGTAAAAAATCCTTATTATGCCAGAGAATTATCTGATCAACATAATCCGGATGAAGTTGAAATTGTATATTTTGTGGGCGAAAAAGACATGAAAGAAAATCCTAGATTTTCAAAAACTAGCGGCACGACAAAAGAAGGTTATGATTGGCGACTGGAAGTAGCTCCTCACGTTTCATTTGAGATTCCTGGTTTTGGTGAAATGTGTGGTACATCATGCCGCGCTGCTCTAGGGGATGGCGACCAACAATTATTTACAAATATTATGGGCTTTTTTGATGAAAATCTTCATAATCTTTTTAAAGAAAAGTTTGAATCTGGTACACTTAAGGAAGAGGTGCAGAGCATGCCGCTCGGTATCTTTCTTCGGCTAATTGAAGAAGTGATGAATGAAGAAGAAACATACACCGATAAATTAGCAGCTGCAGATTCTGGTACGGAAGGTACATCATTCAAAGATGCTATAAAAGAAGAAGATGAAGAAGATGAAGAAGAATTAGAGGAAGCTTCCGGAGTTGGAGCCGTTACTGGATATTCTGGCCCGGGCGAAAGAGATTCTGAACCGGAAACACTAATTAGAGAAGGGATAGAACAAATGAACAGACACGAAATATATGAAGAAATTCGCTTGCGTAAGATTATTCGCGAGGGAATCAAAAAAATCAATGCAAAAATTGAGGATGAAAAACAACAGGAAGTTTTAGAGGAACAGCGCTTAAGAAGTGCTATTCGTAAACTTCTTTTAATTGAAAAAACAACAACTGGTGATACAGAGCCGGCTGCTCACCAATCAACAGGAATTAATTTTCTTGAGAAATTGTTAAAAAATATTATTCCAACTTTGGAAACTGACTATAAGACTCTCACAAGTTCTGAAGAACAAAGAGAATCATTCAGAAACCATATCCTTAGAGCAATCCAAGATACAATCGCGCCGCTTAAAATCACAACTCAAGCCGAGCCAGAACCCGGATCGGATGAGCAGATTGCTTTGGCGGAAGAAGAATTAGATAATGTAGAGTTAACGGTCAAAGTGGAAGATGATCCTGACTTTATTGATATTCGTTCTGATAAAGAAATAGAAGACGAAGAGGCAGAATTAAGTGACGAGCCCTCTTCTCCAGAAGATGAAAAAGAACAATTTGGTATTGAAGGCGAAAACGAGGTTGGCAGAAATGCAGCATTTGATACTTTCAAAAAGATATCAAAACAAATTGTTTCGAAATATGATGAATTAACCGGCAGCGCTGATGATCAAAAACTATTTTATGAATATTTGTTAACAAACATAAAACTATATTTTGATAAATTCGAAAATGATATGGGCCCCGTGGAAGAACCAGAAAGTCCAGATTATGATCCCAATCAAATGGATCAAGAAGCTGAAAGTGCGGAGGTTGAGCCAGAAACTATTGACCAAGAAGCTGAAATGGGTTTAGGAGCTTAATATTATGAACGATATGAAATTAATAATGGAAAATTGGAATAAATATTCCACGTTGACAGAACAAAGAGAAGATTTTGGAAATGTGTTCTTGTTTGAAAATAATCAAAGAACAAAAATCGATTTTGTTACTTTACTAGAAAACAAAAATATCAGTGATAGAAGACTAACTGAAATTTTATTAGAATCTTATGATTACGAGTTAGACCTAGTTTTAAAAGAAAATATTCTAGATAATATTACTGGGTTTTTTAAGAATGCATTAAATAAAGCAAAGAGCTTATTAGAAAGAGG
>Ga0098061_1000066_pt1 | contig 38588 bp, 47 predicted proteins | sample 22_taG_FD_92579 | JGI IMG/M metagenome (GOLD analysis project Ga0098061, IMG submission 92579) | Marine viral communities from the Subarctic Pacific Ocean - 22_ETSP_OMZ_AT15343 metaG | ecosystem: Environmental > Aquatic > Marine > Oceanic | place: Subarctic Pacific Ocean | collected 2015-01-20
GTAATTCCTGCAAGTGTTAATGCTCCGCTAGCTCTATTGTGAGCAATTGAAGTAGTTCCAATGTAGAATGTATCTGCTGGCTGAACTGCTGAATCTGCCGTTCCCCCTTGCGTTGATGTTGCAAAGTCTGAATATGTAATATTCTTTACATTATCTGAATCAGAGTTATCGAGTATAAGTATTTTATCTGCAGCTGCTGGGGTAACTTCTGTAGTTGTCATCCCATTTAAAGCACTAGGGAAACTATATGTTGTATTATTATCAGGTGGGGCTACCCATGTACCATCTCCCCTTAAAAATGTTCCACTATCAGCAGATGTCCCACTATTAAAACAATCAACAGGAATTTGTACTGCCGATGCAAGTGCAGTTGCAGTTAATATTGAGTTACCAGCAATTTTATACACCTTACCAGAAGCAACGTCAATGTCAGTATTAGCAGATAGAGCTGTATTAGCATGTACATATTTCCAATATAGATTTGTTGTTGAAGTACAATCGATTTCCATACCAGAACCATCAGCATTTGCCAGAGTATCGTTACCTTTAGAAACAGTAATTATGTCATCAACCACCTCTAATGTTGTCGATGATATTGTTGTAGTTGTACCATTTACTGTGAGGTTACCACTAACTGTAGTAGTTGAGGTAGCTCCAGCTCCTAATGTTACATCAACTACATTTGCAGTTGAAGTCCCAACAACCGCTAAACCTTCTTTTAATGTTCCATTATTTTCAGTAGCTACCTTTAGAGACATCCTTCCCTTTTCATCTCCATCTGATGCATCTTGAATCATCCCATCTAACTGTGCATAGACTACATTAGCATTGCCTTGGTCATCATCAGCTAACATTTGTAATGTACCACAAACAAAATCATCTGCTCCCGCTGCAGTGCTTCTCAATGTAATATAAGGCCCAGCAGATGCATTGGAGCCAGTCATAAAAAGCTGTGGTTTACCACTAGAAGTGCCTGACAATGTTAATAACGTAGTGCCCGCGTCATAGGTTGCTACAGACTCAACATCTATTTGGTCTGCTCCTCCATATGTACATAGTCCATTAGCAGTAGCTCCACTAAATGCTATATCACTATCACCTGTACCATAACCTGATATTTCAGTTTGAACATATGCGGTTGTAGCAATCTGTGTTGAGTTGTCATCTTCAGAAGGGGTTGGTGCAGCAGGTGTTCCAGTAAATGTAGGGCCAGCAAGAGGAGCTTTAAGTGCTATTGCTGTAGCATTAGTAGCTATGTCCGTGTCGTTACTAGAAATGTTTGTTGCATTGGTTGCTATGTTTGTAACATTAGTAGCTATGTTTGTAGCATTTGTTGACACTGCTGTGGATGTACCAATACCAGCTTCAGAAAGTGTATAATTTCGCCAAGCATTAGCACTTGTTTGGAATAAAATTTCATTTGCACCTGGAGTATCAATAGATACATCAGATAATTCCGATAGTGCATCTGCTGTATCTACCTGAGCATCTACATAAGTTTTTACTGCTTTTTGTGTAGGTATTTTTTGGTCTGAATCACCCGCTACATCCCCAGTATCTACTAAAGCTCCTATTCGTACATGACTTCCATCCGCCGCTGCATGTCCTACATATAAATCTGCCCTAGAGCCATCTGCTGCATAATAGAGTAGAGGTTCTCCAACTACCGCGCTAGTGCCCGCTCCTGGTGCAGATGTATTTCGCTTAAATTGAATTGTTGTTGCCATATTTAACTCCTTATTTTATTTTTTAATATTCCCCACCATCTATTTCATCTATAACGGCGCCTGAAATTGTTGAACCATCTATTGTAATATCATCCACAACAAGTCTTCTTGCTAAAACAGTTGTACTGGATAGTGAAAGTGCAGTTTCATTACCTCTTCCATCCTCTATTGGTCTAAGAGTTGTATCTATTGTGGTGTTTGCTTGATTGCCAACATTTAATAAACTTTTATATGTACTAGATGGTTTTGTATTTAAGAAATCTGTCATTAGTTCCAATCCTCCCAGTTAACATTGCTTGCTGTTACCCAAGATTCTGTAAAAACCCAATCCCAAGTCCTTTTAAAGTCTCCACCACTTGTATCATCTGGAGTATATACTATATCCCTAGAAGGTTGTCTATAAATAGCTCCAGAAGTCACAGTCCAGCCTGGACTATCTTTACCTAGATTATGTATAAAACTATTAGCAGATATATTTTTATCATGTACCCAGCTATTATTTTTTATTCCACTATCTTGTGTAAACTCTTCGCCTGTCATAATTTTACCTAACAGAATATACGCCAGAAGGGGCCATAATTGGTACACCAAACTTATTACTTTGTGCATCTCCTGCCTTCTTCCAAAACTCACGCATATAATATTCTTTCTTTTGTAAATCACCACTTTTATCAGCAAACATTGCCTTTAAATAGTCAATAATTGCTAATGAAAATGTTCTGTTTAAATTTATATGACTCTCCTCATCTAATGTTTCTAAAGCATAAGTTTCTTCCGTTAGCTCAGGGTTTGATAAGTTACCATTTTCATCCTCAGCTAATTCATTAGGGTCTAAATCTACAAAAGGTTCTATAAATGCAGTGCCCTCAAACATCAACCCTCCATCAATAGCCTCTGACGGATAAACTAATTTCTTACTAGAGGCAACACCAGGCATCCTTATTTTATATGCTGGTGTTTCTCCCTCTCCACCTCCCAAAGAATCAATAGAACCCCCAATAACAACTTCCCATAGTTCTACATTCCTTCCTACTACCTGATAAACCCAATTTTTATTAGTATCAGTACTCATTACGCATTTGGTTCTGTGTCTTCAACCACAACTGGGTCTACTGTAATCCTTCTTATTTTCTTATATTTATTTCCATCCTGTGTATCTTTGATAGATATAGATTTAAGTTTTATAAGATTGACAGGAAACCCATACTTATTATCAATCTGAGAAGTCGCTTTATTTACATCTGTCTTCCATGTTGATACATTATCATCATACTGAGATTGTATGAGATGGATAGCATCCTTTATCCAAGCAATAGCTACTCCAGTCTCATTCATCCCAACTCTTTCCATTACTTCCTGTACAGTCACTATACAGACCAGGTAATTACTTCTATTACTGCTGGTTTAGAAACAACTGTATTTTCATTTACAACAAAGTAACTACTCAAATTAAGTGCTGAATATGGGATTACAAACACATCATTTTTAGTTGATAAGTCTACTATTGTACCAGTGTCAGCTATTGTCGCTGCACTAGCAACTCCAATTCTAACTATTGAGCCATCGTCAACTTCAGTAGTTTTTGCTACTTCCTCATAACCAGTATATCTTATAATCATTGTTCCTCTAGCTGCTACTGCTGAGCAAGCAAGTGATGTTAATGTACTCCCATCAGTACTCGAAAGAGCAATAACCTCACTTTGAGTAATTGTTATATCAGGTTGTGTACCGTCAGTGATTGCTTCAATAGTTGTTTGCATACTTCCGCCTGCAAAATATCCAGTAGGAAAAGCGCCTGAGGCTAGAGATGATGATGTTTTAGGCATATCAGCTCCTGCTAAAAACTCTAAGAAGGGGGTTACTGATACATCTACTTTAGTGATTGCATTTGAACTTATGTCTGCCATTTTCTAACTCCTATATTGTTGTTGGGACTGCCTTTGCGCTTCCATTTGTTGGTCTTGTTGCGAAAGCTGTCGATTAATCATTCTTTCATTGCTTTGAATATATTGCTGTAACTCTTGTATAGACCATTTATAATATTTATCAGCCATGTTTGCATAATAAGTAGCGTTCTGAGTAGATAATCCTACTTTCTGAGCTAGTTCTCCATATTCCGATTGATATTTCTGTATATCAGCTCCATACAAAGCAATTTTACTTTGGTATTCCTGTGTCTTTGTCTGAAGAGAATTTACATAAACTTGTATTTCTTTATTAACATCATGTTGATACTTTTGTACCTCAGCTTGATATTTTTGAATCTTTTGTGCATCGTCCTGAGAAGAGAGTTGTGCATCTTGTAAGGATATTTGCAACTGGGCCTGGTACTCAGTAGACTCTTTATTAAATTCATTTAATTCATTTTGAATATCAGCTTGATAAGTTTGTATTACACTTCCATAATCAAGTTGATATGTATTAAAACTTTGTGTCCACTCTTCTATTGTCCATTTATTAATAGATGCTTGAGACTGTGCATTATAACTTTCTAACTCCGCAGAAAACTTCTTTATATCAGCATCATATTGTGCGACATCTAGTTGAAAATCTTGTATAGCATTTTGTAAGCCTAACTGAACAGATGCATCTAATGTAGATTTATGAGTTGTATAGTAATTTTGTGCATTTGCAGTAGCCTGCTGTAATTCTTTTTGTAAATTTTGTGTTTTTCTCTGTATCTCGGCCTGATACTCTGCATTTTCTTTATTAAACTTATTTAAAGCATTTTGTGTATCACTACCATATTTCTGTACTCTTACAGTATTCTCTTGTGACCATACTGCAGTCAATCCTTGATTCTTTGCTACTATGGATTGTATATCAGATTGGTATCCTTGAACTGCTGAATTATATACTGCTACATTTGTTTGAGCGACTGAATTAGCTTCATCAAGTTGTTGTTGTCTAACTTGTATTTGCTGAGCTGATACTTGAGTCTTGCCCTGTATTGTAGCCTGATAAACATTCACTTTTGCGCCTGTCTCAGCTGAAAACTTTTGTACTTTTGTTTGCCACTCACTATTCCATACTTGAATAATCCCTTGGTTCTTTGAAACTAGAGCATTTACATCAGCCTGATATGCTCCTATCTTTGCTTGGTATGTCTGTACTTCAGATTGGTTCCTTGCTACCACTTCTTGTATTTGTGCATTTAAAGCTGCCGTCTGAGCATCAGCTATAGCTTTTCTCCCACTTGCCTCAGATTGATACTTATTAACTAATGCACTCAACTTGCCAGTGAATACTTGTACCCTAGCATTCCATTCATTCCCCCATACTGATATAATACCTTGATTTTTTGCAACTTCACCATTTATCTTAGCCTGATAAGCAGCTACACTTTGCGAATATTCATTAACCTTAGTCGATATTTCTTGTAATCTAGAAGAAGCTAATTCAACATCTTCTTCATCTCTTATTAATGTATCTGCGTGTTCAAAGTCTACATCTCTTATGATAGGAGCTGAAGGAAAATTCCAAGAAATAGGGTCTGGTTCAGTTACATCTAACGATGGGACAACTGTATCAGGAGGTAAAACTACATCATCTATTAATTGTGATACTCCACTCCAATCTAATGTAGGCTGAACTGGAACCTCAGGGAATATCCATTCTAATGTATCTGGCTCTGTAAACCCTAAATCAGGTAGTATAACATCTCCTGGTAGTTGCAACTCCTGTACTAACTGTTGAATAACACTAAAATCTGCTATTGGAGCTATTGGTATGGATGGGAATATCCACTCAATCTCAGCAGGGAAATCACTTAATTGTAATTCTGGTGCCATATATGTAGGAGCATCTACATCAAAACTTGCCATATCAGAAACATTCATTATTGGTTCAATAAAATCTTCTACACTTGCATCTGTATAAGTAAATGAAGGACTCTCAGGTGCAGTCGGAGGAGCAGGTAAAACAAGTCCTGCCACAGCCCTCATTGTAGGAGGAGTTAATACTGGTTTAGCATATGTAGGAGCATCTGTACTAAATGATACTACACTGTCTGTAACCTCAGGTGGAAGACCAACAGTAAGGGATACAGTTAAATCCTCCCCAAAATCAGGGTCTGAAGGTGGATTAGGAACTACAGTATCGCTCCAATCTACCATCTTACCACTAGCTAATTTTTCAAACTCAGAAGCACATGCTCTGTAAACAACTGCATTTCTTAAATCACTATCAGAATCTATTTTAGCAGGGTCAATATAGAATATATATCCCGCCCCTGCAGAAGCACTTGTGGCTGGAGCAATTTTTACAGCTCCATGTTGTTGCCAGTAAACTGGGTGTTTGTTTGTAGCCTTTTTCAGACTACCAGAATCGGTAGCCCATACAGACTCAGAAAATGGTATTTCTTTACAACTAAATCCATTTCTCTGTACATCTACAATAGAATCCCCATTCGCAAAATCTATTGCATCACCATTAGTAGAGTTAGTTGGCCATACACTCTGTGCATGGAGTAATGTCTCTTTTGGTACACTTGAAACGACAAATCGCTGGGCAGACTCCAGAAAATCCGAGTTGGAATTTCCAGAACCTATCCCAGTGATTTGTTCTATGTGATTTGTTAATTCACTCATCGTTATACTAAGCTATTACCTCTTAGATTTTAGATGTTTAGGCATCATCGTTAGATGCCCACAAACCTATGTAATAGGTTACACCATTTATAGTGATTGGGAGAACCATCTCAGCATCTGATTTAGCTGGTTCGCCTGCAGAACCTGTACCAGTTCCAGCAGTTACGATATTATCAGCCGCGTGAGCCAGTGCGTCAAGAAAGTTGTCCTGTTTGTTTGAGCCGTATTGTGGATTAGCCATTATTCATAACCTCCTATTTCCATACCGCGTGAGCTTCAGGCATTTGCCATTCCATTCCCGCTTCAGTTTGAATTAAGTCTACTCTACGGTCAACTCCACTATTCTCAAGAGTCTGTACACCAACATAAACTGCAGTATCACGATTCAAGCCGTTTCCGACAAGAGGTCTATACTTACAATGTTTCATGTTGATTCCAAGCATCTTAATGTCTGTGCCATCCAAATGGATATTGCGTGACACATTCATTACACCATAAGGAGTATAGATTTGTGTTACTGCAACACCAAATGCATTTTTCTGTCCACCAACTGCGAAGTTAGCGCGACCTGCTCCATTAGAAACGCCTGCAACCTGTTGTACATTAGCTGAGAAATACCCTGCTAATTTATGCAACCAGTTGTAAACATCCGTTGGAACAAAGAAAAGTGTAGCATTTCCATTATTATATCTTGGGTCAAGGAATTGTGACATATCATCTAAGAAATCGTCAGATGATTTTGTGCCAGCAGCACCCATTCCGCTACCAGAGAAAATATTCCCATAACCGAGAATAAAATCAATAGCACCTTGAGTGTACTGAGAGCCGTCTACGCTTCCTTGCGTACCAAAGAGTAGTGATTGTTCTATATCCCACTTGTGTTCAATCAACTTTTCTCTCCAGATTCGAGAAAACTCATTTGCTTCATACTTTAGCACGGTAGCACGAGTCGTGTTATCCATTGCCATAGCTGTTTTCCAAATTTGAGTTAACCCAAAGCCAGTTGTGAAAGGTTGGTCTTTCCAAGTCTCAGGGTAGCCAGTGCCTTGTCCATGTCCTGTACCTACTACATAGCTCCTCATTGGTTCAAGTTGAGTTGCAATAGTTAAACCATTGAGCTCTGCTTGTGTCAAGTTAGATGGTGCAGTGCTTTCAGCAGCTGAACCACTCCATGTGTTAGTATAGGAACAAGGATATGTAGCTGCAGCAACACCTGCTGGTGCTCTTACAACTACAGTTTCAAGAATCTGGAAATTACCACTTGCTGTTATACTCTTAACTTTTACAAGGGCATAGTCATTAGCAGTTGCCAATACTACACCACTGTCAGCATCAGAGGCCGCAGCCGCAGCGGTACTTAATGGAATCTTTACGATTGAGTCAACAACAAAAAATGAAGGAGCTGTACCATCTGCTCCTATCAATCTACCTGCTGTTTGTCCGTAAACATTACCAAGATTACCGCTACTTTCGTAGTCAGTGCCCATTTTAAAGTAATAGGTATTTCCAGACGCTAAGGCATCGGCTGGTATTACTCCATCGTCCTGCGTTGCTGCTGCAAGGACATCGGAATCCTCAACATAAGCATAACGCTTATGCCAAGAAGGTCTCCGTTCTGTGAACTTAAATTCAGGGTCGTCCGTTGATTTTTTGGCTACCTTAGATACGAAGCGAAAGAAAGGGTCTTGTGCTATTGCTAGCTCGGAAACTCTGTCTCCGAAATTAAACTTTCTTCTTAAGTCGCCAGTATCCTTTAATGTACCATTTGACCAAGTTCCGACATCATTATAAGTTTCTAGATTAAAGATGTCAGCCATAATAACCTCCTAGTTATTAGGGAAGTGCTCTAGATACCTAGAGCAGCTTCTAGTTCATTGTCATTCCCTAATACTGAATCGAACACTTGGTCATCAAAAGATTTGGTAGTAGTTCCTGCGGAACCTTGACTTGCAGCTGATAAAGGCTTCTGTCGAACCCTCTTCATCTGGTCAGTCATATCTTTCCTAGCAGAATCTGCTACATTTTTATCTCGATTTTCACGGTTCTTGAGGTAATATACATCATCTATCGTAAGAGTACGGTTCTGTGCATAGTCAACAAGGGATTTCCATTCGTCTGAACCCATCTCGTGTCTTTTTCTGAAATCATCTTCCATTTTGTCACGATTTAATTCAGCTTGTTGAGCTTGGGCATATCTGCCTACTTTTGATTCTACTTGACTGTCTACCATTTTCCGAAGAACCTTAGCTGAATCAGAATTTGAATCTGTTACAGCTTCATCCGCATCGAAGATAAAATCTTCATCAAGACCCAGTTGTTCTTTCACATTAGGGGCTTTTGCGTCACCACTAAAATAATTTTGCACATGCGTAATTAAATTAGGGTCTTTTCTCATTGCGTCTAGGATAGGTGTATAAGGTTCAATTTCTTTCAAACGGGAGTTAATCCGTTGAGCTTCAGAACTTGAGTCTTTATACCTTTTTTCCCAGTTATGACTTCCTTCATCTGTTTGTGCGCTCGATTGCGAGGTTGCACTACTAAGATTCTGGTTATCAGCTGTGGCTGCTTCGTCTGCTGGCTCCAGTATACCTCCGTTTACTTGACGGTCAAGAGCACCAAAAAAGTCTTCAGCGGTCGGACTATTTTCTTCAGGGCTAGGAGGAGGAGCATCTACTGCTAAAGCCTTCTCTAGGTTGTCTGTGTCATTCATAGTCATAATCTCCTTTTAAGTTAATAAAAAAATCTTTTGGAACATACTATTTATTTTTATCTAGTTTTTCTATTGATTGTTTCTGTTTTAAATCCATTTCTTTCACCTTAAAAGCAGTGTCACTTCTCAATTTATCTCTCAAAGCTACTTGCTGAGCCTCAGTTTGTGATACTGATTTATCTATTCGTCCTTCAGCTTTTTGTACCTGTGACTGAATATTTGCTTGGACTACTTGTCTTTCTAATGTTTCGATAGTACCTTCTCTATCTACCATCATACCTTCAAGTTCTTCAACTCTGCTCCTTAATTGCATATAAATACTCTTTCTCTCTATAATAGATTCTTTATTTCTTACATCTGTTTCTTGTAACATTGCAATATCATCTATTAACCCTGATTGATACCATTTAAAATATTCTTCAAGTAGGGCCCATCTGTTTAAAGGTAATGTAGAACCTCCTATTATTCTAACATCAAACTTAGCGGTTCCGTAATCATTAAATTTTTCAATAGTTTCACCAAAGTCATTATAAATAGGAATATTAATTTCCATGACTTTTTCCTCATTAATATTATTAGGCTGTACAATTCTAAATACTTTATTAGCCTGATATGTAGCCTGTGATAAGTCTTTAAAAATCACACCTAAATGCTCTAAAGCAGGTTCTATTACATTCTGCATCCAAGACTTTATCCTTCTTGTTCCATACTCATCTTGAGCAAGTAGACCACGATATGTATCTTGAGAATCCTTTCCACTCCCTTGCATTGAAGAATAGATTCCAGATATGTATTCCATATCTTCTCTAGCAGTTTCAGTAATCCCAAAGAAAGCTGAGTTAAGTGGAGCTGGTTGGACTGGAGTTGGAGGAGTAAATCCTTGTCTATATTTAAGTAAAGCCCCTGGGGAAGAAGAATACTGTTCCCATTCTTCCTCTGGTACAGAACCTTCTTCATATAACCATCTAAGATTTGATGCTAAGTTTGCATTATGTATTAATATTTGATGTGCTTTATTTAATTCTCTTTGCTTACCAACCATAGGTTGCACAGCTCCTAGTGGATAAGGCGTCCCAGTGTATTGATAAACAAATGGGACAATAGGGTATTCCTTTACAGGTAGCATCTCGTCAAATAATAATTTATCTCCTGCGACTATACATACTTTAATTCTTGTTTCAAAAAACTGAATTGCATCTACAATATTATCCTTTGTTAAGTCTTGTAGTTGTATTTCTTTAAACTCTGCCTCAGTAACAACATAATTCTTTACCCTAGTTCTTTCTTCCTGCATCCCACTCTCAAGGACTTGTCTTTGATTCTCTAACTCTGACTGCATTTGTTTCTGGGCTTTTTCTAATTCTAAAGCAGCCCTTGATTCAATCATTTCTCCTTTTTCAACCTGCGACTGAAGGCTAATAGCAGTTTCTTCTATCTTAACAAACATCTCTTTTTGCATATCAGATAATTGTTCTTGCACTTGCGCTCTTATTTCTTCCATCTGATGAGGAGAAGGCGGAATATTAATATACAAATTATAGTATGAAACCTTCTCTTTTGAATAAACTTCATAATAATCTAAAAACTCGTCCTCTTCTCCATCTTCCTTGTAAGCTGGGCCTCTAATATCAGTAGGAAAAACTACATCTGACTGGTTTATATCTCTCCCCGAATATGATGTTACTCCAGTGGAATTACCACTAGCATTTTTTATCATAGCCTTTTTACTAGGGAATAAATCTATTAACTGGCTTTTAGGTAAATCCTTCCTTATCATTATATAATTTGCATCTCTAAAAAGGAAATCTCTTGAAGTTGGGTCTACAAAGACATCAAATGGGTCAATCCTCTTATAAACTACTTCCCCTAACCCTCTATCCTGGTCTGGGTCAACATCAATTTGCATATAACCAATACCCTTTACTAAAGAGTCTTGGATAATATGACTAAAAATACTATCACCATTAGAGTTATGCCAACAATACTCAGCAATATCAGAGTGCATAGCCGCTACATCTGCATCACTTCCCTCAGCACCAACTGCCTGCCATCTTGGGTTATTCGCAGTAGCAAAATACTTCATCATCTCTATAACTGGAGTAATTCTATTAACAACAAAATCAGGCATACCTGACTCTTGTAATATCCTTATTTCTTCTTTAGAAAGTTGGTCTCCTAAGAAAAACTCATACGATGTTTGTGCTCCAGATTCCCACTTAGTTCTCTCATAGCAATTAGCTTTAAGAAATAAATCTTTTACCTTATCTGCTTTTTTCTTTTGACTCTGTCTAGGCATCTTTTAACTCATAGTGTGGGAAGTCATCGAACTTATTATCATTTACTTGCCAATTTTGATTCCAGTCTCCACCCCATCTTAGGTTAATCCCCATGCTTTTTGCAATTCCAAGTACGAACCCAGCGAATAGTGTAAACCTTTCCCTATCGTTCCAATCAATAGGGTAAGGACATACATCCACAGCACGAGAAGGAGAAGCATTATGACGACCCTGAGGAAATGTAACTTTTGTCTTCCCTTCTTTGTATAGCGCATTCTGACGATTTTTGCCCCTGTGACCTTCCAGTACAGAACAATCCACCGTCTTGATAACTTCATTCAATACCTTTTGCAGCCTTTCATCACAAGTGCGTAAAGCATTTCGTGACCTTGTGCCAAATTTTGGCATTATTTAAACTTTCCGCCTTTTGTTCTCTTGTATTTTCTATTTGATTTCCAGTCCTTTAGATATGCAGACCTTATATTTTTAAATATTAAGTCTACCATATATTTTATACTTGGCGTAGTTATGTCCATTATTTTTTCCTTTGTGAGTATAACACTGACAACTTATTTTTTACAAATTTTTTATGTTGTGGCATAAATGATTGCCAATATGAATGTTTTGGGCCTCCAACATCTACTTCAGTAGAGCCAATATTTGCTCTAGTTTCTAGCGATGACTCTCCAGTACTCTTTGGCAAGTCTATATTATTAGATTGCTTTCCAGCCATTTTAGGCCACTACCCAGCTTTTTGGTACTTTTTTGTGTCTTAACCATTTATTACTGTCCTTGTCCCGTACCATATTAGGTGGGAATGCGTGTAAATTTGCATAAAACAGAGTCTCTATTGTGTCGTCATGAGCCATACGAGGCCCAAATGTAACTATTTCGTTAATTAAATCAAACATATTTGTTCTAACATGAACAGTTCCTGTACTGAATCTTCCAGAGAGCCCTGAGTATACTCTATTTATCTTATTTTGACCTCCAGGTTTCTCAGGTATAACAGCTACATCAAACTTATTAAGTCTTCTACGCTCTTCATTTAATGCCTGAAAAATTGACCTATTCATGGCAACATCCTCTACAGTACTAGCTATACAATTATACTTTTCGTGCATTTCAATAATATAGTCCACTACTCCTTTCTTATTTAAAAGTTCCCCTTTAATATCTTTAGCACCTATTGTTGGTATTGACCTATGTCTTTCATATTCTATAACATATAGATTATTATTAGAGTCAATAGCAATGCACATAATAACGGAAAAATCTGCTTCTTTGGTATCAATATCCGTAGCAGGGTCACAACCAATGAAAGTATTAACTGGAACTCTTTCACCATCAACAACAAGATACCCTTGATTTTCCTCACTATCATAATCGTAATAACCTTTCCAAAACTTAATTTGGTCTCTTGTGAATAAAGCATCTTCAGCACTTTGAACCTCCATCATATATTCTTGGAAGAACTTAGAATGCTGCCCAGAATCTTTATAAAACTTTTTCTTCTCGTCTAGTTTACTTTGAGGAAAGAATGACGGCCATAGAGCTTCTCCCGATGGGAGTATCGCTTTATATGTAACTATTTTCCACGCAAAGTCTTCACCGTCTGAAATAGCGCGTTCGTAATTGATAAGCAAATTATTAATAAAGCTGTCATAATGTACGGGAGTACCATTAACACGCAACCTCCCAGTATGAGGCTCAATCGCAGGGTAAACGACAGCAGTGACCAAATTCGCATTTTTGTCCCTGGACTCTCTGGTGATTGTATTTGCTTCGTGTTCAAAATCATCCAAAATGATAAGGTCATAGCGCTTATGGAGTTTAGCACCTCCCCTGATTCCTGCAACATTGCTCTTAGAAATAAGTTTACATCCATTAGTAAGTTCAACATCCTCCTCTGTCCATTTCCTACCCTTAGTTAAACCAAAGTAGTATAGGATTTTCTCATTAAACTCCAAATGATGTTTAATGTAATCCATATTTCCGACAGACAATTTATGAGTGGCGGACACCCAAGCATAGAAGTGCATGTCGTCTTTAGGACAGAAAAGGAAGTCTTTTAATATAGATGCTTTTGTTAAGACTGTCTTCCCATGTCCTCTTGGTAATATAATAGCTAATTGCTTTACATTCAAATCATCTATTGCATCAGCCATTGTGTAGTGAAAAGCAGGAGTTTCTGACCTCATAAAATCGTCTGGTAAGAACAATTTCCCAAAGGCGATTAGGTCTTTATGAGCTAGTTGTAGCTCTTCTTCAGCTTTATTTATGTTTCGTGAATTTATATTCATATATCCAATTCCATTCAGCCCCATACCAACTTATATCTGTATATCTTGTGTCAATTTTGTATGGTAAAACGATGACCAAATTTTTAATTTTCAGTTTCACTAGTTCTCCCAGCACTTAATTTCATCTTCAGAGAACTCCATTGTAACCCAACCTGTTCTTATCAGAGGGAAGAACGAATATCTTGCGTACTCTGCGTACCTTAAAAAACTTCCTCCTCTTACATACCATCTTCTTCTGAGGACTTCTTCATCGTCTTGTATAACTAATGAGTCCATTGGTTTTACATACAGATGGTGATTGTGACCTAAGAAGAAAACATCTCCTTCACTATATACTGCTGACATCTTATTAAGTTCAAGGTCACCATTCTGGGCCCCAGACTTACCATGTCCTGATACTAGATTCCACTTTGTATCTCCTATTTTTATCCTTGTATATCCTGGCATCCTAAAATATGGTACATTTAATTCTTTAGCTAAAATCTGACATACATCAAAGTCTAATATATTGAAGCTCCTTAAAAAATCATGGTTTCCACCCCTAATGAATAAACATTTTTCAGCGATTGGCTCTACTAACCTAATAAATTCAAGGTATTGTTCATCTGGGGGGATTTCTTGACCTCTTTGATTAATCTTATAATGTGGAGGTATTAACTCTAATAAGTCCCCATTACCAAACCATCTTGCATCGTCATCCTCTTCAATCATTTTAACAGCTTCATCAAACTTCCTATGGTCAAACTCATTAGCTCCAACATGAATATCTGTTAATCCATGAACCCTAAGAGTCTTATCACTCTTTACTTTGAATATTTGACCAGGAACAATAGTAGGAAGCTCTTCTACATCAGAACTTATAGGAGTAGAAAAACTTTTTTTGCATGAATGACATTTGAATTGCTGTGATATACTTTTTTGGTTATACCTCTTCCCATCTTTTTTCGTATGGGCAGATGTACAGTGTGGACATATCATATTACTCCCCCTTAATTTGCTTTCTCTCTACTCCTGCTAATTCGTCTTGGCTGAAACCTTGGAACATACCTACCAACCCAACTTCTCTTTGTTTGATTGTTGTACCAGCTGTTCCAATTATCTTACCTAACTCCTTAGTGGATTGTAAAATTATGTTGTCATCTTCACTAAAGTCTGCTAAATGTCTTAGTTTATTTAAAATATATTCATGGTCTATCCCTAAGTCTTTCGCAACATCTAAAGCTGATTTTTCTATTTCTTTCATTACTCTATCCTGTTTTAATAAAATTGTGGCTTTCTTCCTAGCCTTCTGATTAGACATCTCATTGTATGCATTTTTGTATGCATCAACTGCTCCCATCCCAACAACAACATTTGTAGCAAACTCTTTTTCTTTATTTGTAACCTTCGTTCTCTCCTTAACCCTATTGCTAGTATTCTTAATAGTCTTACTGAATGTATACCTGTTAGGGTGGGAATCAAAGTCTGTATCCATTTGAACATTATCTCTATTCAAGAAAGAACCTACAACCGTTCTTACCCAACCTTTAGCAAATTTATAATTCTTCCTATCACTAGGGTGATTGACACTTGTGCTGACTTTTAATAATTGAACGACTCTCCCATCATCGCTCATTACCCAATCTCCCTCTTTTGAAGTTCTCCAATTTTGCTGAACACCTAATTTTTCTGGGTTATCAGCATGGAACTCCTCTACTGAATCATATACAAAATGCTTAATTCCCTTTATCTTACGATGTTCCTTCAATCCCACCACTCTCGTATTTTTCAATCTGACAAGCAAGATTATCTATTAAATCATTGACTGCACTTGGAATCATATATACCTGTTCATTAATCTCTATCGGAGTATATTTCTCAGTAAGGCTACTGAAGAGGATTTCTAATTCCTCTGTTGATAATGTCGATAATCCGTTTAATGCTTCTGCCATAATTTTACACTATTATTTATATTATTTCCCTACCACCCACCCTGAATCTAATGATTTTAAAAACTATAATCAAACATATTTTGCCCAAGTTATTTAGGAAAAAAAATACACCATTTTGATATACAGAGTAAATCACCTCGAAACCTCGTAAATAGGATTATGGAAATCCTATTTTACATTAGAAATTAATATAGGAGTAATACAATGAACAAGAATGTAAGTGTAGTAATTGGTAATGGACTGGATAAGAAAGTAATTTCCATTGACGTATTGATTAGTGATGAGACAAGGGAATTTGAGGGGACTGACTTCCATTTGGTAAAGCACGACAATGCAAAGGGATTTCGTTACTTAGCAACCCCCAAAGCAATTGCAAACCTTGACAAACAATCAGAGAAATCACTAAGCATTATGGATGAATTAGAGGAAACTCTGTAATGAAAGGGGGGAAACCCCCTTTGTTTTGCAACCATATATAGGGGATTAGTGGTGAACATCATGTAGATTAGTAGCCACTCATCCTTATTAATAGTATCAATTCACATATAACTTGGACACTAACTAGGAGAATAGCATGAACACACATAGCACACTTACAAAGGGTACACAATCTATAAAGATTACAACTGTTAAGACTAAGGCCCAACCTGATAAAGAGCCAGACTTATACGACCTTATAACTAACAACAACCCATTGATTGCACACATACAGAACGAATATTATTGCCAATACAATTATGAGATTGAAGATAATTGTGGGATGAGACAGTATTCTAGTGAGTATTGGGAGCGTAGATACTTAGCCGAATTAAATTCATCAATGAGGTTAGATAATAGAATATTCGCACAAAGATTTAAGAAATACCATAGTAAAGCACAATCAAACAATAGCAAATCACAATTCAAAGGGAGAGCATAAAATGACCGACATAAAGAAAATTAAAGGACTAACAGTAATTGATATAGTTAACGATATAGCCAATATGTGTATCAAACTTGGCATTAGATGTGAGAAGAACAAATTACTTAATTGGGAGGAGAAACAGGCAATCATTTCAAATACTAGTGGAGCATTAGCAGCTATAGCTACCATACTTGAAGTATCTCAAGAGGATATTGAGGAATGGATGGAGAAAGAATGTGAAAAGCACGGCACTAAATGGGAAGACATTGTTAGATATGTTGACAGACCACATCAGGAGGCTAATTAAATGACATTAGGCAGAAATATTAAACTAAAGGAATCATCATCTATACTTGATGCAATGGATTACTTGATATTCCAGTCTACACCTGAACTACCTTATGACTATGATGAGAGAGTATCGGAAGAATGTCCAGACTATAATAAAGATGATACACAATATTCTTTTTCAACTCCAAAGGGAGTACCTTGCAGTGATTGTCTTTATATGATAGATTTAAAAACAACCTACGATAAGGAAGTTGAACAACACAAACTAGCAGCTAAAATAATTAAGGACTGGGATAAAATAACAGTTAAAAGGAGAATAAAATGACCGACTGGATACAAACTAAAGCAGGATTACAAATGGCTGAGAGCCTCATCAGAACATTAAGAGTTATAAAGCAAGAGATAACAGCACTTGGCACGATAGCATTAAATACTAATTCATCAGGACAAACTACTCATCTGTACTCAATATCTAAATCTCTTGAAGAGATAGTAAAAGACAAACAAATAATGAGAAGTTATGCAAAAGATATATTAAAGCTCTGCGATGAAATGGATATAAGGAAGCAAGAGAATATTAACCTTAGTCATAGAGTTAAAGAACTTGAAACAATGCTGAAAGGTTATCAACCAGAGTTTAAAGGCAGATGTTGTTCTAATAATAGATTAAAGACACTTGACCAAAAATATCACACATTAACAGAGATACTAAGAGATAAAATAACTAGGCTTGAAACAATTATAGAGGAGAGGAAATAATGAGCGAAGGAACAAAATGGTACAACTGTCCAGTATTCTGTGGACAAGAACCAGGGTTTATGGGTGGAGCATTTGATGATGAAGACACACATAAAGAGAGAACTGTGCAAGCTAGGAAGTTAGCAGGTAACCCAATAGATAAATCAGATGCAGACTTCTCAATATACTTTCATGGTGAGTTAGAATACATGATAGGATTTGATATAGTTTCATTCATTGATGGTACATTCCCTAAGATAAAATATGGTGATAAGATTAAGAGTATTACATACACACCTGATGGTAAAAAGCACGACACCATTGTATATGTTGGTGAGTACAAGAGTGGTTCACCATGGTCAGGTGATAAATTATACTGTATTGTATTATTAGCAAGTGAAACACCAGATTTAGAAGACATGGAAGGTGGAACAGTTAAGTTCCACTTACCCTCATTAGGAAATAAAATAAATAAAAAGGAGAAACAACAATGAGTTATAACAATCTTAAAAACACAATAGATAGCCTTCATGAAATATCAACTACTCAAGCAGGAATGAATGAGAAGCAGTTTAATATAAATGACAGAATAATAAAAATGATTGAAGAGTTAGGCAAGCGACTCAGAATAGTTGAGATGATTATAAATGATGAAGCCGAAGAAAAAGCACATTTAACAAGAGAAAACTAATGAAATGCTGTTTATGTGAGGCAACTATAAAGGCAGACAAAGACAACTATCGTTGGACAGGTGGGCATAATCCTTACCCTATTGTGCATAAAAAGGGTGAGAAGTGTTGTTGGGACTGCAATCAAGAGATAGTATGTGTAGCACGACTAGCTATATATATGAGACATCAAAAACAAATAGAAAAAGGAGAAGTAAAAAATGGGAAAGTTCGCAGAGATGAGTTTGTTAATTGAACAAGGTAACGAAAAAGACCTCATAGCCTTCTTAGCAGGTAGAGGTATAAAGAACCCAAGTGACGAGGCCCGTAAGATGATTAAAGAATATGACGATGAAATAAATGACGCAATGCAATATGAATACTCAAAACAATATGAAACAGACATCATTGAAGGTAGAGTTGATGATGGAAGTTGGGAGGGTAGATAAATGGGATTTGACCTAAGTGGATTAGCACCTGAAAATACATCTAACCTTGTTAAACCATCAATAAACTGGAATGAAGCAGCTAACGATGAAGAAAGAAGTCAATACTTTGATGAGTTAAATAAATTCCAAGAGAAAGTACCAGGAGATTACTTTCGTGCAAATGTGTGGTCTTGGAGACCTTTATGGACATATGTATGTTTAGTATGTGATAATATATTAACTGACGGAGATGAACATAGTGGTAGTTATAACGATGGACATATAATATCTAAAACTAAATCTAAGAGAATAGCATCAAGACTAAGACGATTATATAAATCTGGGCAGTTAGATAAATATCTTGACGATAGAGATAAATATCTTAATGAATTAGACCCCGAAGAGTGTGAACTATGTGAAGGTACTGGATGGAGAGACGATGCTATCGGTAAAAAAGCAAGAGAGGCAGACCCATTGTACTCTTGTAACGGATGTAAAGGTAAAGGAGAGAAAAAAAACTGGCAATGTTCATACTATATAGACAAAGAGTTCGTAAAAGAATTTGCAATATTCTGTGAAAAGTCGGGAGGGTTTGAGATATGGTGAAAACATCTTTGACCGCAACTCAATATATTGTTATATTTAGAATCATATAGGAGAGAATAATGGATATAATCGGTAACTACCTAGAATACATTAGGGATGTTAACTCTAAGAGAGAGAGAACCACCGAAGTATTTCACGCATCTGCAGCTGGTCGGTGTTATAGACAGCAAATGTATGCATACTACAACCATCCACAAGACCCATTGGATGATAAATCATTAGCATTGCTCAGGCTCGGTACTATTATTCATGAAGATGTGGATAAGTCGAACCAACTCTTTATTGCTAAGAATACTTTAGAGATGAGTACAAGAAAAGTATACTCTGAAGAGAGAGTAGAGCTACCTGATTTAAGAGTTGTCGGTACATTTGACGCTGGTGAATACATTGAAAGTGAAAACAAGTTTAAACTGTATGACCTTAAATCAGCAGCAGCATATAAGTGGCAGACACACTTCGGATTAAAGAAAAATAGAATACCAAACTCTGATGCTAACTATAAACTACAGTTAGGTACATATGCAGCAGCTTGCATAGATAAATTCTTAGACCCTACAAAAGACCATACAATAGAAATGTATCTCTTGTGGTATAATAAGAATACATCAGCAATGAGACTACAACCAATACCTAATGAATGGATAGACAATGCATTAGAATATTGGGGTGAAGTAAATGAATTATTAGAGGAACTTGGCAATGAATATATAGACGACTTAGAGCCAGGGTTTTCACCTGGAGTACCATTCCAAGATTGGGAATGTAAATACTGTCCCTATTATAGCACTTGTCCAAGTATATTAGCAGACAAAAAGAGCAAATAACAAGGAGAGCAAATGAGCACTGAAATAATGTTAGCAGATACTGGTGTCAATAAGGCTTTAAAAGCCATTACTAGAAAACACAAGCAAGTATCTGAGATAGTTACACCACCACCATTTATCAAGAAGAAAATGGGAATGGAATATGTCGAATACTCTTATATGAGAGAAGTAGCCGACAAAGAATATCCAGGGTGGAGTTGGACAATAATAAAGACTGAAGTACTAGGTAGTGAGGCATATGTAATACACGGAAGATTAACATGGTTCGATAATGGTGTATGGCGAAAAGGTGATATGACTGCTGCACATAGGATTCAGAAAAAGAGAGGTACTGCAGAGTTTGTAGATATTGGTAATGATATAAAAGCAGCTAATACAGACTGTATTAAGAAGGCTTTTAACCAATACCTAAACATTGCAGATGATGTGTATCGTAATCAAGTTGATGACCCTCAACTAGATGATGACCAGAAAGAGCATATATTACTAGCCGCTGGAAGTGTAAGCGATGAAAAGCTGAAACAAATCACAGACCTAGTCAATAATATGACAATCCATAAAGGAAACTATAAGTCATCACTAATGAAGTTAGAAAGAGAGGCACAATGATTAAAACAAGCATATCATATGATGAAGGACTGTTAACCACAGAAGGTCGTTATACCATTGGTACAAATGACGGAAAAGAGTTTAGAAAGGTTAGGTTTATAGGTAACAAACTCATGTACGGAAAGCAGATAATGGTATTCAAAACAGAAGATAATGAGGAACTAACAGTTAACCCATCATATCATACATTCACACTAACACATAAACAAGGAGAGAGCAACGATGGCACTACTTAAAATAAAAAGCCAAACAATGATAGATGCTATGAAACTAATGCATACCGCTGGGATACCAGCAGTTAAAATAGCAGAAGTTCATAACATATCATCAGCTACTTACCAAAATGTAAAGAAATCTGGATGGAATTTAGATTCTTACAAAGAGTTGGTAAATGGCCAAATGAAGTCTTGGAAGGTTAGAAGAAACGAAACAGCTAAAACTGTTGAGAATAATCAACCTAAGAGAGAAAGTGAACTAGATGTAGCATATAGAAAATACTATAATGTTCTTACTCAATTATCAAGCTCTATTGCAGAATTGATAATAGTGTTAAGAGAGCATACTGAGAGGTTTGATAGAGTATTTCCTAAGTCATATAATAATAATAAAGGAGACTGAGATGAGCAAAATCACTCAAAAAGATGCTGACGCTCTTGTAAATAGTGGAATATTGTCTGACAAGGCAAGAGAAGCTATGGAAGGAAAAGGGTTTGTTAGCAAGAAAAGAAGTACCATTCGCAAGTTTATGAAAACTGCAGATGGTAAAATGGTAGAACCTATGTTCTACTTTAGAGGTGGTAAAGATACCACAAATAGCAAAAGACAAAACGAGTTCATGACTAAATACAATACATTAGTTAATGAATACGCAACAACAGTAAAAGCAACAAAAGGAGAATAGCAAACATGGCAACAACAATAGATGCGGTATACAACCCAGAAGACACATGGTTACCAACGGAAGAAGGTAAATATCCAGCTCATATTTCATCTTTATCTACTAAGGATGTAAATACAAGAGCAGGCCAGGCCATAGTAGTGAATATGCAGTACAAGATAGCATCAGAGGCTGCAGACCTTACACAAAAACTATGGGAAATGGATGGATATGACTATACCCTCGACAGTGATGGTGAAAAGATACCAAAGTCAAATGGAAGTGGTAAACAAGAAGAAGGTAGTTGTAAGCACCTTGTAGGTCGTGAATTTTACGACAATGGATGGTTTATATTCGTGCAGGGGACATCCTCTGGCAAGAATAAAAGGTACTTTGAACTACTTGACACATTAGGTGTAAAATGTGAAGAAACTACTGATGAAGACGGAAAGACAGTAAAGAAACTAGTACTCTTAGAAGAGTCAGATGTCGTAGGTAGACCAGTCGAAGTAAATGTCGAAAGGACTACATATGTGACTAAAGATACTAGGCACCTTCCATCAGACCAACAAGAGCATAAAGTCGCTTTTAAAGTCAAGACTATTGCTAATTGGGAAGGTGGAACTCCTATATCACCAGAGGAACTAACAGAAGATGTTCCTTTCTAACTAGATAAACAAACAATGGGGGGCTATATCCCTCTAGACTAGTCGCTAAGTAGGATACTGAAGCGAGGCCCTACAATAGTCCCCCATTTACTTGAGGATAAAATATGAAAACAGCATTAGTTACAGAGGTTAAAGGAAGAAAAATATACTTAGGTAAGCACATAGACAACACCATTGTTAGAGAGTTTCCTTTCAGAAGTGCAGTATTATGGAAGGATAATGCAATAGGTTTTGACATAAGGCTATTAAATTATGCTAAAAATAATAAAGTAAAAGGATTTGTATTTACAGATTCAATTAGGAAAGAATCTTTTAAAATTGGAATTAAGTCAATGATAAATAACCATTGGATTAATACAGAGAATGAGACTGAAGGAGAACAAGTCTATATTAACAGAGACTTACTCAAGAAAACTGCTTATTATAAGTACCCATACATTAAAAATGAATTGTATTTATAATATATATTTCATAGATTCGAGATGAGGGTGCCAGAAAATTTCCTTCATTTGATTTATCCTCTCATCTCTCTCTCGAACGCACGACTGGCACCCTCCCTTCCTTTATCTGCAGCTGTCGCTCTTCTCTACTATACAAAAGCGAAAACCCTATCCACATACAAAGTGGCAGCTGCAATCTTTTTAGTGGGCAGTATAGTAACTTGAACAAAAAGGATGAGTTACGGCAAGTGAAATTGTCTTTGGTTGGCGAATTAAAGATACTGCCCATAAAATTTCACATAACAATAATAACATAGGAGAGTTAAATGAGCATGCAAATAGAGTTTAAAGATGAATATAATCAAACCACATACTATTTTGGTACTGTTAAAGAACCAGAATTATCAAGTCACGGAGAATATGAATTTTCTGTCCAAGTAGTTTATTTTAATACAACAGGAAAATATACTATTACTGAAATAAATTGGAGTAAAGAGCCAAAAGGAAAAGATAAAGCTGAAAAGAGAATATCTGATATGGTCAAAGAATGGCATGGAAAGAAATGTGATATTCATATGATGATAGAACCAAAACCAGATGATTGTATGATAAAATACCAAGACCCAGGAGATGAACATCAGGGAAAATCACCACTTATTGATGTAAAAAAAGCAAATGAAGTAATTAAGCAAACACCTGAATACAAAAGAGGTAAAAGCATAATATCCAGCATAGGATATAGAGGTGAAGAATGAGTAATGAAGGAGATTGGAAAAATAAGATTCCATACCCATACAAAGGATTAAATGACCCTAAATACATTATAGCAAGAGAGAAATTATTTAAAGGTCAGAATGGATGGTGGTGGGGTAGAGGATGGTGGAGTGATGTACAAAAAGAATCCCCATTGGAATATAGTAGAAGAAAACGAAGAGAAAGAGGAGAATAAATGATAGTAATTAAGGTAGGCAGAATAGAAGGATACTATTATGTTGCAGAATCTGAGTTAATATATTGTCATTCTGACAATGATGCAGATACTGTTCAAGTAAGCGATTTAACTGAATTAAGAATATGGCAATATAATCAATTAGTAAGGGATTTAAAGAAAGCATACCCTAACTGGTTTGAAATGGAAGAACTTAAAGGAAGGTTCATATAATGAAAGAATCAACAGTTACAATTAAAATGACAAGAGGGGAATTAGTTACATTAAACGAAATGATTACAAAATCCCCTGATGAGAAACTCCCATCATATGTTGTAAAACTAAGAAAACAATTAAAGGATATAGAGGTTAGGCTAGATGAAAAAATCCGTGAAGCAATTAACGACCAAAGAGATGGTGAAGAGAGCGCTAAAAAACAAACCGAAGTGGAAACCAGCAAAGGGGTATGTATACCTTGCGAAGATTAAAATAGGAAGCCTTGTTGCAACAGAACATCTATCTAAGGCTGTCTTACTCTCTAAAACTCCCTCAGCAGCTACAGTATATGTAGTAGAAAGCCCACATAATGATGACCAGTACTATTTAGGTAAACACTTATGGTCATTGTCAACCGAAGTAAAGGAAATAAAATGAATATTAATGATGAGATTAAACACTTAGTATGTCCAGCATGTGGATATAATTATTTCAAGAAAAAGAACTACGGACAAGAAACTGCTAGGTTGATGAATAATAGATTTAAAAGTGCGAAACAATCTATATCTAAGATTTCTAAATTAATAAGAGAGAATGTCCCTACTGATAGCACCAGAAGTGCATTTTATTATTTCCTATTAGGTATTAAAGACTGTACTGACGGTGAAGTATTATGGGGTATAGATATGTTCTATAAAGGAAGACACTATAATCAAGGCAAAGGATATAAATACTTACAAAGCATAATTAAAAATAGAAACAAAAACTTAGTAAAAATAGCGGAAAACGAGAGGAAAAGGATTGGCACGGCGCCACCGCTAGTAGAATCAATAACAAAAGGAGAGAATAATGAGTGATTACGAGAGAGCATTGTTTCCAATAAAGGAAGCAGCGGTTACATTTGATACACCACAAGGAGATGTCCCAACTGACTATAAACTAATAGTGAGAGAAGATAAGAACCAAATTCTTAGTTGTATGACAAATGAATATAAAGTAGTAAAGAATGAAACAATCCTTAAATATGCATTACCTGTTATACAAAAAGCAGGTGGTAGATTTAAAGAATGTATGACATTTGCTAATGGAGCAAGGACTACTATGACATGGCATTTCCCAAAAGAGAAGGTTAAAGTTAGTGAAAATGACCTTCTAACTCCAGAGATTATCATTAAGAATAGCTATGATGGTAGTGTAGGAGTAAACATAATGGCAGGGGCCTTTAGATTAGTATGTAGTAATGGTATGATTATAGGAGTAATATCCTCTGATTATAAAAATAAACATAGTATCTACAATCCAGCCTTAGACGATATTGAAGGTATCATTAAAGAGACCATTGAATCTACCAAGAATATCTTTACAGAAGAGTTCCCTGTATTAATTAACAATAATATTAAGGAAAATCATATAGTAGATTTCTTAAAAATGTTTCCAATCCAAACAAATAGCATAGTTACACAAAGACTGATTGCAGATAGACCTAAGACATTCTGGGACTTATTCAATGTAGGGACTAATGTCACATCTCATCATATGAATAGAGATGCTGAGTCAACTCATAAGTTAGAAGATAGGCTATACAAAGCAGTTAAAAGCATGGCTCTCAGGGAAGATAAAGCAATTGCCTAGTGTAGACTGGTATGACTGCCCAGTAGTGATACCTTACTATGGGGGTAAGTACGAACTTTCTCGGAGGTTAGTTCCAATGCTTGCCCCTCATAGTAGATATATAGAGATGTTTGCTGGTGGATTGTCGATGTTCTTCAGAAAACCCAAAGCCAAGTGGAATGTGTTGAACGATAAAGACAATGACATAGTAAATCTATATATGACAGTCATTTATGAGATTGATACATTGATAGATACTCTATTTTGGCTTCCGAAATCCCGTCATTTATTCTTAAATTTCAGAGAGGAATTAAGGGATAATAAGATAAATATCCCTGACCCTGTTCGAGCCGCTAAATACTTCTATTGTATAAGACAGAGTTTTAACAAACTTATCAATACACCATTTAGTAAGAATAAAGACATGGTCAAAGACTGGGATAAGGAGTTGAGATATTCTCGGAAAGCAATAGGCGGAGCGACATTAGAGAATCTTGACTTTGAAGAACTAGTAGATAAATACCCACCGACAAAAGATGACTTTTGGTATTTAGACCCTCCGTATTTCATAGCAACTGATAAGGCTAAAGAAGGTAGAGACTATTATAGACAGTGTTTTGAATCAGAAGACCATAAAAGGCTTAGAGACTGTGTTAAGAGGATACACGACTCAGGAGCTAACTTTATGATTAGTTATGATTATAGACCTGAGGTATTAGAATATTATAGTGATTATGATATAATTACTTTAAATCTAAGATACACAGGAGCAACAGGAACGGCAAGAGAGAAGGAAAGAAAAGAGTATGTAGTAATGAACTACAAACCGAGAGAACAAATAACCATATTTTAGGAGAGAGATAATGAATGATGAAATAAAAGCACTGCCTAGCGCAGTTGAAGCTGAAAAAGCATTACTAGGATGTATGATTTCTGGAGGTGCTCGTGAACAAGAAATAGGTTTAGCATGGATAAGAGATGATAAGGCTTTCTATGACAAATCCTGCAAGAAAGTATGGAAAGCAGTAAAGAGTCTATACAAAAATAATATAGAGATAGATTTTATTACATTAAATGATAAAGTAAAAGACAACACAGGAGAAACCGAGGCTTACTTTATTACAGGTTTAGCAGAATCAGTACCAACAACAGCAAATGTTGAGCAATATGCAAGGATTGTTTGGGAAAAGTTCATACAAAGAGAAACTGCCAAATCTGCATCAAAGCTAGTAGACGCATCTTATGATGATTATGATGAAGTAGGTAAGATATTAGATGAACATACAAGGCTTCTTAACGAATTAAAAGATGTACAACCATCTAAGAATAGAGATATTGAAGACCTAGTTGATGAGATGAAAAATACAGTACATGAAGGGACTAATATAATACCATTTAATAAAGGATATTTAGATTTCTCTGCAGGTGGGATGACTAGGAAAGAGATTACAGTATTAGGTGGAAGACCTGGACATGGAAAAACAACTCTTGTAGTTAATATGATAAGAGGTTTAATTGCTCAAGGGTATCGTGTAATGATGTTTAATAGAGAGATGAGCAATACTGAAATGTTAAAGAAATTAGTTGTGATGGAAAGTAAGTCACTAGAGTATAGCAATATCAGAGCAAATGCAGTTGTCGATGAGACTAAAAGAGAATTTGATAGAATGGCTGAGAATATAAAAAGCAACTATAAAAACTTAATGATGTATGACACAATTAGAGATTTGGATGACACATTAAGAGAAATATCAAAGCATAGACCAGATGTTGTATTAGATGATTACATACAATTAATACAAGCCAATGGAGTAAAGGATGGCAGGAGATTTGAAATTGAGAAAATTATGCAAGAATATAAATGGATATGTAAAACAGAGAATTGTAGTGCATTATTAGTATCTCAGTTAAATAGAGAAATTGAAAAGAGGTTAGACCCTAGGCCCAGAATGAGTGATTACGCAGAATCAGGTGTAATTGAACAAACTGCAGAAACAGCTATGTTTGTATTCTATGGATATAGTTTTGACCATAGTAAATTTAATGAACATCAAGCAGAGATTATTGTAAGCAAATCAAGGTATGGAAAGATTGGTACACATAGAGTAGGATTTAATGGTAATAGATGTAAATTCTACATGAATCACGATATGGCTAAGGGAGATGGAAAAGGAAGCTCATAACCATAACTGTTGGGACTGCGCATACAGAAAAGACTCTCAACTATCATTGTTTGGGAAGTGTTATTATTTCGTTGAACTTAATAAAGAACCAAAGGATATTCATGAAGGTATCATTGATAAAGGATGTAAGTTTTTTGTGTGGGTAAAAGATAATAAAGCAGACAGAATCATAAGACACATAGTTAAAGTTTTTAAAGGTGAACTATTGAAAAATAAAAACCCAAGACAGGTATCGTTGGGATTCCAAAAGAAAAGAAAGTATAAAGACACTAGGCATAAATATGGTGAAAGGAAAGATTGGTGACAATAATAGGAATTGACCCTGGCAAAGGTGGAGCAATAAGTGTTTACAGCAATGGTATCAACAGAGCTGCAAAGTGTCCCAACAGTACAGCAAAGATGGCGGATATAATATCGAGTATTAAGAACACACATTACATAGATGGAGAAGGACAATGTATAGCATACATAGAACAAGTACACGCCTTCCCAACAGATGGTAGGTCATCAGCTTTTAAGTTTGGAGTAAACTATGGTGAGTGGTTAGGGATACTAGCCGCTTATAGAACTCTTACAATAATGGTATCACCACAGAGATGGCAAAAATATTGGAAGGATAAACTAGGTATTACATTTCCAAAAGACAAGCAAGATAGGAAAAGAGCAATAAAGGAAATAGCAATGAAGTATACTGATGAGAAGGTTACACTTTACAACGCAGACTCTATACTTATAACAATGTATGGAGTAGAGAATGCTGCAGAGGACTTAATAAAACTAGAAATGGAGAAAAAATGAGAGAAGACAAGAAATTGGAAATAATCAGAGACTGGGAAATCGGATACTTCCCAATCATAAAGATGTACAGAGAAACTATACTATGTTGGATAGAACAAAGGTTTTATAGAATATCATTATTAATGGGTATACTATGGATACAATTAGAAATGTCAAGAAACAAATCTAACATAAGTATTGGGATGTATAAACTACATATAACATGTGGATTCGGGATAGACTATGAGTGAGAAAGAGGAATTAAAAGAACTCATAGTAGAATTATCAAAACTATTAGAAAAGATGCAATTTGTTTTAGATAAGATTGGAAGACTAGTGTCCTCTTACTCCTAGGTTCCATACCTAGTCTTCTATAAGATAGCGCAGGTGGCTTAATTGCTGCCTGCGTTATTTTTTTAGTCATCATTCAAAATTTCGTATACTTCTTCAGCACTTCCTGCTGCCTCTTTAATAGGAGTAGGTAGATACTGTTGTATACCTCTATACATATTACCATAAAAATCAGCAATCAACTGCCATGCACTAACAACAATGCCAGGGAAGTAATCTCTTAGTACATCTTCTACTGCATCATCTTCCTCATCTCTGTTAAGCATATCTAAAGCAAACATACCTATCCATAGTAAATGTAATGTTCTAGTTAATAAAGGACTTGCCAATCCAAATACACCTCTTTGAGTGATAGGATTCCCAAATCCAAACTTCTTAGCTAATTTTACTCCCATCCTCCATACACCATATGTAGGAGTTTTATAAAACATAGCTACTGACATTAGAGATGCTAGACCCCTTATAACCATCATATTAGTAGCTCTATCTAAATTCTTATCATCTAGCTCCTTGTTCATATTAAGATATTTTGCTAATTTTTGATACCTCTTACTCAATAGTCCTGGTGCCCTAACCATTTTCTTTAATATTTGAAGAGACATTCTTGGAGCTAGTGTTGCCCATCCTCCTATTGCATCGTACTTACCTGATAAAGCTGCCCCCCTAAGAGTTTCATGCTCAAGTATAATTTCATTCCAGTCATATTGTTTCCATTGTAGATATGTTCCAGATGTTCCACCTCTAAACATTTTAGCTAGCATAGGCTTAGTAAACCCAAAAAGGTTATAATATACATATAGCCTACCCATTCTAACTGCCGCAGGAGAGTCAGTATATTTCCACTTCCTACCTGCAGGAGGCTTTTTAACCCTACCTAATTCATCAGCTTTATAAAACCCTGATAGTGTAGCCTCTTCTCTCATTTGCTGTTCAGAGCCCTTCATAGTAACAAATGGTTTTAAAATTCCCAACCAAAACCAATCAATCTTCCATTTAACTAACCTATTTATATGTCTTCTAGTAAGCCCCATCCTCAATTCAGAGAACTGTTTCCTTAATAACTTCTTATCTTTAGACTCACCACTTACAATATCAAATAATAGAGTCTTAATTCTTCTTAACTCTTGAGTCTCTATCTTCTCCCCAGAACTTCTTTCAGCAGCTGAGGCTATCATTTTATCCCAACCTTTACTATTTGTCATCCACCCTTTAAGAGATGTTGCCTTCATTAAAGCAGCTATATCTTTAAAAGGTAGTAGTGCATCTTTTACCCCAGTGTCCCCTGCAGCTAAACCCATAGTAAGCATATCAATGAAAGCATTAAATGGTTCAGTTACACCAGTTTCGTGTATTTGCTGTTTTAACTCATCTGCACTGTGATTAGCATCCCCATGCTCAAGAGCCTGAACAGCGTTCCACCAAGGTTCTATACCATAATTAACTAATTGTGATACCCTCTGAAAGTTATTTGTTATAGATGTCCATGTACCAAGATTCATACCAGTCTTTAAACCTCTCCACATCAGATTAACATCCCTTACATCTTGAGCATCCCATTGCCCAGATAGAAAAGATGCTACATTTTCATCAGAAGTGTCAAACCATAGAAACTGTGATTCAATATCTATATGTCCAGTAGAAGCCTTAGTCTGGTCTACTAAAAATTGAACAAGAGGAGGGTTTTCGTGTACTGCTAGTATAGTTTTTAGAAGCTGAGTCTTCAATCTAGTATACTCTATTGTTCTCATAGCCTGGTCAACATATTGGTTATGGACATCTCTAGTTTTTATTCTTTGCTTTTTATCTGCAAATAGAGTCCTACCTTTGCCAGCTACTATCTTATCTGATAATTGCATAGACCTACGACCATCTTCAGAATTATAGTCACCATAGAGCCTATTCTTCATATGCTCTACTATCTCATCATAATGAGCCAACCTTTCCTCTATTAATGATATATCTTCTAGGGCCTCAGATTTTTCCCCACTATCAGCATCCTCAGATTCAAGTATATTCTTTGAGTCTTCTAAGTGAGCTTCCATCTCAGGTATATGTGATTTTTCGATAGAAGATATAGCTTCCTGTAACATTCCCTTATATATAATATCTTCATACTTAACATGTCCCCAACTCCATCTAGATACCTTTCTTATAAATGAATTAGCACCTACAAAATTACCTTCACTATCCTCTCTTAGATTATACTCTAACCCACCAATTTCATCAACCTTATTAAGGACAGCTTCTAAATCTTCTGCAGAGTATCCAGCCTCAACTAGTTGGTCAGCTACTCTATTAAAGTGGTCTCCAAAATCAAGCATAGTATCCTTATATTCCTTTTTTAATACTTGATTAAAGAAGGCTTCAGACCATTCCCTCTGTTTCTCTAAAGTATCCCACATAGCTACCATCCATTTTTTAGGAGGTTGATATGTAGTATCCTCATATTGTATGCCATATGTCCAATCATTCCACTTTCTCTTAGGCATCATAGTACCTGGTATAGGGTCAAACGGGTAAGGAACATCAGACTGTGCAGTATAAAATCCTTCTTCAAGACCATTTTGTTTTAAATGAGAAATAAGATTCTTTTCAGTTAATCCTTTATTTGTCCGAATATCATTTAAAAATGTAGTTACATCATCAGGTATTCTATACACAAGATATGCATTTTCATTCTCACCAGGGTATTCTGCTTTCAGTAAAGTCCCATCATCTATTTGAGCATCTCTAACATTCTTTAAAGCAGCCTTAGGTTTCTCCTCTTGGTGTAATGGTATAAGAACATATTGCTCTCCCCCTTCACCTATAGTATGTCTTTCAGACTCCGTAGCTAACTGTTTAAAGAAACTTTTACCTTTCCAAGAATTTCTCCAAGCCTGAAACTCCTTTGGAGTCGTTGGTATTTGACCAGGTATAATATTTCTAGCCTCAGTATGCATTAACTCATCAAAAAACTGCGCTATTGCTAAACCAGTATGTTTCTTATTAAGTCCAGGCACTTGTCCGTGAGCAATTAATGAAGTTAGTTCATCAGTTATACCCCTAAGATTAAAAGTACTCTTCTTACCAGTAGTAGGGTCAATAACACTTTCTTTCCATTTAAACCCTTCCATTAAATACATATCTAATACTTCTTGTGACATCTGTACCAATTTGGTAGCACTACCAGTTGGGTCTAATGATGCAGCTACTATGCCAGGGGCCTTCATTTGTTGTTCAAATTTAGTTAGACCTAGCTCTTTCTTTATCTGACTAACAGCCATCTTTTCCCATTTTGATACCTTCAGTCTAATATATTTTATCTTACCAGCATCCCAATCCGCAATGTTATTTAAACCAGACATTTCTACGCCTTTTGCTCTATGCTTATATACTGACTGTCCATATGCTCCCTCAATAACACTTTGTATATAATTAACTCTTTCATCTATAAATTGGTTAGGAGTAACAGTTACAGGGACAGACTCTAATAGTCTCTTTGAACTGTCAAGTAAATAGTTATATAGTTTTAAGTGTTCATTATATCTCTTCTTTTCTATTTTCGCTAAGGCTAGATTTTGTCTTTTCTCAGTTGGGGTCTTAGCATCTTTAGACCTTTGAAGGAATATTTTTGTACTATCAAATGGAAGTTCTATTATATCAGTTACACCATCATCAATACCAGCCATTATAGTCTTTATAGAGGCATCATCTATCTCCATAGCTAGTCTTTTAAACTCACAATTTGTAAATGGATTTTTACTTTTAGCCATTACTTTGGACAATCCTTTAGAATTTCATTAACCTGTTTATCGTGTTTATCTTCATATCTAGTTCCTAGTTTAAGTCTCCCAGGTGATTCCTCACCAGCTGCTCTGATATTAGCTCCTAATCTTTCAGCAAATTCTCTCCATACTCTTTTGTCCATTAGTTGCATTGGCATATATTTTTCAATATCTCTTACTCTGGACTGGTACAATAAACTCTTCGGACTAATAGTTTTATCTAAATCCCTAGTTTTCTTTTCTATTTGGTCTTCAATCATTTCTCTGCGAGATTCTTTCATATCAGGTTCATTAATAAGTTTTTCTCTAAGAGATGTTATGCTCTTAACCATGTCTTTACTTCTCTTCGTAAGTATTGCAGTTCCTTTTTCTTTCTTTATAATACCCCTCAGAAATCTCAATGTTGCATACGCTTGCTGTTCTTTAGTTAAATCATTCCAAGATGGGAGCTTTAACTTTTTATCTCCCTCAGTTAACCACTTCTTAATAAATCTTGTCATTTCTTCTGAGTATGGATAACCTGATGCAGTAAGACGACTTTTATTAGCATCATCATAAGCCTTAGCTCTCATAGCAACTTTATAAAACTCACCTCCAGCATTATTTATCCATCTTCTAGCTAGTTTTTTATCCTTTTCCCACAATGCATTAGGATACCACTTACCCCCTATCCCACTATCCTCTTGCTTTTGTATACTATATAAATCTTTCTGTGTTTGTACGATAGCATTAATCATCCTATTAGAACTATACCCCCACGGGTGTTGATATACCTTATCATCAGGGTTATCATTTTCATATTCTACCCATTGTTCATGTGGTATAGAAAGTAATTGTTCAAGAGATGTTAGTTTATTATTAAATGATAGCTTATCTACTTCTTTTGTCCCTTTAACTAATCTACTTGAATCACCAAATCTTAGTCTCATCTTATTAGCTCTTTCTTTTATTTCTTCTCCTCTTTCAACATTGCTAAGTTGATTCAATTCATATATGTTTTTACTTGCTTCAAACATATCAGCCATACTCTTAGATTTTAATGTAGATTGGTCTCTTCCTCTTCTTTCATATCCATGCGATAATAATTTTCTAAGTATTTGTGAGATTGTCCTAGCTTGAGCATTCCCTATCTGAGAACCATTAGACTGTATAAACATCTTCTTTATAAGGAATTTATAACCTTCATACTTCCAATGAGATAATAAATACTCTTTTGCATTATCGACAGCTGCTTGGAATAATATTTTCATCTCCATAAGAGGATTAGTTAATAGATACTTTTCTCCACTTGTCCATTTATTTCCGTCCTTATCTACAAGAGTACCCATACCAGACTCTTCTAACATCTCTGAAGTGACATCATCTCTAAGAGGGGCATAGTCTATCACTCTACTATTATTTTCAGGGTCTCTAGCAACGATTTCTTGGCCACCAATAGTTGCTTTAAATCCCTTAAAATACATATCCTCAAAGAATTGGATAGCATTTGTCATTACACCCTGAGAGTATAGGCCAGCTCCAATCTTACCTCCCACTTTATACATATCCTTCTTGCTAGTCATTTTGTATTCTGTTTCATCATTCTTAAAATACTCTAGTCTAGCAAAATCAGCTCTTCTTTCTAATGCCTTTTTCACCTCAGGGCTCTTCATAAGATTAACTATTGAAGCATCTGTATAGTTTTCACCAAAATACATCATTAAAAAGAAAGAATTATCTCCATCATGGTCTGCCTGTAATCTACCCTTTACTGTATCAGGGTGTAACCATGTCACATTTCCATGACCTCTAGGCATTACCTTCTCTACAGTTGCTAAAAATAATCCTGCAGGCGTATACACAGGCTGTCTACCAACAAGTAAATATTGTTTATTTGTCCTTAATGATTCATTTATATTATTTAATAACTCATCACCAGAACCAGTTACATTAAGTCTTTTCTTTAAAAAGTTTACAGTTGTAGTGTCATCTCCACTAACAACAACCCCATCCTCATTCTTAACAATAGTTCTGGTTAAATCAGGCTTAATAACTGGGAAATTACCTAATCCTCTCCTTCTACTTCTATATGAATTTTCTTTCAGCATCCTACTCTTAATTGGTTCTATAAGACCACCTATAATATGAGGGATATTATATCCATCTTTTAACATATTACCCTTATCTGGCTCAATTAATCTATCGACTTCATTCACTATTGAAAGACCATCTGATTTCATTTGTCCCATAAGAGCTGCTAAAACTTCAGGATTTTTTCTTGATGTGAACATTGCCCTAATATTTCCTCTAGCAACATTTAACATTTTAACGAGGATAGCATCTCTTAATGCATCAAAATCAGAATGGAATAAGTGAGACATCCAAGGCCACGGGAAAGCTGAACTATTATGCGCTCTTTGTTTAGGAACCTTAACAATCCTTCTAGACTCCTCAGGTAGTGTTAAAATATCAGTTGATACTCTTCCATCCAACTTAAATGCTCCACTACCACCATCAGGCTCTTTAGCTTCATCTAATGTAGCAAACTGATTAACTCTATTATGGTCACCATCAAATATCCTGATATTACCTGAATCATCTTTAGTCGTATAAATAATTACATTACCATCTCCGTCAGTAATATATATGTTCTCCTCAGGCACAAATTCATTATGCTTAGAAGCAAAGTAATGTATCCCTTCCCAATCATCTTCATTACGAAATAATTTAGGTTCATAATTATCTTTAGAGAATGAATCATTCTTACTAACAAATCTTATTCTGCTCTTAATCTCTCTTATAGGAACTCCCTTTTGCAAAGGTACTCTACCTAACATTTCTCCAGTATCATCTAACATTTCACTATCAGTCCATAAGGCTCCATCAGAGTTATATACATCATCTAGACCTGCAATATAGTCCTTCATAGGAATAGCCTTTGATGCTCCAGCAGTTCCTGGTTCCCCTTTACTAACAAAAGTTTTACTATGGTCAACTATCTTTATAGTTCTATCTCCAACGCCAATAGCAACTGCCCCTTCTCCGTCATCTATTGCTAGTCTTCTAAAGTGGTGTGTCATATCAGGTGTTCTCATAAGATAGTCTGCTCCACGAGCCCTCTTTCTCATTTCATGCTCCAATATTTTCTGAGCTGCAGGATGTTTATTATTGGTAGAATATCCACCTACTATATCATTGAGTATCTCAGTCTTTTGAGATTCAGTCATCCTTCCTCTCTCGACTTCTACATCAAAGTAATCAAAAATAGCATCAGTATCCTCTGCTAAATCCATAATCTCTTTACTAGCTCTAGCGACTAAAAATGATGGTTTATTACCTCCAGATTTTATCCCCCATATAGTCCTAACTACTCCACCTCCAATTTCCCCATCATCAGCCATTTTTGAGAGCTTCATATCCCATCCCGCTATATCCTTTTCACCTAACTCAAGAAAGGAGCCTTTAGAGTAATACTGAGTTTCTCCTTTATCATTTCTGTCACCCTTCCATACATCAACAATATCATTTAAATATATTCTTGTTACTTTTATATCACCCGTCTCATATTCATAACTCTTAGCATCCCAATCTAGAAAAGACACTGGCAGAGATGTAGGTAAGTCTTTATTACTTCTTATATCTTTACCATATTTAGGGTGACCACCAATTTTAGGGACTAGTCTTTTGTCATCAGTATTTTTAATCCTCTTACCATCCTCAGTTAAGTTAGCATACCACCATGATGGCTTGTCAACTGCACTCTGTCTATTAATATGTTGATTCCTAACCCAAAAAGACCTCACCATATTATAATCTTCTACAGTCTGTATTTTAAAATCATAGACATCAAATAAGTAATCTTTTACAAATGTATCAAAATCTTTAAACCTAGCATTTTCCATTAGGTCTCTAGTCTGCGATGGGTCTAGCCATCCAGTAGACATTGTTCCTTCAAGAAATTTAAAGAACCTATCTCCTCTAAAGTCATAAGATTCAAATGTTAAATCACTTGCTATCTCCTCTACATCAGAAGAGTCAAGATTCTCTAACCCTTCTCTAGTTGTATCATGGCTAAACACCTCGTCCTTACCATCTAGCTCTGATTGTATTGCTTCCATAACTCTACCACCAACAACTGTTTTATGGATACTGCTTTGCAGTTTGCCACCTTTGCCCATTGCCTCTACAATACTGATAGCTTTATTAAATCTTCTCTTTTTAACATTTACATTAGGGTCTTGCTCTCTTGCCCATTTTACAACTATATTCTTATAAGCATTTTTTGAAGGCCCATCTGCTCTACCTCTACCAAACATTGATGTAAGCATCCTCTGCTCTGGAGTACTCAACTTTCCAAATGCTCTATACATATATGAAGAGAAGTCTTCTAAAGGAATATTATACTTACTATTCAGATGCTTAAAGGTTGAGGTTAGTATAGCCCCAATAGCCTCATATTTAGTAGGGTCACCAACTACAGAAGCAACTGCTTGTGAAATAGCATCCCTTATAGGAGCATATTTTGATTTAGCAGTTGTCTTACTTGCTATCTCTATTACATTATCACCATCAGGCTGATACTGTTTAACAATCTTATTTTCTCTTGGCCTTCTAACTGGCTTATGGAGGAATCTTGGTATTCTAACCTCAAGACCTGGTTCTAAACGAACTGCAACAAGCATTGCTCTAGTCTCTGAATGAATTTTAGGTGATAATTCTAGTCCTAAATCTTTAGCAACCTGTTTTAATGCTAATGAAAATACACCTTCTCTAGGTGCATCCTTATAGACCTTCATTGCTACATCTTTAGTTACTCTACCTCTACCATTTATTTGTTTATGAGTTTTAGGATTAGCAGTCACCCAAGTTTGGTCGTAACCACCTTGGGTAATCTCATATCTTTTACTATTCCAATCATCTCCAAGATTCTCATTATAGTCCTGCAGAAGGGTATCGTACATCTTCTGCCAATACTCTAAAGGTTTACCATTGTAAGTTTTATCTTTATCATCTTGACCCTTCTTAGGGTCTAAAGGTGCAAGTCCTTCTTGTCCCTTAAAGGCTTGAAAAATCTTTTTAAACTCTTCAATCCTTGCTTCCATCTCTTTTTTATCAATACGATGTATTCTTACTTTATTACCATAAGCTCCATGATTCATTTCTGAGCTAGAAGTATTTAGCCATGCATCAAACTGATGAATCAGCATGGGTTCTGACATAGTATGGTTACCTGTTCCGTTGCCAAATTCTTTATCTACCCAGGGTAGATTATGATTTTTCTTCCTAGACTGCCAATCTTCAAAACTAATAGCTCTTCTAGAATCTTTTACTTCAAACTCAGAGACATACTGTCTTGATGATGTAGAACCACCTTCCCATATAGTATTAGCTTCTCCAGTGGGAAAATAAACCCATTCCTTACCCCTACTAGAAGCCATCTGAATTGCTTTATAAATTTGCCTCTTTCTAAAATTATTTAGCTCAAGAGAAAGATTCTCCTTCATATCCATTTCTTCAAACTTCTGATTCTTTCCTGCTTGAGATGCTCTTATGTCTTCAAGTTTCATCCCCCACTGTTGAATGAAATCACCATATGTATCCATCAACCCATCCTGCATCCTCCTAGCCATAAATAGATACCAATCAACAATAGTTTGAACAGCTTCTTGGCTATTATACTTTCTTGCTCCCCATATATATCGACCTTTTTTAATAGATTCTTTCTTTGCCTTATTATCACTTAAATACTGACCATCCTCAAAAAGTTTTTGTAAAACCTTTATGCGACTAAATATATATTTTTTTTCTGCTTCGTATGATAGATAAGCATGTTCATTTCCCATCACGGCTCTTGCTCTTAGTCTTTCTGCCTCAGACTTCGCACTTTCTATAGAATGCTGACTAACATCAATAGACTTAATCCTTATTCTTGGAAATACCTCCCCAACTAGGCTACCAAACTGATGTGATTTTGTACTAGTCTCTAAAGATAGCTCTGCTTCATCCTTTTTAGTAAATTTCTGCACCATCATCGCCCAAGGGCCTGATTCTACATTTCCTTCATTATCCTTATATGGTTTATTAGTCCTAGAGCCTCTACCGATTGGTTGAATAGTCCTTGTCTGAGTAATCCACTCTTTAATTTTGTAAACTAAATCTCTATGGAGGTCATACTCTAAAGAATTAA
>Ga0098061_1000069_pt1 | contig 38351 bp, 64 predicted proteins | sample 22_taG_FD_92579 | JGI IMG/M metagenome (GOLD analysis project Ga0098061, IMG submission 92579) | Marine viral communities from the Subarctic Pacific Ocean - 22_ETSP_OMZ_AT15343 metaG | ecosystem: Environmental > Aquatic > Marine > Oceanic | place: Subarctic Pacific Ocean | collected 2015-01-20
ATCTTGTAATGAGTCTAGAAATTTAGTTACTGACTCTAGCATATCTAAAGAATAATCGATAATCACTATTTCACCCTCCTTAATTTTAATTGTTCTTTAAATTTAAACAATTGATCGGTCAATGAATTGTTAACATCTAAAATCAGATCTTTATCTTGCGCCATGTCTTTCAATTCTCCAAAATGAGTATCGGAAATTTGAAAATTAATATCATTAATCGAGTCATTTATGCTAGATAATTCACTAGAATAGTTAAACAAGATCGCGTGTTCTAAACTATTCAATTGAATATCATTTAGCTCATCAACAAGCTTTGAAATTTCTTCTAAATTTCTACGTATTTTTGATTTAGTACTAGGAGTAATCATTTTTATTCTCGCTTTCGAGCCTTTGGCTCTTTATTTTTTTTGTTTACTTTATTTTTGATTCGGTTCTGTGACCGACCATTAAATATAGAGCTTTTTTTAGGTTATTTCCTAGCTATTTCTAGAGGGTGGCGAGAGGGGAAAATGAGAAATCCAGGGAGGGAGTATCCCTGACATAGAAAAACGTAAAAACAACGTTTATAATAATGTTGAAATTACATAATGTTAAAAATATATAGATTAACGTTTAAATTAACGTAAATTAACGTATGGATAAACTTAAAAGAACTAATGGTCTACTTAAAAAGCAGACTGCAATAGAAATAATAGCAAGTAACATTGGTGTTGATCAAAAGATAGTAGCAGAAAAGATAGGAATATCTACTCCAACTATGAGGTCATGGCTTTCTGATCCTGATTTTATTGAAGATATATATACAAGATACATGGAGATAGCAGGTTTTGAAATTCCTTCAGTAATTCAAGCAACTATTGGTGAGGCAAAGAGAGGTAATGTTCATGCTGCAAGACTCATATTAGAGCATTTTGGCAAATTAGAAAATAAATTAAAGATACAAGTTGAAAGTAATTTTGAAAAGTTTATGAAATCTGATGCAAAGGAGGCAGAGTTTTTTGAAGTTACAAATGAGCAGAGTGAGACCTTAGATTTACTTTCAGAGCATGTAGGAACTAAAATAAAATTACCTGAGAGAGATAATTCTAACAATGATCCTGATGAACGTAGAAAACAGGAGAAAAAACGTTTAAATAGTAGAATTAGCACATATAATCGTGCAAAACGTTCAATTGATAAGAAGAAACAAAATGAAAGATATGCAGTTCGTCAAAGAGCTTCTAAAGTTGGCTTAGATTTATTACCTCCCGGAAGACATACTAAAACTGTTAGAGATGAATGGATGAAAAAACTAGAAGAATTGGAAAAATAAAATTCATAAAGACTCTTATTCTTTTTTTAATTATTTAAAACATATATTATATTATATATTATATATATTATATATATATATTATTAATATAGCAGGATTTTTCAAAAAAACAAGGATTATTTTAATAAAATGATGAAATTTGTAATATTTTCGATGTTATTAACACCAAATGATAGTAATATTTACCCCATGCCTCCATCAAATGAAATAGAAGTAGATGTATCTAGACGTAGAGGCAAAGGAAACAGAGGAAAACGTAGAGGTGGAGGTGGTTTAAGATAATATATGCTAACATCTCAACTAGATCAGTCTAAAGTTTGGGAGTTTAAGAAGAAATGGTTTAATTTTACGAACTATGTTCCTCATAGTGGTCAAGAGAAACTACATTTCCCAGATAAAAGAGCTAGATTTACCGTTGCTGTATGTGGAAGAAGATGGGGCAAGTCTGTATCTGCCTCCAAAGAGATAGAAATTATGCTGAATATCCCTAAGACTAGGTCTTGGGTAGTAGCTCCAACCTATCAAACTGCTGAAAAAGTATTTAGAGAAGTTTGGCATAGTATTATTCAAAATCGTGATCCTGAAAAAAACCTACCAACAAGAAGAGCATCTTATAAAGATATGTATATCGAGACTGCTACAGGCTCTATCTTTGAAGCAAAGTCAGCAGATAATCCAAATTCTCTAGTTGGAGAAGGTTTAGATTTACTTATTCTTGATGAGGTTGCTAAACAAAAGAAAGTTGTATGGGAAATGTATCTAAGACCTACTCTTTCTGACAGAAAAGGCAAAGCAATTTTTATTACTACACCTGAAGGATACAATTGGGTATATGATTTATATTTGAAAGGACAGACAGATGAAGAATGGCTCTCTTTTAACTCGCCTTCTTGGGAAAATCAGTTCGCTTACCCTCAAGGCTTGGAAGATTCTGATCTCATTGAAGCAAAAAGGAATCTCTCGCCTGAAGTCTATGAGCAGGAGTATGGGGCAAAGTTTACCAGTTTCGCAGGTCGTGTATACTCTTTTGAAAGAGATATCGATATGGGGAACTTTAGTTATAATCCTGATTTTCCAACTTATTGCTCTATCGACTTTGGCTATAGGATGCCTGCTGTCGGATGGTTTCAAACTAATATGGTCGAAGGTCACTGGCATATTAACATCATAGATGAAATCATTCATCAGGAGAATATAAAAACAGATGAGCTTGTTAAACAGATTAAGCAGCGACCTTATAACGTTCAAACTTACTTTGGAGATCCAGCAGGAAAATCGGTCCAGGGACAAAGTGGTTTGGGAGATATAGAAATCTTTCGTAAATTTGGAATAGGTATACGCTCTATTAGAGACAGGGTAAGTACCAACATTGCATCAGGAGTCTCTCACGTTAGAGGTTTTATAGAGAATGCTAATGGAGAAAGATTCGTTCATTTAGATCATAAATGTAAAGGACTAGCAGAAGACTTTGAAAATTACCGTTACCCAGAGCATAAAGAGGGATCAAACTTGAAGTTAGACCCTGTAAAAGATGGCTACCATGACCATGGTATGGATATGGTTAGGTATTTCTTTATTAATAGATTTCCAATCCGAAACACTAAACTGAGGCTAGAACCGAGATGAGCTATGCAGAAGATATTATAAGACAAGCGGTCAAAGATAAAAAATTAGATAATTCAAGAGGAAGAAGAAGGCATATTGAAAAGCTCTTAGATTATTATACAGGAACTGATACTTGGAAATATATTGCAGGTAGAGAGGGGAACTATTTTGATTCTCAATCTTTTAATGAAGTCCCTCCTTACAATATGAACCTTACTAAAAAATTTGTTGACAAGAAATCAAGAATTTATACACTTTCTCCAAATCGTGACCTTGGAAACAAAAGTTCAAATAAATTATACGATGGACTATTGTTTTATAAAAATCTTAGAATGAAGCATATCGAGAGGATGACTAATTTAATTGGAACACCTGCAGTTCGTGTTATGTGGGAAGAAGATGAGAATAAAAAATGTTTTGAATATCGTGTAGTGTACTATTACGATGCTTATTTTTCTCCAAATAATCCTTATACTCCTACTGCAATTATTTATCCAATTTTAAATCCTACGCAGCAAGTTGATTATTCAGACCCACCGGAATTTTCCTATTGGGACAGTCAGGTAAATATAATTTATAATGAACATGGAAATATAAAAGAAGAATATCCAAATCCTTATGGAGTATTGCCATTTGTGTTTCCAAGAGATACAGAACAAATTGACGATTTTTACGGAGAAGGCTCGACAGATGTCGTTGCTACCAATGAACATTTGAATATTCTAATGACTGAGCTTATGCTAGGTCTAAGATTTCAGATGTTCGGACAATCCTGGGCATCTGGTGTCTACGAGGATCAGCCGATTGCCAGAGTTGGCTCTGATAAGCTGATCAACTTACCTGTTGATGGTCGATTCGGTATAGAGTCCCCAGGAGGCGATCCTCAAAAAGTATTAGAAATTGCTAAAGGTATGATTGAAATGTTAGCAATCTCAAAACATATGTATGTAACATTTGATTCTAATCAAGATAGACCTTCTTCCGGTCTTGCTCTTCGCATCAAAGACTTTGAGTTCGTAGAAGATTATAAAGATGATATAGAAACTTGGAGAATCTTTGAAAACGATTTATACAAGTTAGAGAAAATTATAGCAGAAATAAATGATGTTAATCTTCCTGATAAATTTTCAGTAGATTTTAAAGAACCTGAATATCCTCGTTCAATTAGTGAACAAATCCAAAAAGATGATTGGGAATTATCTAACGGATTGCTTACATTAGAAGAGATTCTAAAGCGTAATAATTCAGATTTATCTTTAGAACAGGCAAGAGAAATTATAGCTAAAAATAAAGAATCCATAGAGCCAAAAGAAGAGGATATTATAGAACAGGATGTCAGAAGCGAAGGAAAGAATTAGATGGGAACAGGCATTTAAAGATGCCTTGCAAGAAATTGCAACTGGTACTGAAGCTAGTATCTTAAAAGCCTTTGATAGTGAACATGGCTATAATTCAAAAGGTGTTAAAGTAGCTTGGCCGGAATTAAATACTGAATATGTAATCAATAGCCCTCCTAGGGGTAGAGGTGGGTCAGCACATCCTATATTATTTGTCAAAGGAGACCTCCGATCCTCTATTAAAGCAGTTGTTGAAGGATGGGTTCTTAGCACAGATGTTACTAGCCAAAAAATGAAACCTAGAGGTAAAGGCTCTATATCTGTTGCAGAAATTTCTTCTATTCTACATGGAGGAAGACCTCATACAAATCCATCTTCAGATTGGATAGAAGGTTCTCAAAATATAGAAGATATTTTTGAAAAACATCTTAAACAAGCATATAATGATATTCTTGAAGGGAATATATAAAACAAGGGAGCATTATGACTAAAAAAGATATGAAGAAAATAGAAGAATTAGTTAAAGAGATATTAGACGATATGCTATATGAAGTAGAGCCATTAGAAGTACAAAGCTATGGTGATACAACGTTTTCTGTAACAGTATTACAGGAAATGGAGGCATATCTAGGACATGAAATAGACTTTATGGCAATTTCCTAGTTGCATAGTATTTCTAGAATAGTTTAACTTTACCACGAAAAAAACCAGGAGAAATTATGACAGAAGAAGGAGTTCAGATGAACGAAGAAACAAAGTCAGTACAGGAAAGTACGCCTGAGATTCAAGATGAATCTGTTGATTATAAAGCACTCTATCTTGACGAAGTGCAGAACGCAAAAAAACTTCGCAAGAGAGCGCAGGATGCAGAGACAACAATTCAAGAAACTACGAAGATACAGGAAACTCAAAAAGTCAAACAAATGAAAGAGCAGGATAAATATAAGGAATTATATGAATCTGTTGCTCCATTTAAAGACAAATGGGAATCTCATGAGTCTAAGCGTAGAGAAACGTTGCTCTCAAAGCTGCCAGAGGAAGATAGAGAGAGTTTAGGTCAGAAAGATTTAGATACTCTCGAATATATTGTTAAATTAAAAGACGAGGCAAAGCCAGTTAATCCGCAGCATTCGCCTAACCAATCTCGCAACATAAACTCCAATAATATTAATAAAGATTGGACAAGTTTAGAGGGCGAAGAAGGTAAGAAGAATTATGAGGCGTATTTAACTGAACTCGCTAAAAATAGATAATTAAAATCCTACTTGAAGGTCTTTATAGGCAGCTGATAGAGGATAAAATATAGGGAGTTAGAAAATGGCAAATTTAGATAGAGCTACAGGTGCTAATTTTATACCTGAACTATGGGCAGAGCCTATTTACAAGTTTTTCACGAGACAGAATAAATTAAGAGGTTCTGTTGATGATTATAGTTCAATGGTTAAAGGGCAAGGGGATACAATTCACATCCCTAAGATTGCATTAAAAGCTGCAGTAGCAAAGGAAAATTCAACAGCAATTACCTTTGGAACAGCAGCTACAGCAGGTAAAGTTGATTTATCTATTGATAAGCATTATGTTGTCCCTGAACTGTTTGAAGATATTGCCCTTATTCAGAGCAACTTTGAACTTATTTCCAAATATACTAAAATGATGGGTGAATCTATTGCTCGTCAAGTTGATGAAAATATGTGGGATGAGTTAGATGGCTTTCAAACAAGGCAGGATTTATCAGCAAATAATACTTTTGCAGCTAATGATTTGGAAACTACACTTGCTAATTTATATGCATCAGACTTAGAGCCTAATATGTGTTCTATGGCAGTTAATAGATTGATATTAGCTGATATTATGCATCCTTCAAGTGGTGTTGCTAGTTACTTTGTCCGTGCTGATGCTGTTGCCGGAAGTGGGCAGGAACTTAAAACAGGTGCTGTTGGTCTGATCTACGGCATGGATGTTTTTTATTCAAATGCAATTAGTATTGCAACAGATAATGACAAGTCTGTTGGTGCTGTTTATGTGCCAAGTGCTTGTGCATTTGCAGCCCAACAAGATGTAAGAGTCCAAGCTGATTATAGTATTGATCATCTTGGAACAAAGGTAACTGCAGATATAATCTATGGAATGAAATTACTTGATGAATCAGGTGATTTGCGTGGTTTACAGCTAGTTAACCTTGGTTAATCTTAGCGATTAATAACTATAAGGGGTGGGGAAACTCACCCCTTATTTATATGGAGAAATTATGATATATTTAAAAAATTTAAATGGTCAGATCAAAGAGATGAAAGATAGGGATGCGAGAGCTATTGATTCGATGGTGGATTCAGGTAGATGGGTAAGAGTTCAAAGTATAAAAGATTCGACACCATATTCAGCCCCTAAAAAGTCTACTAAAAAAACTACTAAAAAGAAATGAGAAATCCAAATGAAAATACTGTAACAGGTCAGAATAGAGTTATTCGCAAAAAAGGCGATTTAACTGGTGTTGGTAAAGGCGACTGGTTACGAGTAGATCTTATGGATGAGCAGTATAAGAAAAACTACGATAAGATATTTCGTAAAGAAAAGTAGGTTAATTCTACTTTTATTATCCCCTGGTAACCCTTAAATTATAACAATGATTAAAGAGATAAAAGAGATAGTAGAGTATGCTCTCTATAAAATTGATTCTTATAGTGATGATGCTCTAGCAATGGTAGTTCGTACAGGGATGGCAGAATCAGGATATAGGGCATTGAAAGGCTACGGTGAAGGAAACCCTGCAATTGGATTTTGGCAGATTGAACCAGCTACTATGAATGACATGATAAATAATTATATACACTACCGATCACATTATAAGAAGAATCTTATTTCCCTAGGAATGAATTTTGAAAACGATACAATTATGTCTGTTATGTCGAATATGGCAGTACAGGCAGCACTATGTAGACTTCATTATCGTAGAGACAAACACCCAATACCATCTTGGGATGATTTGGAAGGTCAAGCAAGTTATTGGAAGCGAGTATATAATACTGTTGAAGGCAGAGGAACAGTTCAGCATTTTATGAAGACCAATAACGATGTTGGATTCGATTAAATTAATATTCATTAATAGACCATTTTCTAGTTTAAGCACATCCTTTGGTGGTTACCTGCTATCGTTGACAGAATTTTTAACTCCTCTTTTAAGATTTTTAATCCTAGTTTTTAGTACCGTGACAGCATTTTCCGTAGCATACGTTCATTATAACAGAGCAAGGAGAGAATGGCATGGCGAAAAAAACTCCGGTAAGAAGGACAATAGTAACACCAGATAAGCATTTTCCTTTAGCCTATATGCCGGCTATCAAAGTTGTTTGCAAAGCTATAGAAATTTTAAAACCTGATTCTTATATTGATTTAGGAGATACAGGTGAATGGGAATCCTGTTCTCATTGGAAATGGAAGAAGAAGAAAAGACCTCCCCTTGAATATCAAATGCCTTCAATTGAAAAAGACATAATAGATGTTAATAAAGGTATGGATATTATTGATGAATCTTTAGATAAGGTCAATTGCTATAATAAGCATTTTTGTGAGGGAAATCACGAAGATTGGCTTAATCGCTTTAATTACGAGCATCCCTATTTAAATCTTTCTGTATATGATGCATTGCAATTAAAAGATCGTGGCTACAGCTATCATCCTCTAGGAAAATATTTAAAGATAGGTAAATTGCATTTCTATCATGGACATCATTATGGTACTATCAATCATGCTAGGAATCATCTTATGAAACTAGGTGTTAATATTATGTATGGTCATCATCACGATGTACAGCAGGCATCTGTTACACATATGGATGGACAGAAGTCTGCCTGGTCAATTGGATGCCTGAAAGATATGAGTGATGAGGAAAATAAATGGCTAGGATATCGTAAAACTAATTGGAGTCATGCTTTTTCTATTGTAGATTTCTTTGAAAGTGGGTATTTTACGGTACATGTAATTCAGATAATTAAGGGCAAAACCTCCCTTTGGGGCGAGATTATAAATGGGAATAAGTAATGGACATCTTTCAGGTTATAGAAACATTAGGAGTTCCTATTGCTGTATCAGTAGGTTTAGGATATGCTCTTATGTACTTGATAAAGTTTATTACTAAGGATATCAAGGCTGATATAAAGAATTTATATGAAATTACCGTGAAACTTATAGATAGTAATAGACAGGCTAAAGATGAAACTAAAAAAACTATGACAGCAGTTAACACAATTAAGGATATGTTTATAAAGTTTATCAATGGATTCAGAAGCGGAAAAGATTAGGTGGGAGAAAATAGAGAAAAGATTGTCTCATTTAGAGGCTCTTTCACATCCTTCTGTAAATTGGGAGAGAAAAATACGATCTGTAGAAGATGCCTATAATAGATTATATGATTTAATAAAAAATAAAATAGGAGATAAGTGATGCCACAAATAATTGCATTCATAACAAAAACATTGTTAACTGAAAAAATAATGAAAGTAGTTGTAATTGCTTTAGGAGATTATCTAGTAAGGAGTTCAAAAAACAAATTAGATGATATAGCTTGGGCGCAGGTTAAAAAAGCATTAAAATAAATGAATGATATAAAATTACAAGAGGGACATCCTATTGATGAGAATCTACGACCTTTAAAAGTAGGGGATAAAAGTAGTAGCTTGGAACTTGCTGATACAGATAATGGTGCAAGAGTAAGAGGCGATCTTGAAATAACAGGAAGCATACCAAGAGTAAAGACTAATCGTATAGTATCACATAACCTTTATATTGCTGATGATACTTCTATATATATGGATTCAAGAAGGGGCGAGTTCTATATGTTGGAAAATGGAAGAGAATTTAGTTCTTCAGGTAGTGCTTATGCAGGTATGATCTTGGGTTATACAAGAATACAAAATGATGGGACAAATTCTCCTGATAATGTAATATCATTAACTACCACTATGACAGTTCTCCAAACAGCATCAGGAACAGATGTTGGAGTTACCTTTGTAGCACCACCATCAGGAAATGTAGAAATTCAATTTAGTTGTTATTTTTATTCAAGTTCAACAACAGTAGGGTTTGCATTATCTGATAATGCAAGTTTTAATGAAGTAGATGAAACCCACACTTACGATCAGGGTGCATATAGAATGGATGAAACAGACTCCAATACAATAAATATTCCATTTGCAGTTACAGGCTTGACAAGTGGAACAGAATATACATATTATATTGGGGCAGAAGAAGTGATAGGTTCAACGGCAAAAATATATCATGGCAGATTTAGATTAACTGGGAGTCATTATCCACCAATAATAGTTAAGGCAATAGCATTGCCTGATACAATAAGAACAGGAGAATAAATGCCTACTTTTACAGGACAAGCATTTGCGAATTTTTATAAAAGAATTTTACAGGTAAGCCAAACTACCAATACAGGTGTTGATTCTACAACTCGTTTTATTGAGGATGGTACAGGTGTTAAAACTGCTATAGGAATAGCCGATGACCAACTATTAGTAAAGCCGATAAATGATAATTCTATTTCTACTTTCGATGTTCAAAATAATGCAGGCAATGGGATATTAAAGGTAGATACAACTAATTCACTTGTTAAAGTAGGAGCATCACAAGTAAGTGCCACTACTCAATATGCTCATTTTGGATGTTCATCATCAGAAGTGGTTTCATTAAATTTTTTAGCAGATACACATTATGCTATACCATTTACTAATACTCAATATGGTGCAACTTCTGCAAATTATGCAATGGGTACTTCTACAACAGGCAGTTTTAATGACACAAATCCTGCTACAACTTTAACTATATCAGGTACAGCACACGAAATTGTAAGAACATATTGGTATGTAATGGACAACATAACAATAGATGCAGTTAAATGGCTTCATGCTGCTGATGCTGCAGCAGGAGAAGCAACAGCAGGGCATTTAATGGCTTATACAGTTGATATAGCCAATGGTTCAACAAGTGGTGATTTAACATCAGGTACTGTTGTAGCAGATGGTGCAAATATAACCAATGCAGGTTATGAACAGATATATTATCAATCAATGACAGTTCAATCAGCAGATGTAGATGCAGGAAAAGTTATTCTATTTACTTTTGCATCAGATACAGTTAATAGTGATTATTCAATTAATGCAACAGTTAAATATCATATTAGATAAGGAGAAATAATTATGCCAAACGGACAACCTGGTAACGGATTTGGAGGAGGGGGTGGATATTCACCTCCACCAAAAGGTACTTACGAAGGATCAGCAAGAAGAAATGGAAAGAAAAAAGAGCCTGTAACAAGTGTAAAAAAATCTATTGGTCATGTTGCAAGTGGCTCAGATTCAAATAAATTAATGTCATTTAGCCAATCTTTAAATACTGCAAGTGATGATGCTACTCTAACTTCTGTTAATGATGTTATACCAAGTAAAGTTGTTGTAACAAATACAGGTAATATTCCTACTCTTGCTATCTTTGTTTATGAAGAATATACTGATACTGATACAGATGCAGGACAAGCAACTGTTCAGACAATGTTACTACCAAATGAATCTGCAACTCCTCCGATAAAAGCAGCGATAGTTGAGGCAGGAAATAATCCATTAAGAGCATTAAATGGAACTGCAACTGATTTTACTACAACACTTGGCGATACTTCTAATACAACAGCAGATTTTGAATCTGATTCAGGTGATAATGTTGCATCAGGTGAATTTAACAATACAGATGATCCTGTTGTTTTTCAAATTGACAATGGGCATGAGAAATATCGTGTAGGAGATTATCTCCGTTGCGAAAATGAAATTGTAAAAGTAGAAGGCACTTATGATGATAATCCAACTACATCAGCAGTTGCAGATGATCATATTGTAGTATCAAGAGGACATTTTGGTAGCACAAATGCAGTACATAGTGGAACTCCTGATTTAATGTTCCCTTGCACTAATGAATACCATGATTATGATATAAAATTACAAGGTAATTCACAGCTTGTTTCAACTGATGGTTTAGGTAGATTTAAATTATCTAATTTCTTTGGATATGGGAGAAAAAATGCTACTGCTGATAATGAAACTTTTGGTGTTGTTGCAGGTTCGGTTTGCTTCAGATTTTGGAGTAAGGCATACCAAAATGTATTTATGGGTGGAACAGGTGCAACAGGTGGAACAGGTGGTTCTAATATTCCAATTTCCCCCTCAACAGATTCAAAATTAACTGCATCAACTGCTTATGCTTTTAATCTAACTATTGATGATTCAAGTGCTGTTACTGTTAGTTTTACAACTGATAGTTCAAATACAAACTTTGGTGGCTCTAATGGAGTAATAGCAAAGATACAAGATGCTATTAATACTGCTACAAGGACAGCAGGGAATAATCTATATGGTTATGGATGTACAGTTTCTATTAAAAATGGTGGATTAAGATTCACATCATCATCAAACTTATCACCACATGATGGAACAAATGGATCTAAAATATTACTTGCTGATGCAGGTAGTGGAACTAATCTTTTTGAAGGAACATCAGGAATATTCACTGATATATTAAATGTTCCATCAGCAGTTGCTCCTGTTATATCTCCTGTTTCTGTTTATGATCCTATTACTTATACAAAGACACCAAATATAGGTGCGATGTGTTATGATAATGGGGAAGGAGATTTAATATATAATAATAATAAAGTGGGGAAAATTAATTATGAAACAGGTGCTTTCGATATGACGATTCCATCTTTACCAAATGCAGAATTTGAATTTTCACTTTCTCACAGTTCTGTTTTTGCAGGTAAATTAGACAATGCAAAAGAAGATTCTAATAGTCTTATTGGAATCTATGGCAATGTAACAAATAAAAATATGACAGGTGAATTAAGGATAGAGGTCTTTTAATGCCTAAATCTAAATATAAAAAGAAACCTATGAAGTCAAAGAAACCTAAAAGAAGGAGATATTAATGGCTACTTCATCTACATATTGTACACATAGAGATTTAAAAGATATATATCCTAATCTAGATGAGTTTGATGCTAAAACCCCTATATATGGATGGTCAACAGTATCAAGTAATAAATATGCTGCCCATAATAGTGGCTTAGTTACCCAACTATTTGCAGATGGAGAGGATTTGGGTCCAGCACAATCTGCTCATACTGATTTAAATGTTGAAGGAGAATGGTTTTATAATTCAGCAGAGGATATATGTTATTATTACTCAGCAAGTACACCGGCAGATAAGTTAATGGAGGCAGGAGAAGAATTTTCAACACTAATAACACGAATTATGAAAAATGGATCAAGATATGTTGATTCTCGTATTGATAGTGGCGTTCCAAGAGATGCATTTAAAGACAAAGAGGGTAATTATGATTATTTTCTAATTAGAACAGCATCCTTAGTTTCTATATATTTTCTTATAAATTCTCATAACCCTGGATCAGATGTTGCAGAAAAATTCTTAGCAGAGGCTAATTTTAATATTGATCAGATAAATACTGGTAAAACAAAACTATCTTATCAAGTTACAGCAGATTCCGCAGGTGGAGTTGTTAGAGAGGTAACTTCTCCTCAAGCAGGCAATCCTTTATATATAGTAGATACTAGGGGTAGATATGCAGGTGTTTATGATTTAATGAAGATAATTATAACTACTGCAGGGGCGATAGGAACTGCTAAGTTTGATGTATATAATAAAGATGATACAGGTTTAAAGCAAAATAAAGTTTTAGATGCAGAGCTTATTACAGGAGATTATCAACATATAGGTGGAGGTCTTCAGGTTAGATTTTCAGGTAGTACAGATGCTTCTGCTGCAACCGTTAACGATGAATGGGAAATAGAGTGCTGGGGTCAATATGAATCTCTAGATGATTCTCCTGGTAGTGGTACAAATACTAGATTGACTCGTAGGACTTATTAGTTATAAATTATGGCTACAAGTTTTACAAACAATTGGAAGAATATCTTAGATAAGTTGCAAAGTGTAATTAGATCGGAATTTAAAAATACTTTGCCCACTTATAAAGGTTTTGATAATGATCCAGCTGGATCACAATATCTAAGGCTAATACCTATAGGTAGTGATCTTCTAGGATATAATATAACATCAGAAACAAGGGAATTTAGTATAAATATGATTCTACATTTTAAGAGTGCAAATATAAAAGAAACAGCTTTAGATCACATACTTAGGCTAGTTTCTAGATTAGAGTCTCTTATAGTAGACAATATTTCTATGACTCTTACTGATAGTAGTAATTTTTTTAATTGCAGAATTGAGTCTACATCGTTTGATTCAACTAATCCAGAAGAACATATTGTTACCCTTGATTTTAAAGGTGTACATATGGGCAATATAAGTTAGGAGAAAAACAATGAAATATGTATTAAAAAAAATAACATCAATATCTGCTATAAATGATTGGCAAGGTCTTGGCAAAGAAGTTGCAGAAAAATTAGAAAAAGGAGAATCTGTTGAAATAAAAGATGCTCCTAAATCCTTGCTTGATGGTGGATATTTAGTAGAGAATAAGAAAAAAGGAGATAAATAATGGCAACTTTAGACCAGACTGTATATTCAGGTAAACAATATGAAGCATTTATTTCAATTCAGTCAGATGCTTTGGGAACAAATGATGTAAGTGGAACATTGTATAAATTAAGAGTTCCAGAAGTTAGCGATATTGATTTTTCAGCTGGGTTTCAAACTGCTGATGTAGAAAGAACTGGTCAAAGAGTTTTAAGACCTACAGATCATATCAAGGTGTATAAAGGTGGTACTTTCACATGGGCTTTTGATGGCTTGGTAGTTGAAAATGAAGCATTGCTTCAAACTTTATTACAATTAGTAAGCGAAGATGCTTCTCCATCAGGAACTGTCTCAATACTTGGGAATCAGGGAACTGTAGCCTATGAGCAAGGTGCAACTACAGGAGAATATGCTTGTATAGTTTTATCTTCTCCTGATGCCGATAAAGATAGATTAATGCACAGTTCTATATTGCAAGAACTCACTTTGAGTATGAGTCCTGCAGATAACGGAGGTTTGCTAACAGCAAGTGGAACTTTTTGGAGTGGTTATCAGCCTGTTATAGGGGCTGAAAGCACAGCTGCCGATGCTACTGCTGTTGATTGGTCTAAAGGATACTTTGATTGTACGACTTCTCAAATAGGTGGAGATGATGTTGTGATGAATAACTTTTCATTAACAATATCTAATCCAGCTACAAGAGTTGGGTATGAAACAGTAAATAGTATTACTGGAGAACCAACTGCTTATATGAGAGGTGGACAAATATCAGTTACAGGTAGCCTTAGTGCGAAATTAGATGATAATGTAGCTCAAATCATTACTGAAGATTTCCTTATTGGAACTTCTACTAATGTTAGCATAGGAGATGGCTCATCAATAGACTTCGATATACCAACAGCTAAATATACAGGGCATACACATACAAATGTAGATGGAGGTATGTTTGTTGATCTTCCATTTATGGGTACAGCAGATGGCTCTGGTGCATTAGTTACTATTATTGCTACTTAATATGAATAAAATTAGGAGTTAAAAATGAGTAAAAAAACCGTAGAACTCAAATCTAAGAGAAAAGTCGATTTAAAAGAAATGTTAATAGATGAAGTTGATTTTTGTAACGATGTGGCAGTAATGAAATATGAAAATGGGGAGATTTCTCATATTAGTGGTCTTTCAAAAACTCGTACTGCATGGCTTAGACGAGGTATTAGTGGTGGAGACTTTAAATCGTTCAAGACTGGGGCAGATGGATATCCGGTTGATTCAGTTTTAAAAGAATTATCTGAAGAAGAAAAGAATGAATTGGTTCAGTTGGTACAGGAGTATCAGAGCCTGGGGGAATAGAATCCCTCACGCTATCACTAAATGTCTATCTTGACAATTGGTGTGAGGGGTGCAATTTTCATACATACCCCTATGAGGCTCAAGTTCCTATATCTGGCGAAGCAAATAGAGTTTTCACATGTGACAAGGATGTTTGGGATGTAGTTAAATTGTTAATAGCTGAAACCAAGGAGATTAATGAACAGATGGGTAAGAGTTTTGATATTGCAACTTCCATATCACAACAATTACCCTTTTTTAGTTGTATGAATGTTGTATTAAGTAAAGAATTTCAAAAAGATATTTCTAAATATTTATATTGTCAAAAGTTTAATGTTCCTCCTTTTAAAGGTTCTTATGGAGACCAATCTTATAAATGGATTTTTAAAATAAATATAATAGATATTGCCAAACATAAGATGGAAGAAATGGCTAGAAAAAAAGCAGAAAAACAATCAAATATAGGATAAATACGGAACATGGCTAAAATAAAGTATGTAAAAACTGTAACTGATGCAGTAGATAAGTTAGTAGGTGTTAAAAAGAAAGAAGTACAAGTTAATAAGGAATCTGCTAAAGAAAATAAAAAAGTAGAATCTAGTTATCGGTCTCAAGTAGATATATTAAAAGAACTCGTTAAGGGTCAGAATAGAATGATCCAAGGTATGAATAGCCTTATTGCTGCAACAAAAGGAACTGCTCGATCTACAAAAAGATTAAATCAACAAAATTTATTATGGGTTAAAAATACAAGAATCCTTGGTGGTTCATTAGCAGTTCTTCGTTCTAAACTTTTAGTATTTACATTTGGTATTGGACTATTAGAAAGAAGTATTGGCAAACTTTTAGAGGCATATGGAGATTTTGAAGAATCTCAAGAAAGGATAACAAGGGTTATATCTAGCACAGGTGGTGCCGCAGGATTAACTGCTAACGAAGTTTTTGCTATGAATGCTGCATTTGAGAAATCGACTGGCATTGCAGAAACAACTATTAATCAATCTTCATCAATACTTTTAACATTTACTAATCTAGGGCAAACTATATTCCCTGAAACACAACAAGCAGTTTTAGATATGACTGCGGCTCTATATCATGGGAATGTAACAATGGAAGCATTGAAAACTACATCAATTCAAGTAGGTAAGGCTTTAAATGATCCTATTCGTGGATTAACTGCACTTAGGCGAGTTGGTGTTTCATTTAATGCAAGACAAAAATTAATTATAAAGGCTTTGCAAAATACTAATCGCCTTGCACAAGCACAAGGAATTATACTTAAAGAATTAGAGAGAGAATTTGGTGGACAGTCTGAAATTCAAAGATATAATAAATCTGTATTAGAACTTAGTACTGCATTTGGAAATCTTGCAAAAAGAATAGGTGAAGACCTTAGACCTGCAATAGAACCTATGATTCAGTCGCTAACAAAGCTCGTAAATGCAATAGATGCTAGTGAAGTTATAGATTTTACGAAAAGTTTTATAGGTTTAACACTTGCATTAGCTGGTGTTAAAAAAGCATTGCAATTAGGGCTTCTTGCTAGTGGAAGAAGTATAAAATCAATGAAAAGATTAGGAAAGGTTGCAAAATTAATTGCCTTTAATATGATTGGTCTTACAAGTAGCGTTAGAAAAGGAACTACAGCAGTAAAAATTATGACTGTTGCGTTTAGGGCTTTATCAGGTATGACAGGAATAGGTCTTCTTGTTGCCGTTCTTTTGCCACAATTTTTAAGCATGTTTGATGATGTAGAAGAAAAAACTAAAGATGTAGGTAGTGGATTTGAAGATGCTAAATTAAAATTAAATGTTTTTAATAAATCTTTTGAAGCAGCAGAAGGCAGTAAAGATAAATTAATGAAACTTGCTAGAAGTTTAAATATGGTAAGCATGTTCACAAGTGCCTATACCCATACTGTTGAGAGCTTAACTGAGAAGCTCAAAGGACATCAAGTTCAACTTGAGAAGGATTTAAAACTAGAACAAGATTATATAGATGCAAAGAAAAAGGGACAAGGAGTTAATCAGCAGGCAAATTCTGATGTTACCGATATGACTCAAGGTTTTAAAGATCAGCTATTTGTCTTGAAGGCATCTGTAGATGAAAATGGTACTGTTATTAAATCTAAACAGACTATGGCTAAAGCAGTTTCAGAACTTGCTGCGCATATAAATGTTGAAACTGGTGAGAATTTATCTCTTATAGAATCACAACAACTATTAGATCCGGCATTAAGAAATAGTATTGAGGCTTATACCGATTATATGGACACACTTGAGTTAGTAAGGCAACAAAAGAAATTAGATATAGCATCTAATAAAGAGACGATGGATTCATATAGTCAAGTATTTTCAACTTTAAGTAGTGGTGTCACACAATTCCTTGAATTTGACTTAAATAGGTGGGAAGAGGGAGAAATTAGTAAACTAGAAAAGCAAAAAGATAATATAAATAGTACTATTAAAAATGAAAAAAATAAGGAAAAAGCACTTAAAAAAATAGATGATCAAATAGAAGCAGCTGAGAAAAAGGCACATAATAAAGCATTGGTAATTAAAGGTCTAGATTTAACAATGGATCTATTTACAAGTATTGCTAAAATAAATATAGCTACTGCTACAGCCAAAGCAATGGCTAACTTACTTCCCCCTGGACTGAGAGAGGCACAAAAATTATTTCTTGAGTCATCAAAAATGAAACAGATAGCTGTGGCTTCGGTACAATATGGCATTGGTATAGCAGGATTAGCTGCACAAAAAGCTGCTCTTGGGGCAGACTTTACAACTACTGGGCCGCAACTTATGATGGTTGGAGACAATCCTGGTGGTCGTGAACGTGTTCAAGTGACTCCACTTTCTTCTCCTAATGTTGCTGGACCACAAGGTGAGGCATCTGTAATTGTAAATGTATCAGGCAATGTCTTAACACAAGATTTTGTAGAAGATGAATTAGCAGAACATATAAAAGAAGCTGTAAGGAGAGGAACTGACTTTGGAATCGGTTAAACAATTATTCCAAGTATTCACAGATAAAGAATTATTTTTAGAATGGCTATTAGCTATAAATCTTGATATTGGTCAGAAAATACTTAATGCACAGACAGGAATGAAAGTAGATAGATTTGCAGAGGTAAATGAAGAAATTGATTTGCGAACTGCACCAAAGGCAATTAAAGATAATAAGATATATAACCAAGAAGTATTAGATATGAGATGGAATTTATGTTCTTCCTGTGAATTTTTAACAGATGGGAAGAAGTGTCAAAAATGTGGATGTTTCATGACGGTCAAGCATAAACTATCACAGGCTCGTTGTCCTATAGGTAAATGGGGTAAATATAAAGAGGAAGCTATCCATGGCATTGCAACTACCGGCTAATTTTAAATCAGATATAGAATCAAGAGATACACAACTTTCTCCCCTTGTCATTATAGGTAATTGGGATAGAGAATCTTCAATATGGGATGGTGATTACTATTATATTAGCACAAATCCTGATTCCGGAGCATTGCCTATTTTATTAGATATTACATCTTTAAAAGAAGGTATTGATTTAGAGGAAAGGACATATAAAATGTCTACAGTTAATATTAATATCTCTGACTTACCCTACAATGGGAAAAAATTTACTGATATTATTGAAGGTAGAACAATATTGAATATGGAATGTAGAGTTTTTTGGAGGTCGCCTTCAACAACTACATTGTCAGTATTTGATTCTCCTTATTCAGAGATGAGAGATACAGATTCTATGCAAATTTATTTTGGATATATTCGCAGATACGATCAAAGCAAAGATAGTATTAAGCTAATTGTAGAAGATAAAAGTCAAGATATTCATAAGAAATTACCTCTTGAGGAAACAGGATCAGGAGAGGATATTCCTGAGAAACTTAGAAATATACCAAAACCAATGGTTTATGGTTGGAATTTTACTCATAGCCCATTAACCTTTGATGGCAAAGAATTAACCATTGATCCAAGGCTTGGTGATTATAATGTAGAGCTTGATGAAGATAATAATTATAATGGTGGATTGGTAAGTGAAGGTCTTGATGATACAATACCAAATACTCCACCTTGGTCTGAATACGACAAACATTATAAAGGTGTCTACATCGGAGATGAGGAAGCTTTGGCAGTTGTATTAGAAACTCCTGAAGAGGATTTAGGTACATTAGAAGAAATATATGTAGGGCAGGAAACTAATGAAGATACTGGCGAAGCGGCAATTACTCTACAGGATTTAGAAAATATTTTACATACAAAACAATTAGATATTTCTGATAATATAAATGGAATAATTAAAATTGGTTTAAATCCTTTAGTTCAAAAAAAAGTATTGCAATGTAAAGAATTTATTATTCCTGATATTACGATAGCAGCCTATAATGGAACAACTGAGCTTGATACAAATCATTTTACTGGCTTTGGAGAATCCTTTGATCTGACGACAGCAGGGAATAATCAACAACATAGTGTTGGTCATAATGGTATAAGTAATGAGTTTGAAGATTCTACAAGGTTTAAAATAAAATTTTCGATTGAACCAAAATCAGATTATGAGAATAAAAATATAAAATATGTTACAATGAATGGATTTATTCTTCCTTTTAGGAATGGAGTAGTTACTTCATTGGGTGGAAATGGTCATTACAATGACAGAGTTTTCGTATCATATGCATATCCAGATGGTTGGTTTCTAAATTTACATGGTACTGATAATGATGGTGGAATAGGAAGATACCACAGACCTGATGAAGCAGGATTATCTCCTTCAGTTATTCCATATAATGGCGAGGCTTACGATACAAGTCCTATAACGGGAAGTTTATTTGGTTATCCACAATTTTATAGAGAAGATGGAAATTGGGCAGAATTTAATCAAAGAGGTGCAGTTACAAATGATGGAACTTACGCAGGTGTAATACCTGATATATCATTAACTACTGTGATGAATACAAGCTTTACTCCATCTGGTACTGTTGGAGGAGGTTGTGGAGATGATCAGTTTTGTTGGAATGAAATTGGTGAAACTGCTGTCATATACTTTTTAGATTGGGCGCAGGTAGGCTATTATTATCCATCTTTGTCAGAAGGAGGTGATGATACAAGCGTTGCTGAGATAGGTAGACTTGTTGATAATGGTCAATATCAGATGTGGATAAAACATAATTATAAAGGAGTATTAACGCAGTATTTGACAGATAGTGCAACAAGTTCAAGTAAATTAACTATGTCAGGAAAAATAAATACTGCTACTTCAATTTCAATCGTTGATATACCAAAGATACATAAGAAAAAGTTTTTTGCAAAAATACGAGGCAGGATGATACCCTATGTAAATGGTCAATGGGCAAGTCCGAGAGATAGAGCAAAAAATAATCAAGCAGAAATTATTTCAGACATAGCTATTAATGAATTAGGATATGAAGATGATATAGAGATTCCACAAGAATTTCTTTATCCTGATGGCGATCTATCTCAAGGTTTTGGTTCTTCATTTACTTTAAATGAAAAAATAGATTCTAAAAAGTTTTTTGAGATTTTATCCTCTACTGCACCATTAATTACAAGATTTAATTATTTAAGTAAATTTAAAATGAATACCATACCACATTTAAATCCTGTAGCATCAGATTTAAGTGGGAATCAAACTATAAAAGAAAATGACGTTATTGATTTTAGTTTTACTTTATCTAAGATTGAAGATGTTATTACTAAATTAAAAGTGAGGTATGGATATAGCCATGTAACGGATAATTTTAATCACGATACAGGTTTTATTTATGCTACAGGTCTTTATGATGGTTATGATATTAACCATTATAATTTAGATGATGATGTTGAAGTAGTAATAGAAGATGATCGAGCTAAATACATAGGTCAAGCAAGGGCATCAGATGGTTATGTTGAAAATTATGCTCATTGGCTACTAAGTTGGAAATGTAATCAGCATCTTAAAATTAAAGTTAAGCTTCCTTTGAAATATATGAATATTGAATTATGCGATATTATAGAATTTGAAAGTTTGCTTGGAGGTATTAAGCCTTATGGTATTGATTATCGTTTAAACAGTCCGTTTGCGAATAGAATAATAAATGGACAGCAGGCATATGATAAATTTATTGTTCATAAAACGAATAAAACACTTGAATATGTAGAAATTGAAGTTACTATGTTGCACCATACTTCACTCACTTCTTGTCTTTCAGGTATGTATGATTGCCTTGGTGAGTGCCTTGATTCAGCAGATGATCCCAATGGATACGATCAATGTGATAATTGTTATGGTGGTTGCACTTATGAGGGCTGTGAAGAAGATTATTGCCCTTGTCAGCAACAATTTAATCCAGATGATCCTGAATATAATGGTTGTAATCCACAAGACGATCCTCCTTGCACCCTAACTGCTGATTGTGCAGGTGAATGTGGTGGTGATGCAGTATTAGATGAATGTGGTGAATGTAATGGTGATGGTGCAACTGTAGTATGTCCTGATTCAGACATAATGGTATGCCCCGGTGATGGACATCTATGTCCTACGGAAGGGAGCTTTTGTGATAGCGATACAAGTCTTAATGAAGAGGAATGTTCAAATTGGAGACCTTGCTACACAGTAGATAATTGTAATTGTTATTCTTCTCTTGCAGATGTAGAGTTAGCAGAAAATGTAATGGCGTTAGGACTTATTAGAATGAGGGCGAACTTTGATGATGCTAATATAGGATGGCAAACTGATAATTCTTTTAATTCCCATCAGCCATGTGAATTTATTAAGAATCAACCTTGTATATCAAGTCCTATATTTGATAACTGGGAAATTTCGTTTTCACATCTTGGTGGTATTCCTAATCTATGGGAAGGTTCTGAACTTAGAATAACTTTTGAATCAGAAGATAATATAACTTTATTCCCTGAAAATGAGCAATATCAGGATTTTACAGTATCCCTTACCCACCTAACTCCTAATATTTCTTTTGGCGATTCACAATTATTTTCAAATGAAGATTTTGATACTATTAAAACAGGCAATGGTGAAACTTTTATTAAAGTAACACTTTATTTAAATGCTTCATATGATGGTGTAGATCGTTATATGATATATCAATTTAGAATTAATATACAGGCACGAGATTGTCCTCTTATTGGAGATTTAAATGCTGATGGTGGTTTTAATGTACTTGATATAGTTGCCCTTGCTAACTGTATTCTTGCTAATAATTGTGAGGATATTCCAAATGCTTGTGCAGCAGATATAAATGGTGATGATTACTATAATGTTCTTGATATTGTGCAGTTAGCTAATTGTATATTATTAGGAACTTGTGAGGGTACAGATAATGAGTAAACTTTATTATGGTAATGGAAATTGTAGTATAGAAGGAAATGGGATTAGGGGAATACAGATGAAATATGAAGGTTCTCCTGAGCTAACAGATAATACATCTAATTCATTTACAATAATGAATAAAAATAATGGAATTATTATATTTCCAATCGGTGAAGGATACTTAACTAATCTATTTGACTATACAGGAACTATTAAAATACATTCTGTTATTGCTACAAATGATAATCTCGACAAGATTACAGTTTCTGTATCAAGGATTATGGACTATTCTGAACTATTGGGAGTTTCGGAAAGCTTAACAAGAAATAGTGAAGATATGGACTCTACTCATACTATAAAAAAGAGTGGCAAACATATAATTTCATCAAGGATTATTCCAAATTTAAATACCTCAGCACATGATGTCTTGCTATATCTATCTGACAAGACCTTGTATTCAGGTTATTTTCATATCCATTTAGATACAGGATCATGTATGACTGGAAAAGAACATACTAAGGAATCTAAAGATTTGTATATTGTTAGACAAGGGAATGATAAATTAGTATCAACAGAATATAGAAGAATACAAAAAGAAAGATAATGGCATATCAGAATGTATCTAAACCAAGATTTTATGTGTCCATACTGCAATGGCTTGATGCAATCGGCAGCCTATCAAGTACATCAAAAGATGATGGAACTTACGCAGGTGGTTTATTAAGTAAAGCTCCAAATGAATTAGTACATCTTAATCCATCAAAACAAGCACGAGTAGTAACTTCCTTGGATACTTATTGGCTTCAATTTCAATCAACAGTTGGCAATTATGATACCCTGATGCCTAATGATAACAATTTTTTTATGGTTCTTGGGCATAACTTTGGATGGAACTCTACTAAATTTCAAATGAGAAAAGCAGCAGAAGATGGCAGTCCTGTTGCTTCTACTTCAGTTGTTAATTATAATAGTGATGGGTCTGAATATGATGGATTTTCTATTGCAGAAGGCGATAATGCTTATGATCTTAATCATGATACAATAGAGATGTCGCTTTGGGATGTTCAACAGGCAGAGGGTGAAGATATTAAATTTGGTTCTGTATTATATGGCACTTATTATGATATGCCTTACTCTCCTGATTTATCTTTAAATCTAAATAGAGAATACAAGGGAACAAGCACAATTACAACCTACAATGGAAGTAGTTTTAGTAATACAATATGGACTAAGCCTCCTAAATGGGGAGCGTTACCAGCGTGGGAATTAAGCTATCATGCCGAATTAGATAAATATATCCTTAAACCTTCAAAATCAGGTCGTAGGGTTTGGGATTTAAAATTCTCATTTGTATCAGATAACGATATTTTTAGTTCTAATGAATCTATTGGTAAAGAAGGAACTCTTATAACAACTGATCTTGGATACGAAGAAGATGATATTGGTGATGTTGGTTTTAAATATAATTTATTAACCGATGATAGCTTTTATTCGCAGGTTTGGCATAAGACACTAAATGGCACTTTGCCTTTTGTTTTTCAGCCGGATAAAGATAATTCTAATCCTGACCAATTTGCTATATGTAGATTTGTAGATAATTCATTTAAGGTAGAACAATCTGCACATAATATATACAATGTTTCATTAAAAATTATGGAGGTTTGGTAGATGGCTTATCAAAATGTAGGCACTCCTCGTTTCATAATAGATTGGCTTCAATGGTACAAGTCAATGGGGCTTATTAGAGGATATTCCATAGTTAATGGCACATCAACTAATCCTTCAGAATCTTCTGCTGTAAATAATTTAATAGGCTTATACCCTAATCCACAAACAGTAGCTCATGGTGGAGTACATAATGAAATGTGGTATGCTATTGAATCAGATAATTTTTCATTTCCTGCAAAAGATGGAAATGTTGTAGGCATCTTTGGACATAATTATAAAGATAGTTCAGTTTATTTTAAAATGGGTTATAAAATAACTGGCTTTGTTAGTGAAAGATGTGTGTTGACAGATGATTTTGTTGTAAATGCAAATACAGTAGCTAATGAATTTTCTTGTCCTAATAATGGATTTTCTTTACACTCTTATAGTGGAGTAACTTCAGTTGAACCACCTCATCACAACTCTAATGTAAGTTTAATGCCAATGGTTAGAAAAATAGATGGAGATCCTACACCTTCTGATGTGAGATTAGGATGTTTATTATGGGGTAAATATTTCGATATACCTCATTCTCCCGATCTTAGCCTTAAAATGACAAGAGAAATGGATGGAACTAAGGCAAGTATTACTAAGGGAGGTAGCCATCTTGTAGGGCATAGGTATAAAAAATCACCACTTTGGGGAGAATCTACACCTCCATGGGATACACCTAATGATCTTGCGAATTTATCTAAATATGGAAGAAGAACTTGGGATTTAAGTTTTAGTTATTTAAGTGATAGCGATTTATTTCCAATGATTTCAAATCAAAGTGCTAAAGAATCTACATCTCCAACAGGAGAACAGTATTCTAATGAAGGTTCAGAATGGTGGGCAGAGAATACTTTATTAGATTCTGATACATTTTATTCCCAAGTGATTCATAAAACTAATGGTGGACAACTACCATTTATTTTTATGCCTGATAAAGACAATCATAATCCCGATGGATTTGCTATATGTAAATTTGACATGAAGAGCTTTCAATTCAATCAAGTAGCCAATGGTGTTTATGACATTAAATTAAAGATAAGGGAGGTATGGTGATCCATACCCCCCTCTAGGTTATGCAGGGTAGTTTTCACGGTTTCTACCCTGCATATCTGCTAAACTCTTGTAATACATTTCTTTATTATAATTGGCAATAAGTAAAGCATCACTAACATTGAATGTCATTTTAACATTAGGGAATAACTTTTCTGCAAGACCTCTTAAATATCTTTTTCTTTCTCTTCTTTCCATATTAGGCTTACAATCATAATGATACATCCAAGTCTTCGGTCCAGCATAAGTTACATTTAATTCAAATGCACCAAGTATACCTTCCCATTGTCCTAGATTTTGCCCAAATGAGAACATTGAGACCACTCCATTTTTTGGCATAGCGTGGACATGTTCAACGGTTACAAGCACATTTTCATAAGATATATCTGTAGGTATTGTAGATGCTAAACTAAAAGCCATTTCTACAGGTGTTTTAGGGCATCTAAAGGACACTACAGCCTCATGATTTGGAATTTCATTTATGATTGCTACTCCACCATTTTTGCCTGGATCAATACCAATAAATATCTTTGAATGTAATTCGTTATTTATTCTATATTTTTTATCTTTTAGGTTTCCATTAAGTTTCATTTAATTTATTACTCCTATATTCTTCTTGTGAATTATACATCTTTACTTTATCTCCATCGTAACCAAGTTTAACAGAACCTGACACTCCATATCTTACCTTAGAACCTATAAGTTCTATTACATTTGCACCATCTTTAGATTTATTCATATTAACCTTATGATCGTAATATACGAATACTACATTTTCTGCAACTTGTTCTATAGCACCACTTTCTGCAAGATCAGATAATTTTGGCTTACCATCTCCTCTAGATTCTAAGCCTCTATTAAGCTGAGATAATAGTATACATGCACATTTCTGTTTTTTAGCTAACCATTTATAACTATTAACTAATTTTTCTAATTGCAATCTTCTTTCAGGTATTTTTTTATCAGGTACTATAAGTTGAATATAATCATCAAATATAACATCTGGTTTAAACTTTTTAACCTGAGCAGCAGATTCGTCAAAACTAGGCATATTGTCAAACATAGCAAACTTATCTGCACTATACTTTTGCTCTATACTTAGTTTTGTAGCCTCTAATTCGCCCATTTTCAATACATCTCCAACATACCCTAGTCTTACATCCAAATAGGATAATTTGCTCGATTCTAGGACTATTAGTTTTTTTAGCATTTCAATGTTTGTCATTTCTCTATTAAATACTATAACTTTCAACCCCTGATCTATACACGATTTTACCATATTGAGCATTGTAGTTGTCTTTCCATGACCTGGTCTGCCACCAATGACAGTTATTTCCCCCCTCGTCATTCCCCCTGACAACTCATCAATGCCCTTAAAACCTGTTTTTATAATATTCTTATCACTAGATATAATGTTATCAAATGTTTCATTTAGTTCATCTCTTATATTAAACGTAAGTCCCGGTCTAATATTTATTAACTGACCTATCGTAAAATGAGCATCGTCTAATATATTATAAACATCTTGGTTGTTATTATAAGCAGATTGAGAAATCTCTGTAGTTTGAGAGATAACCTGTCTAAGTAAATGCTTTTCATATATTTGAACTGCATATCGTTTAGCCATTGTTGTGGCAACCATATCATTTGCTAATCCTGATATATAATAAGCATTCACTCCTAGATTGTTATCTGCTTTTGACAACTTTCCTGTTATAGTAATTAAATCTATCTGTTCTCCATTTTTATACATTCCTACTATTATGGAATATAATCTACGACTTCTTTCGTAATAGAAGATATCATCTGCTAAATAGGCAGAAACTTCATCTAAAATAGAAGGGGACTCTATAATAGCCCCCAATATAGCATCTTCTGCCTCCTGTGAAGAAGGCGGCAAATTTACATCTTTCATTCTTTCCTCTACGTTTTATCTTTACTTGTAGTAGTTGACTGTTTAATATCATCTTTCGTTGGAATATCAAAATTAGAAAGATATTGATCCATACATTTATCATGCACTAAGTTATGTTTTCTATGGTTTGATGGCACTATAGGTTTATCACATATAGCACAGAAAAATGGTAATGGTGACATATTACTCCTTTATTAGTTTATCCATAATTGACCTTACTACAGGAACACTAACTGTATTCCCTAATTGTTTATATCTTTGAGTATCTGATTGTCCTCCTGTCCATCCATCTTCAAATCCTTGCAATCTCTCGCATTCTACAGGTGTAAGTCTTCTTATACCACCTACATCATATAATCCTGTTTTCGCACCCCATCCACCACCTTCTGCTTTTAGAGTGCAAGATATACCACTTGGGTCAAATACTCTACCTGCGTCTCCATCTGCTACAGAACCTACTTGAACTAGAGCCATCTCTGCATTTCCTATTCCTTTATAGTCTCTAGCATTAATGCAGGGCGAAACTTCTCTCCCCAATTCTCTTTTATCCTTTTCAAACTTGCCTCTGATAGGAAATACTTTTGGTCTACGTTCTCCTCTAAGATGTCCGACAAAGAAAATTCGCTCTCTGTTTTGGGGGAGAAACCACCGTGTATTAAGTAATTGCCATTGACCATCATACCCAGCGTTGGCAATCTCTTGTAGACATACGATAAAGTCGTAGCCCCCGTTACTTGAGAGAAGACCTTTGACGTTTTCAAAGATGATATATCTGGGTCTTTTAGCCCTGATGATTCGCATTGCTTCAAAGAATAAGCCGCTTCGTGATGCTCTGAGTCCACCTCGTTTTCCAGCAACTGACAAGTCCTGGCAAGGGAATCCGAAAGTGATGATGTCGAGTCTTGGCAAATCTCTAGGCTGAATAGACTCAATTCCTCCGAGTTTTTTTGCTTCATTAAAATGTCTCCTAAATATATTGTTAGCGTATTTATCTATATCTGAATATCCATGCCATTGATGTTTTATTCCTGCTTGTTTCATTGCTAGAGAAAATCCACCAATACCACTAAACAGATCAAGATGATTTACTTTTACCATAATTTTTGATTTTTTAAATTACCAAGTTTTTTATTATATTTTTTACTATAAGATAATCTACAAGGGTTACACATAGGATGATAATAGAACCCTTGTTTTATATAACTATCTATTGATTTTTCTTCTTTGCAACTTGTGCAAACTTTGTATTTCTTTTTCATCATACTCTATTAAAATTGTGAGCAGGTAGTTTTGAGGATTGTTAAACATAAGTGCTATGACCGTTGTATTATTCATCAAGGTAGAGAAACGTACCTGCTCAATTTATAAGGGGAGACACATCATAAGATGTTCCGACATCTCCCCTAGCCACTTAAGGCATTACCCCTTTTAATCAGGTAAACAATCCAATATAGCATCAATAGTTTTCTTTGCTATTCCCATTGGATCATTTGAATTTTTTATTGTCTCTAAGCCCTCTAAGGCAACTTGATACTGACAATCCCTAACAGTAAGTTTAGCCTTGAGAGTAGATATTTTTCTAATTAAATCTAAAGTTTCTTCGTCATTTTCCACTTTTTACCTTCTTCCACTCGTTAGAGCCTGCCTCTCTTTTAGCACATGGTGTGCATAAAACACCTATCCTTCCTTCTCCAAGAAATTTTAATGCTGGATGATGAAACCAATTATAAAATAATGCTTTCATTTTATAAGTGCCGCAAGAGGTGCAGACTCCTGTTTCTTTTTTACCTCTTGGTGATAACCATCTCTCCATACAATTTCTTCTTGTGCCTATAAAATGTTGCTCTAGATATGCCTAATTTACGACAAACCCATTTAACATCCTTGCCAAGAATTTTTTGGAAAAAGATAGCCACCTTTAGCTTATTAGGGAGACTAATCATTAAAATGGAAGATCGTCTTTTTTCTTACCTTCAGCCCAATCAGAGAAATCCTTAACCTTATAGGACATTTTGGTTTCTCCATCTTTAATATATTCCTGTATATCAATATAACCCATAATAGGAGAACCTTTTATTTCACTATCTGTCAATTCAGGAAATTGCTTAACCATACGTTTCTCACCATCTATATCAACCTCTATCTCAGGACAATCAACTTTTATAGTTTCACAAAATCTTAGATATCTTTCATTAGCACCATTGTTTGCCTCGAAAGTTTCTCCTACTTTTGGGTTAAGAAACATAAAAATTCCAATTCCATAGACTTTTTTACCTACAAATGGTTGACCATTGACTTCGCCTTGGTCTGCCAGGAATGTCATTTTACCACATTCTTCTGCTATTTCATAGACAATATTATAAACCTTGGCTTTATATTTGCCCTTAACATCTACTACTCTAGTTGTTACTTCTTTACAATGCATAGGGTATAGCTGCTTAGGAATAAGACTTACCCTCTGATTTTCTTTTGGATCATAATAGTTCATATTACTTGTTTCTCCTATATTTATTTCATTTACTGATGTCATTTTTATCCTTTCATGCTTTCTAGTTTTCTTATTGATGCCTCATAATTTGTAGCATTAATAGACATATTTTTCAACTGAGTCTCGATAACCTCTAGATTACCAACCTCTTTACTTAATTTTAATATGCTATCAATTTCTTTATTAGTAAGTTCTATACGAATTTGCTTTCTATAAACATCGTCTGCTATATTGCAAAGTCTATTAACAGCGACTTTAAAGCAATCCGAATTAGCAGCCTTTAAATCATTTCCTAGGTCTACATACCCTTTTTGATTTGATGCTATTCTATGTGCCGCTACTGAATCGAAATGTCTTTCTATACTATGATCTATAATAGTTAGTCTACCATGTATAGAAATTGCTTTATCCCCTATAAACTCATACTTTATAATTTCCCATTTCCATATGGGATAATGAGTATTAAGTTGATGTCTCATATAAGCCTCATCTACATAGTCAAAGCCACCCTTGTCTTTAATAAAAGCCTTTGGTGTAGAAATATCTGAGACATTGCTATGCTTATCCTGTAAGATAACTTCTGTAGCCAATATTTCTCCTGTGCCATTTGGTGCTACTATTTCTTTTTTCATTCTTTCTCCTTTTAAGTCCATTTATGTAAATCTGATTGTGGTAGAGCATATCCTTCTCCACTCAAACCTCTATGATTTTGATGATATTGGTATCCATAGTCACATATAACTTTTTCCGAACCTCTAAATCCAATTATTTGAAATAATGAATCTGAGTGTTTGATGACTAAAGCATAAATATCTACATCTTCAACCTTCTTTGTCATAGGGACAAGTAGACATCCATTCTTCCTATCAGTTGTCTTAACATCAACTGTCGCTCCATCAGACATAATACAATCTGCTTTATCAGTTTTGCCTGTAACAAACGATGGCATAATATTAAATTCCTTACAAAATGCAAATTCTCCACCAAATCCATCTAGGTCTATTTTACATTTAGAATGGTCACTAATTTGTTTATCATCAAAACCATTTGCTCTAGCAGAACTATGTCTAGTTTTAGCAATATACTCTACAATCTTCTGTTCATTTTCATTAAGTATAATTTCTCTCACATTAAATCCCTTTACTTGTATCTTCTTCACATCTAGATTTAAAAGCACAATAACTGCATTCCCAACTAGCCACAGGGGACACTCCCTCTTGAAGAGTAGGTAGGCTATTTTTAGAATGTTCTGCATTTATCCTTTCCCAAAAACCGAGAGCAGTTAGTAGCCGATCTCTACTAACTTCCTTATACCTCAGCATAGAGGTATCCTTGTTATAATACAGAATTAACATTCCATCAAGCCTACCGAACTCCTTTTCAACTGCAAGACCATAAGTAGCCAATTGCAATTCTTGATGTATCGAAGGCTCTCTCCTCTCCTTATACCTAGAAAATATCTTTTTATATTGGAATGAACCAATGCTCTTGATATCATATAGGTAAACACGACCATCCTCCAACTCAATTACCAAATCTGCAAAGCCAAAGACTCTTATTTTTTTTAATATTATTTCTTTTTCTATATATATATTATTTATATATATATTATATATACTAAAGTAAGAGTCGTTTCTTTCAATTTTTTTGAATGCATTTTGAATATCTTCATGAATCAAATCTCCTAGGCGAAATAACCTCTGAACTCTTTTATCTATAACTTCGGTTGGCTCTAGTCTCAGTATTGTCTCATAGTAGATTTTTCTAGAACACATACCTGCTGATGATGGGCGATAATGAGGATCAGAAGGCTTAGCCTTATTGATTTCTTCTCTTTGTATTTGGTTGATTTCGATCAGATGATCGTGATATGTCGACTGAATGTCAATCGGGTGTTTCATTTATTCTCCACGGTTATTTGGGTTAAAATTGGGTATTCAAATATAATGCCATTTTGATGACATTACAAAAACATATTTTCAATATTTTCAATATTTTCAACTTTTTTTTCGATGTCTCATAAGATTTATAACTGAATGATACACAAGTGATACATTAAAAAATATAATTGAGACATTGAATTTTGCAAGGTCAAATTTATAAATTGTAAGGCTAAAAATATACATATAGGAAATTTGAAAATTACAAAAAAAACTCTAGGAGATTTCTCCCCTAGAGTCTTATTTTCCTATTATGATTTTACAGGTTTTGCATCAGCCCATGGTTGAAGCTTATTAGGAACTTTTATAGGTACTAGAACAAATTCTCCTTTGTTAGTTCTATGTGTACCTAAAATAGCATCACCTAATCCAAGTTCTACCATCTCCCAACCATCTTCTGCACCTAGATATGCTACTACCTCTGCATCTTGGTTTTCTGCTTTGAGTAGTTCTATTAGTTTACTTACTTTCATTATTCATACTCCTCATATTCATCTATGATTTCACCTCTACCACAAGCAACTCCCTTAAAACACATCCCAGGCTCATCATATTCTAGTTTGAGCCATAGATTAGGAAAGATTGATCCTAATTTTTCAAGCCAAGGAATAGGCGGAGCATAGGCAGTAAGGAATGTAAACTTAATATCTGTAGACTGTGTTACCTTTTTGTACATAATACAATCTACAGCATCCCACTTAGTACCCCAATTATCCCAGCACCATGAATACCACCATATAGTCCCTCCACTAGGTAGCTTGTATGGTTCTTTTTCAGTTGTATCTCTTAGAACCTCTGGCATAGGTATTATAGAGTCTAGCAGATTCTCTACATAGCTAGTTTCAGAATCATATTTTAATGTTTCATTGAACAATGCTTCTAGTCCTTTAAAATCATCTAGAGCATCTTTTCCATCTGCTAATATTAGCAGTTTATTTTCACACCAATTAGGCATTTGATTTCTCCTTTCTTATCATTTCCTCTATAGCCAATCGAGTTCTACGAGTGGCTTTGTCTTCATTTGTTATTTTACCTGTTCTCTTATCTATTATAGGAACACTTATTCCCATATCTTTATGATATATTTCGTGACAAGTCTTACATAGAGTTTGCATATCACCTAAAGAATAGTCCCAAGGTTCTACAAATCCATTGCTATCTACATAATATATCTTATGATGTGCTACAAGTGGAACTTCTCTTTTACTAGTCCAACCACAATTAAATTGACAACTCCATCCATCTCTAGCATATACTTTTTTTGCAAACTCTATCCACCTAGGGTCTTTTAACTTATCTTTATATTGCATAGTGCTTACCTTTGTTAGTAAAGAATAAAGCCCCTGGACCATTACCTTCATAGTCTTGTGATGCATATAGTTTAACTCCATTGCTTAGAACTAAAACTCTACATCCATTACTCCTTAGACTCCAATCTTCTGCATCTGCTTCCTTCTTAGTCATTTCTCTTACGTTTACTATCTTAGCACCTTCTAGATCATTAGCCATTATCTACCTCCACACTATCTGTATAACTAGTATTTCCATTATAGAATTGACTTAGTATATATACTTCAGCATCTTCTCTAGATTCAGCCATTACACCAAAACTTGCTTTTATAGTTACACTATATTCTTTTTCCATTACTTACTCCTTTCTAGGTATTCTGATATTCTTCTAGGTATAACGATATAGTTGTTACACTTTCCACAACATGTCCCACTATTTATAGGCTCTGCGTTGTGTCCACCATCCCAACCATTAGGATCAGGTTGTATAGATTGTTTACATATGCTACATTTTTTCATTGTTCTACTCCTTATCTTATTATGTTAGTTATTATTAAATACCATACTAGAAAGCATCCACAAGCCATACCTATTAGCACTAGTAACTTGCCTATATTTCCTAGTATTACTGCTATTATATCAATCTGATTTTTCTGCATATTCTAGAGCCTCCATTAATAGGTTGTATTTTTTCTTTTCATTTTGATTTATTATATTACACTCTAGAACAGCATTTAATATATTTTCTTTAGTTTCAAATATCCCATCTTCTATACTAGATACAGACCAATCTATATAAGGATTCTTATAGATTACTAATTGCTTCTTTAGGCTCTCATTCTCTTTTTCTAGTTCCCTATTCTCTTCCCATAGTTTACTCCTATATTGATTGCTAGGGATTTGATTGTATGGTCTACGATCATGAATATATACACTAAAAGCATTAGCATTCTCACATTTAAGGTTTCCACCATAACCATATTTATGACCTTCTTTAGGTTTTCTATACCTAATACTAAGTCTCCATATAGAATCACTTTCTTTAGATTTTTTATTAACATGTTTAATAAACTTTCTATTTTCTTCTGTATTAGGAACATTACTAACTAAATGATTGTGTTTAGTCTGTGACATTATATTTTACTCCTCTTGATGTAATACTGCTTATAGTATTTAGGTTAATCATTCTGTATGCTTTTTTTCTAGTATCAAGCACTACTAGATAGCCTCTTTCTAATGGATTAAACTTTAACTTACCACCCTTTAGATGCTTCTTAACTCCTAGCATACAATTCATACGTCTAATCTCTCCATTCTTTTTTAGAAAGACTACAGAGAATATAGTATTAGGCTTTCTATTCTCTTGTAATAACTCTAATATATCTTTCCTACTTATTTTTTTCATACCTATCCTTTCTAAAGAGAGGGGTATATTCCAACCCCTCTCTCTATTGATTTACGTTATAACATTAACCTGCTAATATATCAATTACTATATAAAGAGCAAATACTAATAACCCTCCCAAGCATAGCAATTCTATTCCACTCACTTAACCCTCCTTCCTGTAGATACTATATCTCTAACATAAGTATCTCCATATTCCCAAGAGCCAAACGTAGCATCACTTTTAGCAGCAGTAAACCATCTAGCAAACGGATCTTCTGCTTCACCTTTAGGTGATTTATATTTCTTCAGGACTCTATATTCTATTTCTAGAATATCTCCAAATCCAAAATCCATTCTACATTCCCATACCTCGTAGGGATTATCTATCTTTCTAGTTTTACCACATTCATTTTTATTAGACATTACTTTCTCCTTTTTCTTTATTATTAGGATTGATTTTGTACTGTTCCATATCTTTATATAATATTTCTAGTAGTTCATCTTGCCTACCACTATGTAATAATAATATATACAAAGATATTCTATTAGGCTCATAACCTGCTATGAGTCCTCTTTTTTTACTAGTTACTTCTTCGAAGGACATAGTATCTCCTATGATTTTGTAATCATACTAAATGGAACATTCCATCCTTTTCCATCTATCATAACTACTGCTCTAGTTCTATTTACTTTTTCTATAGTGCCAGATTCTACACCTTTTTTACTAGTAACTATAACCTTATCATTTTTACGAAGTTGATACTTTACTCTAGAACCAACCTCCTGTATTCTGTCATTTATAGCAGAGCGAATGAGTTTTAGTTCAGTCATATCACTAATCTGCATAAGATTCATTAGTAACTCTTTTCTTTCTATCATTTTATTACCTCTATTATTTGGGTTGTTGTTTCCCCTAGAGTGTAGCACTTCATACAATCTAGGCATTTACTATCACAATTAACATTGCTAGTATTAGAACTAACATTGCTAAATACTTTATCAAAATGTTTAGGGAGTTTTACATCTAGCTTATCTACATAGCGATTAGAATATATAAGGATTAGATTCTTAGGTTTATCCCTATTCTTTAGAACTCTACTAACTATATTCTTACGTTTAGTCCATAGAGAGAATGTAGTCATAGGTTGATTAAGACATACATTCATTAGATTTTCTAGATGATTAGAATTTATAAGTTCCCCATGACTATGAAATCTTCCTATGTTACTAGGACATATTGGAAGATATTCTCTAGAATGTATTTTACTAGAGAGATACTTTGAATTATTAAGAAACTTAGGTTTACAATTTTTTCTAAAAGTATTAAGCATACTCATAGAATAACACTCTCTACATATAAGGTTTTCTTTGCTAGAATTATACATACCCTGGCAGAACTTATTGCTAGTAGTATCTGTATTTAGACTAGGTATACCTAGCATCTTACCACTTCCTACACTCCACATATTATACCTCCTTTACACATTTTAGGCATAGCTTCTCATATATTCTACGATCTCTACACCATTCAATATGTAGAAATTGATTAGTACCTTCAACAGAGAAATTACATCTCTCGCAATTATGCTCTCTGGTTCTGGTTTCTTCCTGGTTCGCTCTTTTTGGCACTTCTGAAAACATAATCCCACTTTTTTTGAATTGCCTATTCATCTCTTTTATTGCTTTGGCGTATTTTTCATTAATAGTTTTAGGCATATCTAGTCCTCCTCTTCTTCTATAAAACTACTATGTTCTTTACATTCGCTACATATCCCTAGACTGTCATCTAATTCTAGATGCCAAGGCAATGCGTTACAACATTCACTTACTAGGTTAGTATATATTCTAGATACCATATTATTTATCCTTTATATTAAGAGTGAATGAGTCTAGTATACTTTCTAGATATATAAGAACACTAGCAACATCTTGTCCGTGCTTCTGCATAGTATCTAGAGCTTCTTTAGGACTCATATTATACTTATTTATTAGATGAAGCCATTGCTCTACTCCATCTCTTATTACTAACTTTTCTCTAGTCATTACTTCTCCTCTTTAAATAAATCGTTTAGGAATTCTTCTTTATGTTTAGTTTTCATATGTTCTAGTACATTCATATCTTCTACTATTATTAATTTACAATATGGACATTTTTCTCCATATCCTATGGCTAGAACACCATCACTTATTAGGCTCATTATATTATCTCCTCTATGTATTTTGCTAGTATAAATTGATAGTTTTCATAGGTTGCATTGAATAGGTCTTGTGCATCATTTGTATAAGATAGGTTTTCATCTATATATTTAACTCCTCTAGATTCAAAACTTTCTCTAACAACTTCGTGTGCTAATTCACAAGATAGAGAGATATAGTCACTATTAGACATTTTTACTCTACACATTATTTCTCCTTTAGGTTATAGTTATTAGTTATATAATTAAGTGCTTCTGTCCACCCTCTACATAGATGATAGTGATTATAATCTTTTATCTTTAGAGATTGTTTTGCTCTCATTTCATTATATTCTATTAGTTTTTTTATATCAGGATTCTTCATTAGAGAATACCTCCTTTATAAGCGATATTGTTATTATTAAGAATGATGCTAGTAGATATACTTCTTCGTAGTTCATTAGGAGTACATACTAGTTGAGTTATTTTTTATTATTACTAGGATTGATATTATAATAATTAATTCTAACATTTTTATTTCTCCCGAATTATAAGGGTTAAGTAACTACATTTTTTGTGAGGCTAATAATATACACAAAATATGGGTTTTTTTACCTAGTTCTGCATTTTCTAGTGAAAATGAGACTCGTTCTCAATTGTAATAAATTGAAAAAACTGGGCAAAACTAAAAAATATATAATTTCAGATATCAAGACGTAAAAAAAGAGAGGGAAATTAATCCCTCTCTTTTTACTTGCGAGAATAAAGCCTAATTAATTAGACTCTAATTCTTTTTGTTGTGCTTTCACTCTAGCGACCTCACGCTTATGACTGATATTGTCATTGTTACACTTGGGAACAATGAATTCATTTAGAGCGTTGTCATATCCAAAGCCTTCTTTTTCTTCTCTTATCAATTGGGCTTCTTCTTCTGTTATTTTAAGTTTGGCTTCACGTTTTTCAAAGAGTAATTTAGGAACTGAATTGATAAAATCCTTAATCTTTCTCTGAATTGGAGAGTGCGTGGCGTCACCTTTGGCAATTGTAATGAATCCGTCATTGCGTAAAACTGCTACTGCCTCCGAACTTATTTCAGTATCAATATTTCCATATTTGAAAACAAGTTCCAACTCTTTCATTTTCATTTTGTTATTAGAGTCTAGTAATCTGCCGTCATTTTTCAATGCATCTACTAAACTTTTTACATCTTTATTCATTTTATTTCTCCTTTTAGGATTGATTAAGGTCGTTATTGACCTTGAGGCTTGGTAGAGATTCGAACTCTAGATCCCAAAAAAAACCAAACCTAAACAAACTAAATTAAATTGTATAATTTAGTGAGTATTTTTAACAAGCAAGAAAATGACCAAAAAGAAACAATTACAAAAAGACTTGGAAGAAATATTTCTTGAAATAGAAATTTAATTGCTCTCATCTTTTCCCCAAACCATTTGTTCAAAGTACGCATTATTTCTTGAGACAGATTCCCAAAAAAGAATATCAGAAGCTTGTATTAATATTTTTTTCTGATCTTCTGTTAAATTTTCAGAATCATTTTTAACAATATCCTCTATTGAGGCTTGAGTATTTCTTAAAGCATCCATTTAGTTATTCTCCCAAGTTTGAATTATTTCTTCTATTTCATTTTTGATAATTTTAGCTTCTTCATTATCTTGTAATGAGTCTAGAAATTTAGTTACTGACTCTAGCATATCTAAAGAATAATCGATAATCACTATTTCACCCCCCTTAATTTTAATTGCTCTTTAAATTTAAACAATTGATCAGTCAATGAATTGTTAATATCTAAAACCATATCCTTATCTTCTGCCATATCTTTCAATTCTCCAAGATGAGTATCGGAAGTTTGGAAATTAATATCATTAATCGAGTCATTTATGCTAGATAATTCACTAGAATAGTTAAACAAGATCGCGTGTTCTA